>CEUY01159336.1_pt1 | contig 10154 bp, 9 predicted proteins | sample 361481 | NCBI WGS metagenome assembly CEUY01 (sample SAMEA2622737, study PRJEB7988) | marine metagenome | isolation source: saline water (ENVO:00002010), including
GTCCTTCGACATAGTCGGGACTGATGGCACGTCCTGCGTCTTGTGCGCTGAGATAACGAACGACTCTTGTCACCCCTGTTTCTGGGTCGACTTCAACATCGCACAGTTGAGTCGAGAAACCTGCTCCTACTCCACGGGAATTGAGTGAAGCGTTGGCTGATATTGGTCCACCAGTTCTTCCAGACTTGGCTGCCAAGTCATTTAGGGAGAGCGGGGGTTGCGAACCGTCAACATGCTGCGCTTGTCCATCAACCCACTCAACTTGGTCAACTTCAACGTCCCATGTTTTTGCAGCGCGTCCTCGAAGGTCTTCAACTATGAGACGGCAGGCGTCCACCACAGCCGCGCCCGTTGCGAGGGTTACTCTGCTTCCCCCTGTTACATCGTTGAAACCAACGGTTTCGGTATCAGCGACTATGGGCTTTATCGACTCATAGGGAATTCCTAACTCCTCAGCAGCCATCAACGCCATGGACTGGCGGCTCCCACCAATATCTGGCGATCCTGTCACTACGGTTGCTGTTCCGTTTTCGTTGACATGAACCGTCGCACTAGACATCATGCCCGCGTTGAACCAAAAGCCTGCAGCCACACCACGTCCTTGGTTGGGACCCAGTTCAGCGGTGTAATTTGGATGCTCTTTGATGGCTTCAAGTGTCTCTACGAACCCAATTCGAGGGAATTTCGGGCCGTAGGACGCCTGGGTTCCTTCAACAGCAGCGTTAGTTAGACGAATGTCGATTGGGTCCATCTCAATGGTTCGAGCTAATTCGTCGAGGACCGACTCAACCGCAAATGCGGCCATTGGGGCTCCAGGCGCACGGTATGCGGCGACTCGGGGCTTGTTGCAGACAACGTCGTACCCTTCAACCACAAAGTTTGGAATGTCGTAACAGGCAATAGCAGTCATTCCTGCCGCACCGACCGGAGAGCCGGCGTAAGCACCTGCTTCGTAGGCCATCCACACTTCTGCTGCGGTTATTTTCCCATCTTTGGATACCCCCATTTTGACTTTGATACGGGTTCCAGATGTGGGACCAGTCGCGCGAAAAACTTCATCTCGGTCCATTACTAGCTTGACAGGGCGACCAGCGCGCTGAGACAAACGAACGGCTAGCGGTTCTAGATAGATAACAGTTTTGCCTCCGAAACCGCCGCCGATTTCCGCAGCCGTGACTTTGAGGGTGCCGGGGGAAACTCCTAGCACTGTCGCGGTGTAAGCCCTCATTTGGAAGTGGCCTTGCGATGAGCACCAGATGTGAGCCCTGCCATCGCTGTTAGCGTCAGCGACCGCTGCGTGGGGTTCGATGTAACCCTGGTGGACTGGTTTTGTCGTGAATTCCCGTTCAACAACCTCGTCGGCTTCACCGAAACCCTGGTCGAGGTCACCGCGCTCATGAAGAATCTTGCTAGCGATATTTGATGGTTCTTCGGGAGCCGGATCAACTCCTTTAGTGATCATTGCTTCATGAAGCAAGGGAGCGTCGTCAGCCATCGCTTCGTCAACTGTCAGGACGTGAGGCAACGCTTCGTAGGTCACTGCGACTGCTTTCGCGGCTGCTTCGGCTTGCTCACGAGTAATCGCGGCTACTGCCGCAACAACATGCCCCTCGTACAACACTTTGTCGCGGGCGATGGCGTTGTTAGCTACGTCTATCTCACTTGGATGTGCACCATTCGCCGCCAAATCAGGGAAGTCGGCTCCGGTGATTACTGCTTTAACACCCTCCATAGATTCAGCAGCGCTTGTGTCAATAGAGACGATACGTGCATGGGCGTGCGGTGATCGCACGACCTTGCCAAACAGCATCCCCGGCAGGGTCAAGTCGGCGCCGAAGCGTGCTTTGCCCGTGACTTTCTCTACACCGTCGGGTCGGATGGGCCGCGTTCCGACCCACTTGTATCCAGGGTTTTCTTCAGTTATAGCCATTACTGACCCCTCATTTCTCTAGCTGCTTCTTGGACAGCGCGAATAATTTTGTCGTATCCGGTGCACCGGCATAAATTGCCGGCCAACGCGTATCGGATCTCTGTTTCAGTCGGGTCCGGGTTTTTGTCTAGCAGGGCTTTCGCTGCCATAAGAAATCCGGGTGTGCAGATACCGCATTGCAGAGCTGCGCCCTCAAGGAAGCATTGTTGGAGGGGGTGGAGCTCACCAGAGTCCGCAAGTCCTTCCACTGTCACAATTGCAGTTCCATCCGCTTCGGGGGCAAACATGAGACACGAACAGTTGACCCTGTCGTCGACGAGAATGGAACAAGCGCCGCAGTCACCGGTTCCGCATCCTTCCTTGGCGCCTGTTAGGCCAACTTCGTCTCGCAGGGCGTTTAACAGCGAGGTGCTGTCTTCAGTTAGAAATTCGGTCTCGTCGCCATTAATGACCGTGGTGATATGAGTTCGCGGCATTAGTTCGTTCCGTTTCTTTGCTCTGCACGTTCAATTGCAATAACGACCGCTCGTTTTGCCAACACGCCTGCGACCTGTTTGCGGTACTCGACAGTGCCTCGCTTGTCGTCAATGGGGTCGCAAGCTTCGCTTGCTGCCGCCGCGACAGCGTTCAGAGTTTCTTCGTCCGCGGTGGAACCCACAAGTGCCTGTTCAGCGTCCGGGATCCGGACCACGGTCGGGGCTACGGCCCCTAAAGCAAGAACAGCTTGTTCAATGCTGCCATCATCTGCGAGCGTTACGCGAGCTCCTGCTCCCACAACTGCAATATCCATTTCGGTTCTGGGGATCATGCGCAAGTACGCATCTCCGCTTCGGGTGGGCATTTTGTCGATTTCAAACTCGACAATAAATTCGTCGTCGTCGAGCGCTGTTTGTCCGGGCCCAGTTACGACTTCGGAGACATCAAGTACGCGGGTCCCGTTTGGGCCTGCGACTACTGCTCGAACTCCGTTTACAACCATCGCAGGCACTGAGTCTGCCGCTGGTGAGGCGTTACACAAATTCCCGCCCAGGCTCGATCGGTTTTGAATTTGATCTGATCCGATCAGTCCAGCGGCTTCAGATAAGCCCGGGAATTCGTGGCTAAAGCTGTCGTCTTCTGTTAGATGAGCGGTGGGTGTAGCGGCCCCGACCGTCCATTTATCGCCGTCGCTATTTAGAGCGACTAGTTCTTTGATCTTCTTTAGATCAACTAACACTTCAGGTGCCGGTCTTCCTGCTCGAAGTTGGGGAACAACGTCAGTTGCCCCAGCGAACACCTGTGCAGACGGTGAAGAGGAAAGTAGCGATGTTGCTTCCTCTACCGAAGATGGTGCTACGTATTTCACTCATTCCCCCTATTTAGGCAAATCCTAAAGATGCCACTGGCGTGCTTTATCGAAAGGTAGTCGTTAGTTCGTTCATTGTCCTGTTGAACGACCTTCTGGCTAGTTTAGAGCTATGTCATCCACGGATAACCAACCATGGCCTCTTCCTTCTTACAATCTTTTCACGACCGATCCGGTGCTCTCAGATGCTGTGAGTCGCGAGGGCGGAAATATCGAACTGTTGGAACGCTTCGGTGCGCGAGTTGGGAGTGAAGAAACCAGAGAGTGGGGGCGGTTAGCGAACAAAAACGTTCCAATTTTGCACACTCATGACCCGCTCGGGGAACGGATTGATGAGGTCGAATTCCACCCCGCCTATCACTCAATGCTGAGCCTTGCCGTGGAGTCAGGGATTCATTGTATGCGCTATGAGCAGCCCCCCGGTAATGGTGCATATGTGACCCGTAACGCGTTGATGGGTTTAATAACTCAGGTGGAGATGGGTCATGGCTGTCCTACGTCTATGACTTCTGGTGCTCTCATGGCTTTGAGACATCAGCCTGAGATTTGTGAGGTTTGGGAACCGTTGACCGTTACTAGGAACTATGACCCTCAACTTAAGGCGCCAGATCAAAAATCGGGTCTTTTATTGGGGATGGGAATGACCGAAAAACAGGGCGGCTCAGATGTGCGAGCCAATACAAGCACGGCAGCCCCGACTTCCGATGGGCAATATTGCCTTGAAGGACACAAGTGGTTTACGTCTGCTCCCATGTGCGACGCGTTCTTGGTTCTGGCTTATGCACCGAAAGGCATGTCATGTTTTCTGGTCCCACGTGTGTTGCCTGATGGAACGCGGAATTCTCTCCGATTTATGAGGTTGAAAGACAAGCTTGGAAATCGTTCTAATGCTTCCGCCGAATTGGAGTTCGATAGCACCTTTGCTTGGATCGTTGGTGAAGAAGGACGCGGGGTTCCCACCATTATCGACATGGTGCACGCAACTCGATTGGATGTCGCGAACTGGGGAGTGTCCCTTATGCGTCAAGCGGTGAGCCAAGCCGGATGGCACGTAGCTAACCGTGACGCGTTTGGGGCCACCTTGATAGACAAACCACTGATGCAAAACGTTCTGGCTGATCTCGAGATTGAGGTTGAAGCGGCAACGTTGATGATTACTCGACTTTCAGGAGCTCACGAACGGATGGAGGTTGATGAACATGAACGCGCCTTTGCGCGCCTCGCGACGCCTGTCGCAAAGTACTGGTTGACTAAGCAGTCCAACCCCGTGGTGCGTGAGGCCTTGGAGTGTGTCGGTGGTAATGGATACGTTGAAGATTCAATCATGCCGCGCTTGTATCGTGAAGCTCCTTTGAACGCCATTTGGGAGGGTGCTGGCAACGTCATCGCTTTGGATATTGGGAGAGCGGTGTCGCGGAACCCTGAGAGCGTTGATGCGTTCCTTAATGAGCTTGAGCATTCTCGCGGTCGAGACTCAGGAATAGACGCACGACTAGACCGTCTTCGTTCGGATTTCGCTGAGCCGTTATCGGAAGTGGCTGCTCGACGAATGATTGAGGCACTTGCGACTACGTGGGCCGCGACTTTGATGGTCGAACATGGTGACTCTTCGGTAAGTGATGCCTATTTGTCCTCTCGTATAGCTGGCGATCATGGCTCGCTATTTGGGACGTTGTCAGATACTTGCGACTTGGATCGTATTTCTCGAAGGGCAGTGCCTATCAAATAGGCGTGATTCATGTCAGCCAATAAATGCCGGTCCATCAGCTCGATCGACAGTTGCGAACTCTTCAACTTTTTTACGTGTGAGCTTGGTCAATTGTTTTTTCGGTTTACCGATCGTGAGAAGGGCCGCTACTGCTACGTGAGGGTCGAGACCGAGTAACTCTTGAGCTTTAGCTTCTTGTGCTGCTATGAGAGTAGTCAGCGTGCCTCCGAAGCCTTCATTACGCGCACCGAGGAGTATGTTCCAGGCCATGGGGTAGATAGAGCCGCCGCTGATGACTCCTACACGGTCAAGGTCTTTATCTATTGATGCAACTACCCCAAGGTCAACAGCAACGACCAAAACGGTTGGGGTGAGTGACAGATCTTCAAACATTGGAATAACAGCGGGTATTGACTCATCATTCCAGACTTTGTCAACGTCGATACCTGTTGGTTGGATGCTCTGCCAGGGGCTTTCACCGTTACGGCGCTGTTCTCCGTACACACGTAGTTGAGGCAGACATAGTTGACCGAGCGTCTTTTTGATCTCTGGGTCTTTGACGACTATGACCTTCCCGCCTTGTCGATTACCGCCGCTGGGAGCAAACCGAGCGTTGTCTAAAATTCGGTACAAGGTCTCGTCGGGCAATTCATCGTCAGTAAAGTCTCGAGCAGCGAATGTGGTTCGCATGACGTCATAAAGTTCCATGTCCTCATACTTTCATGAGCGGGGTGCGACATGCAGCGCTCTTCAATCCATGCTTTATTTCACGCAGCGCCATCGAAGAATTTTTTGAATCCATATCTTGGATAAGGGCCCACGACTAGTTGTTCCAATACGCCTATACCTTCAGCAGAGCCACTAATAACTCTCACTACTTCCTGGATGTGAATGTTCTCCGGAGCGACGGGGTCGATTTCGTTTAGGTTCCAGCTTTCGCCAGATATAGCTAGTTCGCCCTTCCAGTGGCCGTGGCCCCATTCAGGGTGCCCGTATCCCATACCCTTCATGAGAATCGTCTTTATAGGTTCAATCTCCACTTCGATTTCGTTGGCGTTGGTACCGCCCAAAATGAGGTGGCCTCCTGACACTCTGCGAGTGCCTGGTGTCCATGTGAATTCGTGGCCGACTGAGGTTAGTCGCTCAATTTCTGGCTCTTCTATGCCTGGTATCTGCGATGCATCGGAGTATGCGGGAAGACGAAAGCCGTCCCAATGCCAAACTTCGTCATTGTCTCCTTCGAACAGTCCTATGTGGGTGACGTGGTCTAACCAATGCAATGGCGCCCAAAAAAATTTGAGTCCTTTGGGGGTGGTTGGGGCTCCGGGTGGTGCTGGGTCTCCAACAGGGCGAATACCCCATGACCGATCTTTGGTCCCGTAAGTCTGTTCGGGGTCAACGATGATGGTTTGGTTGGGAAGCTGAAGTTCGCCTTGCCAGAACCCGAACTGGTTCATGCGAGTCGAAATCATCCAACGCCCTATTTGTTGGGGGGTGAGTATCTGATGGTCTTCAGCGAAGTGCGCTGTTCGTGGGATCCATTCGAGATTTGCGCTAATTCCAGTGTCGTTTTCGTCAAGGACAACTCGAAGTGTTTTCATAGCTTCTTGGATTTCGATACGGAACGGTCCTGTACTCATGTCGATCGGGTCGTCAGGCGCTCTTCGTGAGCCATGAAAGGAGTGCTGCTCATCTCCCAGAGCAATGGTTAACGCACAGTCTTGGATACGTAGATTGGGGTAACGAGCAGAACTAATCCCGAAATAGAGGGACCCGTCCGCGGTATAGCCGTTGAAAAACGAACGGTCGTAGGCATTTCGGTCACTTGTGGCCGGAGTAGCTATCGGACGCGACGTCTGGTGTAGGTAGAACTCATCAAATGAACTCAGCAAGTTACCCCACCCCCTGTCGGCTTCAATTCCGATCGTAATTAGGGTTCCAACATAGGCCTCGACGGTTTGAAATCACCACGAGATGTGGTTCTTAGATACCTCAATCGGCTTTGCGAAGTTTTTCCGACCAACTGTCTAACGAAAATCTAACTATCGTCGGGCTTACGTTTTCTATGGGGAGGTCATGATGGCGGGGGTGTTGGACGGAATTCGCGTGTTGGATTTCGGTCGATTTATCGCGGGGCCATTCGCTGCGACCATCTTGGGTGATCTTGGCGCCGATGTTATTCGAATCGAGAGAATTGACGGCGGCGAAGATCGTTGGACTACTCCAGTGACCTCCGATGGCCAAGGCGCGCTCTTTCTTCAGGTCGGACGAAATAAGAGAAGCTTCACTTTGAATCCAATGAAGGCCGAGGGTAGAGAAATCATGAATACCTTGATCGGGACCGCGGATGTGGTTGTAGCTAATTTGCCGCCCGAAACCAGAAAGCAAATGGGTTTGGACTATGAGTCGCTTAGGAAAATTAAGGAAGACATCATCGTTTCCACTGTCACCTGTTTTGGTTCTGGAGGACCATTCAGCGATCGAGTCGGTTTCGATGGTCTAGCTCAGGCAATGTCAGGCGCAATGCATATGACTGGGCCCGAAGGGCAGCCGACTCGCAACTCAACTCCGTATGTGGATTTCTGCACAGGGTCACTTCTTGCTATGGCTACGCTTGCCGCGTTGCGGCATCGTGATCTCACTGGTGAGGGGCAAGAACTTGAAGGGGCATTATTGAAAACAGCGATGACCATCGCGAATGCAACGCTTATAGAGCAGGACCAGCTTCAGATAAACCGTGAGGCTTCCCATAACCAAGGGCAGACGGCCGCTCCTTCAGACACTTTTTTGACTAGCGACGGCTTAGTTCTGGTCTCGGTTATCGGTAATTATCAGTTCGCACGTTGGGCCAAGCTCGTCGGCCGGCCTGAACTAGCGGACGACCCAAGATTCCAAGACGATGAAGGCCGAGGGAACCATCGACGTGAAATTTGCGGGGTGATGTCAGATTGGTGCGCTGACAAATCAACCGATCAAGTGTTGTCAGCACTCGCGGATCTAAAGATCCCAGGTGCCCCAGTTCTCAAGCCGCAGGAAACTCTCGACCATCCTCACGCAGAGGCACTGGGCTTTTTAGAGCGCATTTCTTACCCTACGGCAGTCAAAGACATTCCAATAAGCCAGTTTCCAGTTTCGATGACCGCCAGTCCGGGAACCATCCGTCAGAGGTCTCCCGAACTCGGAGAACACACAGATGAGCTATTGGCTGAGCTTGGGTTTAGTTCATCGGAGATCGAAGATTTACGTTCAGATCGAATCGTTTGAGGGTTTGTCATGGATTTTGTAGATGTCGCCAGAACCACGTTTGCTGCGAGGGAATTTACCGACGACCCAGTTTCTGATGATGTGCTGTATCGAATTTTCGATACAGCACGTTTCGCACCTAACGGTGGCAACCGCCAAGGTTGGAAGGTCATAGTCATTCGTGATGAGGAGACTAAGAAGGCTCTTGGCGAGTTGTGTTGGTCTCCTATGAGAGTGGCTGCTGCTCAAACCAGAGCTGGGGAGGTCTACTGGCAGTCGGTGACTCCGACTTCGGTGGATATTGAAGAGGCGGCTACTGATGAGTCGTTACCAATCGCGATACCCATGTTTGAGCAGCTAGAAAAAGTTCCGGTTGTTTGCATTGTTGTTGTCGATCTGAATGTGGTCGCTTCTATGGATCAATATTTGGACCGGGTGGGAGTAGTGAGTGGGGCATCGGTGTATCCAATGGCTTGGAGCGCGTTGATGGCAGCGCGTAACGAAGGTTTCGGTGGGACTTTGACGACACTCCTTGCTGCCCAAGAACCCTCAGTTCAAGAACTTTTGGGTCTCGAGTCATATGAGGCAGTATCAGCGATGCTGACAATCGGGCGCCCTTTTAAACAACTCTCCAAGTTGTCAAGAAAGCCAGTGGAAGACTTTGTCTTCCTTGAGCATGCGAAAGGCAAGCCGCTCAGGAGCTGACGTTGGCTACATATTGGTTTAGTTATTTCCCAATGGTGGTTTCGATGAGTCGGCCATCAACGATTGACGCATTTCGTTTTGGAAGATGGTTGACGCGATAGTCGTCGTAGTCGGTGAACATTGAGAGCATTTGCTCGCGACTGTCGTAGTGATAGATAAGTGCTTCGTCCCAACATTCTTCTTCTGGACCTATGAGCGTGGCGACTGGGAAAGCACGCCAAGTGATCGCGACACCGGCTCGTTCTGCATATAGAGAAGTAACTCCGGTTCGGTATTCCTCGTAGCCTTGGGCGCCCGACATATTGTCAACCCCACCGCCGGGTTGCGTGACCTCAGCAAGACGAATCAGATTCAACATATCCGTTGGTTGTTTTGGGTCGCGACCATTGACCGCATTGACGCGTGGGTCGCTGAAGAGCCCCGGTCGGTCGATGACCGGATCTGATGGTGGTGGTGCTTGGAGATTCAAGGGGTAATCCACTGGGGTGTCATTCACGCATTCGATGAGTCGACTATTCGCAAGAGCAGCTGACCGGTATTTGAGAAGTTCTTGATATTCCGGATCCGTAACCATTTCGATAAATGCTCGGCGGGAGGGATATTGGAGGATCAGTAGATAGTCCCAATCTTCATCAATCGTTGCGAAGAAGCAGGAATGCACCTCATTGAGGTACAGGAGCGAATACCCGGTGCCAAGGCGATCCGCTATCGGAGATACCCCTGCTCCGTAGTGATCAAAGTAACAATCATGGCCTGTCGTTGAACCCATATTGAGTTCGGGGAGGGCGCTGTCACGAAATTTCAGCAGGTTAATCATCGCTATTGGTTCGTCAGGGTCGCGCGCTCGCATCGATTCGATTATTTGTTCCGTTAGTTCGACGTGGCTCATCGTTCACTGTCCTATTGAATGTTCTCTGTGTCTGATCGTGCCATAAGAGCGCTATCAAAAACTGTTCTTCTTTGCTAAACACAATCAATAATTCCAAAGGCTCACTTTCTATAAGAATTTGCTTAAAGATGATGGTCGATGCTCGCTTCTTGCGCTGTGGGTGGCATAGTGCCTCATGCCGACTTTCAAGGCAGTGGACTCCCAGTCGCTGTTGTTAATGGTGTTCTTGATTGTCGCTTCAGCCTGTTCGGGAGGAAACGTTGACTCTGCATCGCTGACTCCGACCGCTACCCAACATCAGTCAGATAAACACTCCCCTAACAGCGATACCCAA
>CEUY01488176.1_pt1 | contig 10146 bp, 10 predicted proteins | sample 361481 | NCBI WGS metagenome assembly CEUY01 (sample SAMEA2622737, study PRJEB7988) | marine metagenome | isolation source: saline water (ENVO:00002010), including
AAATGATTCAATAGTAATTACAGCGTCCTCATTCCACTCTGCATCACCATAGTGACGAATAGCAGAACTGTACAGCATATCAGCATACTCATAGTCATCTGTATTGAAGTAACGAGTGTTTAACTCTACTACTTCATCCAAAACAGCATCTTGAATCAGCAGATTAGTAACGCCAGCTTTAAAACCTTTACGGTTTTTCATCTCTGAATTTGCCAACAGCTTTTTCTTCTGAGAAGAAAAGTTTGTAGCAATCTCATTAATTCCAGTTTCAAACTCATCATTTGTAACTAGACGCTCACCCAGCGAGTTTGCAAAATTAATAATTACAACATAATTATCAATTATTGCTTTACGTTCACTGTCTTCTAAGCCGTGCTCTCCATCTATAAAAATACTGTATTGAATATTTTCATCAGCGTTAGCCATAGATACAAACATTGTTGCCATAATTAACATTAGCACTTTCATCTTATTCCCCTTATTAAAGATGAGTTACATAGTAAAGACCAAAACGGTCCGTGTTTTCACTTAGAATCTTTATTCTTTTGCTTATACTTAAGCATTAGAAGGCGTGATTCATAGTATTGCGCCATACCATCCCAAACGGCGTATGGTTTGTCTGCATAGTTCTGCTTAATATGGTTATCCATATCAATGCCGAACTGTTTCCATTCTGGCGGAGATAAACTCTCACCAGTTACTTCTTCATAGTCACCTGCCCAATTGTAAGTGTATTGACCCAATTGAGTTTCGTACTCATTATGCGGTTTGAATTTAATCATCGCATCAGCTGCGGCGCACCCTGAAAGCAGAGACACCATAAAAACAGTAATTAGCACCCTCATTGGGATACTCCTTTGGTTGTGTAGTTAATAATTTATAAATAGCACTACAATAAAAAAACTAACAGCCTTAACTAAGTAAGGCTGTTATACATTAATTTAATTATTTAATAAAGATTTTAATTTCTCTATTTGCTCTAAGCAGTGTAATTTTTAAACCGTATGGAGCAGGTGAATTTAAAATATCTTTTAAATCTGAAATTTTAGTTATTTTAGTTTTATTAATTTGTAAAATAACATCACCAACTTGAATATTATTATTTGCTAAGTGCTGTGGTCTATCAATAATTGCCACACCCTTACTATCTAATGATAGGTTTAGCATATGGCTTAATTCAGGAGAAAGTCTTTCAACAACTAAACCAGTTAAAATATTATTACCTCTAATAATAAACTTATCAGACTCTAAACGACGTTCGATAGGTTTTAACGTAACCTCTAATTCTACCATTCTTCTATTACGCATTACTTGCAGGTAAATTCTTTCACCAACTTTAGCTGTTTTTAAAATAGCGTTTAAAATTTTATTATTTGTAACTTCCTGGTTACCAATTTTAGTTAATACATCACCAATTTTTAAATCTGCTTTTGCTGCAGGGCTATTAGGAATAACTTGGTTAATATAAACACCTTTAACAGCTTTTAAACCTAAGCCACTTGCTAAACGCTGGTCAACATCTTGTCCTTTAGCACCTAACCATGCACGTTGGATTGAACCGTTTGTTTCTAAAGTATCTAAAGCAAAACGTAATGCGTTAGCTGGTACTGCAAAACCAACACCAGAGAATGCTTCTGTTTTTGAAAAGATCGCACTATTTAAACCAATAAGCTTACCGTCAACATCAATTAAAGCACCGCCTGAGTTACCTGGGTTAATTGCTGCATCTGTTTGGATTAAGTATTCTGCATGCTCCATGTTAAATGCTCTACCAATTGCAGATACAATACCCATACTTGCACTTTGCCCGATACCAAATGGGTTACCAATTGCAAATACAACATCACCAACCATTACAGCATCAGAGTCTGCAAATTTAATTGGCGAGAATTTATCTTTTGTATTCTCAACTTTTAAAATTGCTAAGTCTAAGTCAACATCAATATCAACAACGCTTGCATAGTAAGACTTATTATCTGATGTTACCACTTTAATATTTTGTGAATCTTTAACAATATGGCTATTTGTAATAATTAAGCCTTTTTCATTAACAATAACACCTGAACCAAGTGAGTTTTCTTTTTTTAGCTTAACTGTAGAGCCATAAATTGCTGCATCTACATTATCTGCTAAGTTAGCAACATTTTTACTTGCATATAAGCTAACAACACTACTTGATGCCTTTACAATACTTAAGTTAAAAGAGTTATTTCTAACATTTTTACTTCTTTCTACAGCTACTGCATTTACAGTAAACAAACAAGCTAATGATACAAGTGCATATTTTAGTTTCATTTTATTTTCCTTGGATTTGTGATATTTCAGATAAAGTTTCGTTTAATTCTTTAAGGCGTTTTTCTAAACCTAAGTGAATTATCTCTCTAATTGAATCTGTTGTTTGTAAGTCTAAAATACCATGCTTGTAACCTAAAGTACTTTCTGAAAAGTCTCCGTTACGTGCAGGGTTTATTAGCTCTGTTAATTTGTAAGCTTGGCCTACTAATCTACAGTCTAATATATCATTATCCGTTAAAATTTTTCTTACTATTGCAATATGACGAGGAGTCAATCTACTTTCTTGTGTAAAGTAGCATGCAATAGCTAGTTTTGCTCTTAGCTTGTGGTCAATACCAACAAAGTCTAAGTTTAAAATATCGTCAAATAGAGTTTCTGCTCTATATTGTTTGTGTACTCTCCATGCAATATCTTTTAGTAAAGAAGTTAGATATAGCATGTCATGGTCTGTATCTTGTAATACTTCGCTTACAAAGCTGTAGCTGCTTAGTGAGTATTCTAAACCAAAGCCTTTTTCAACAGCCATGTTTTTAGCGTACTTTTCAGCTAAGTTATAATCTGTTGTTTCAATTTGTGAGAATAGTACACCTTCTCTTAAACCAAAGTTAGAGAATTTTAGCTTTGCAAAGTTTTCGTTAATTTCAAATAAAGCTTTTAATAGAGCTGCTCTATATGGAATAGCTGTTTTAAATTTATCATCATAGCCTGTAAAGTAAGGTGCGATACGGTCTACATCAAATAGCTCATCAATAAATGGCATTGCACTTACTCTGTCAATCTCATAACCTTGAGGTACTTGAATTGTGTAACCTGTTTTCTTCATATGCAATACAGCAATTGAACGCATACCACCACCATTAGCGATAATATCTAAACCTTTAGCATTTTTAATCCAATCATGCTTTGAAAGTTCTTCTTTTAATAACTCAATAGCTTTATCTGGGTTATCATTTGTAATAGCACGTAATGATAATACGCCTAAAGGTAATGACAGTTGGCTTTGTGTGTTTGTATCATAAATTTCTAAGCTACCGCCGCCTAGGTCTAATACTAAACCATCTGCTTTTTTAATGCTGTTTAAAGCACCAATTGCAGAAAGACGCGCTTCTGTTTCGCCATCAATAATATTAATTTCAACACCAAGCTCTAAACGTGCACGCTTAATTAGCTCTTCATTGTTTTTAGCTTCTCTAATAGCAGAAGTTGCTACAACCACAACAGTTTCTACGTGTTGCTCTTTACACACCCAGTCAAACCACTTAAGTGCTTTAATTGTTTTATCAATTTTTTCATCAGATAATACAAAATTGTCAGAATCTTTACCTTCTGCTAAGCCAGCTCTGTAACGCTCTGTAATATATTGATGTGGATATTTTTCAATATCATCAAAAATAACTAAACGAAAGCTATTTGAGCCTAAGTCAACAACAGCAAATTTACCTGTTTTTACTGAAACTTCATCTGGATTTAAAAATTTTAACTTCTGATACATACTAAAAATGTCTACCCTTCTTTCTTTAGTCTAAAAACTCTTTTACAAACGGAACTGTAATTTTACGTTTCTCACGTAAAGATTCATCATCAATCTTTTCAATTAAAGCTTCTACCTTTGCAAAGTTTCTTTCAATTCGTAAAATCATATAACTTAAAACATCTGCGTTAATTTCAACTTGTCTATCAAATGCCTGTTTTGAAATAAAGATCTCAAGGTCTTTATCATTAGGGCTTTCAATAACTGCTTGTTGCAGTGTTAATAGTCTTGATTTTAAATCTTTTAATGTAACTAGCTCATCTAATGTTTTTTCTAACACTAGTACCATTTTACCACCTTTGTCTTTTAAGTGGTTATACCAGTGGAATAATAACTCTTGTTGTTCTTGAGTTAAGCTGTTTATATTATCAATAAATAAGTATTTAATTTCTGCTGTTGGCATTTGCAGTTGCGCGATATCATCTAGCGCTAAAAACTCTACTTCATTTGAATTTGTATATTGCTGGCATAAGTGATAAAGATGTGTTTTACCCACACCTTTAGGGCCCATAATAAGGCAACCTGTTAGCTCGTTAGATAATGCAGAAAGTGCAATTCTATGTGCAGAAAAACTATTTGCTAAAGGTAAAAAGTCTTCAGCTAAATAGTCTCCTGCTTTTTTAATTTTTACATCAAGTAATAATTGCTGCATTAGTTTTCAATCCTTTCAACTAACCACTGGCCATCTGTACCTTGGTAAATTTTAAGGCCTGCTTTTTCAGTAGAAGATAAGAACTCTTGCGGAGTACCGTAAAAGTCTGTTTGAATAAATGCATACTGAGTTGTTAATTGCTTAATTTTAACACTAGATACAATATTCATTTTTTCTAACTTCTTAATTGTTGCATATAAGTTATCTAATGATGATGCTGTATTAATCATAGCTACAAAACGTTTAGGCTTGTTAAATTCAAGTAAGTTATTTTGCTGCCAAATTGTTTTAATTTTTGTTTTAATTTCTTTAGCTACTTGCTTCATATCTTGGCCTAGCACAATAAAGCTTTCTTCTGTTAGCTTGTCAAAGTTAATATACTTAATTGTAACTTGATATAGGCTTTCATCTTGATAATTATTTTGCTGTAGTAAAACAACAATAGCTTTATCTGCATTATACTTTTTAGCAAGTTGAAGTACTTTATCTTCATTGTTTGCATCTAAAATATTTTGTGGATTATATGTTGTAATTTCTTGCAGGTCACCTTTAGGTAAAACAGGCTTAATTAGTAAGCTGTCTTTTAGGTTTTTAAATAGTAAGTCTTTTAATACGTTTGATTCTTCAAATAATAGAAAGTCTTGGTTTGCAGTTTGGTTTACTGCTAGTAATAAAACATCGCCCATTGTTTCTTGAATAAACGGTACGCGTTTTTCTTTTAAAATCTTTTTAATTTTATCTTCACTGTATAGAATATCAAACTTAGCTTCGTATTTACCCTTAACGTTTACTTCACTAACAATATTTAGTTTTTCTACAACGTCTACTTTTTTAAGATCAATTGATTCTAATAAGCCTTTAACATCATACTCTTGTGGTACAATGTTTGTTAGTAGTTTTTCAAAACCACGTTTTGTTGCAACATCAACAGCGTACGCTCTAATTTTTTGAGCGTTAAATCTTTTAAATTTTAGTTCAATATTATTTACTTGAAAAACACTAGCCTGAGCAGATAGCGTAGACAATAAAATAGCTGCAACTAATGTTATTTTTTTTAACAGTTTCATTCTATATCCTTAATTGATAATCATATTTAAAATATTCTAGCATAATAGCAAGAATATTGTAAACAAAAAAAGCAGGCGCCAAAAGTAAAAAATCTACTTTTAGGCACCTGCTGTAATCGTTATGCAACATTCTGTTGTTCTTGTTGCTGTCTCTGTTCTTTAGTAAGTGGTACATCTTGCACTTTACGGCATTCAAATTTACCATCTTTTAAAGCTAGCGGATAATAACCATTACTAATTGAACAAGCAATAGCATCAAGGTTATGGCTATCAATAAAATTGGCATTTACATAAGCTTTACGACCAACTAAAAAACCAGTTGAATTAATAATATCGTACAAATCATCAATTGTTGGAATAATCTCACTTGATTGTATCTGTTCCCCTTGTTCCATTGCTTTACGCTGTTGGCACATTGTATATTCTTGCTCATCAGTATAGCTGTATGTTAAAGGGTTTAAACCGTCAGACCATGTGAAGTTTTTAAACATAATAAAATGCTCTAAATCTTCACATACATAACGAATAATGTATCCAGCTTTAAATAATGATTTAATTGACGCAACATCATTAATACTAACTTTTGCTAAACAATATTGCTTAGCTTTTTTATAGCGTTCTAAGTCTAATAGCATATTTGTAAATATACCATCGCCTTTGTAACTTTCAGCAACTATTGCTAGGCGAACAACTAACGCCTGGCTAACATCAATACCTAGTTGGCAAAATTCACGAATACCTGTAACCCATGAACGTTTGCCTGCATATTGTACTAACATTACTGCTGCTAAATGCTTAGTTTCATCGTATGTTTTACTGCTATATGCAGCATATGGCAAGTGCCCATCATTATAGGCAGCTACATCAGCCATTTCAACTAACTTTTTGTGTTCTTTTTCGTATTTGGTTTCTTCCATCAAATGTGGTGAGCTTAAGTAGCGCGTGTGGCTACTATTGTTAGATTTAAGCAAATAAGAAAGTTCTTCAACCATATTAAATGCTTGCGGTATTATGCCGCCATACATCAGGCCGCATCTTTGACTATGCATAAACGTATCCATAGCTTGCTCCTTAGTAGAATAAGTATGTTAATAGACATGCTCATCTAGTTAACAAAATTTATGTAGGGTATATAATTAGTTTATTATTATTTCATTATAAAATCAAGGTTATTTACCCATTTTTATATAAAAAAAGACACCTCATTAAAGAAGTGCCTTTTTGTTTAAGTTTTATCGAAAAAAGTTAAGCTGCTTTAGCTAATTTTAACAAACTAGCTAGCGCCGGAACATCGTTGATTACAAACTCTTTTGAACCATAGCATTTATCAACACTTGGGAACATACCGTTTTGTGTTGCACTTACAAGATGATGGAACTCATCTACATCAAATGCGCAACGTTCGCCAACGCTTTCATCAAAAACAAATGGTTCTTTAACATCTTGAACCATAATCACCAGCTGAATATCATCAACCCATTCACCATCAACAAGAACTTTATCTTCCGGATGAATACAATGAGAGATAACATGCCCTGTTTTATCAAAGCTACGAATACTTTGCCAATTTTCAAAGGCTACATCTGATACGCTATAGCGACGTCCATGATCTAAAGCTGCAAGTGAGCAAGCTTCAAACAAGTGAACACCTAAGCTATCGCCCCAGTAGTTTTCATCAAGCTCTAAAGTTTTGATATGGAACATTTGCGTTTTTTTAATAATACCAAAGTCCACATAGTCATCATAAAAGTCTTCATGCGCTTCTGGGAAGTAACAAACAACTTGGCCAATCAGTTTGTCATTTCGGCTATCAATAATACCGAACATAAAGTGGTTGGTTAAGAAGTTTAAAAAATCGTCTTTACTCTTAGGCAGTACCCAAAGCCCCTGTCCGCGTTCTTGCAAATGCTGGAAAGTTTCTTTATGTAGTTTTAGTATCTGATCTAAGTGTTTTTCTTTCAGTTTTATAATTTTTAGATTTTCTGGTAACATAAGTGCCCCTAATAATCCTAAATAGTAAGGAAAAATAACATCGTTTTGTAAAAGTTAATATATTCATTATTTTAAATAAAGACAAGGCATTTTAGGCATAATGTATAAAATTAAACAGATTATCTTCTATTTTTAACTAAATAATAGTATTATTTAAGCTATAAAATTGTTTTTAGAACAAAAAAGTGCTAAATTAATAGAGGTAAAATCAATAAAAAACAGAGAAATACGAATGTTTAATTTATCATTTAGTGAAATATTCTTAATACTAGTACTGGCTATAATATTTTTAAAGCCAAGTGACTTCCCTACGCTTATAAAACAAGCAAAAGCATTTTTTAATAAATTCTTAACAGTTAAAAATTCTGTTTTAGATGAAATTAATGAAATAAAAGATGATCTTAAAACAATTGAAGATGATGTTGTAAAAAAGGAGCCTAAAGATGATAAATAACCCTATGGCAATATCTGATCATTTTAATGAAGTTAAATCTCGTATTATTAAAATACTTGTAGTTTTTGCTATTGCTTTTTCTACATGCTACTTTTTTAAAGAAAATATCTTTAACTTATTAGCATCACCTCTTACTCACATTTTAGCAGATGGGCAAGGCTTTATTTTCACTCACCTAGCTGAGGCATTCTTTGTTTATTTAAAACTAGCATTATGGGCAGCTTTATTTATTACAGTTCCATTTGCATTAATTCAACTATACTTATTTGTTGCACCAGGGCTATATAAAAATGAAAAACAGTTTATTATTCCATTAACTGTATTTTCAGTTATATTATTTTATACTGGCATTAGCTTTGTATATTTTTACCTTATGCCTACAGCATGGAACTTCTTTTTAAGCTTTGCCCAATCAGGTATTACATTACAAGCTAAAATATCAGAATACTTTAGTTTTACATTACAATTAATGTTAGCTTTTGGTTTAGCATTCCAACTGCCTATTTTATTATTAATTTTAGCAAAGGTTGGTTTAATTACAGGTACAATGCTACAAAAGGGTCGTAAATTTGCAATTTTAATTATTGCAGTAGCTTCTGCACTTTTAACACCACCCGATATTATCAGCCAAATTGCTTTAATTATTCCATTATATACATTATATGAATTAACAATTTTATTGCTAAAAGTTAATAAAAAAGATAAACTAAAAAAGTAATCTAAAAAAAAGGAAGATAACAATGCCAATTGGATTTGCAGAATTAGCTCTACTAGTTGTTTTAGTACTAATTTTATTTGGTGCAGGTAAACTACCAAAAGTAATGAGTGATTTAGGAAAAGGCGTATCATCATTTAAAAAAGGCTTAAAAGACGATACAACAAAAGAAGAAGAAAAGAAATAGTATTTATACAAATATAAAAAAGCTCCCTATTATGGGAGCCTTTTCTTTTATTTAATTATTTTTTACATTTGCCTGTTTTACTATCGTAGGCATATCCACTTGGGCATGACTTTGTAGCTGCAATTGTTTGAGTTGATGCTTTACATACCTCATAGTATGTATCCCATAAATCACCTGGGTAATCATAACCAACCTCTTTATATGCACCTTTAGTATAAGTGCCACCTATTGAATGTGTCGCGCCATTATCCTTACAGTGTTTATTACTTACATGCTTACCACTTCCATCTTCTAAAACTAAGCAATAGCTGTTTGATGAGTATTTACATGTTGTAACAGCCTTTTGGCATGATGCTCCAATTTTAGAGTAACCTGATGGGCATGTATATATAACATCTCTATATGATTCATATGTACATAAAACAACTGAATCTGAAGGTCTTGCACCTAAACAGTTACCACTTGATGTTTTTTGAGGATCTTTATCATCTAATGTTTTTTTAGCATAGCAATTAACTGGAGCCTCTTTTGTATTATCTGGTTCGCATGGTCCATAGTCACCAATAATCCATTCATAGATATAGTTAATACAAGCTGTACCGCCATTCACCTTTTTATCATACTGATCAGCTGAACAATTACTAGATTTAGGTTTCTCAAATATTCCAATACAACTCCAGCTACGTCCATTCCAGTGTAGCCTTTGTGATGTTGAGCATGTTTCTTTTATATCATGGCTATCAGTTCCATTTTTTGCTAACCTATTATCTTCATTACAAGCAACAATATTAGAACATTTAAATGCATTTTGTAATGCAGGATCCTGCTCACTACCTAAATTATTAATATCAACAGAGGATGTTATATCATAAGCATTTTGTAATATAGTCTTATTTGTCTGGAAAGCATCTTCATGTTTTTTTGACTTTTTAAGTCTATCATCTTCAACCTTTTGAACTAACTCACCTGCTGTTGACTCAAAACTTTCTACTTGAGCACTCTTCTTATTTGAAGTTACACTAATATTTCTTGATATATTATTTCCTGACTTAGACTGTACAGATAAAGACTCTTCCGCTCTGTTATTATTACGGCCACCGTAAGACGTAATTCTTTCAGCCTTATAATCATCAGCCCCATTTAACCCAATAGTTTTTGGCTGCTGATTAACCTCTGCATTTAACAAGTCTTGTGCTGTTTCTGCCTGCGCACTTGCTGCAAACACCAAAACAGTAAGTAACATTAATATTTTT
>CEUY01189838.1_pt1 | contig 10136 bp, 12 predicted proteins | sample 361481 | NCBI WGS metagenome assembly CEUY01 (sample SAMEA2622737, study PRJEB7988) | marine metagenome | isolation source: saline water (ENVO:00002010), including
CTTATATATTTTATCAATATTAACCAACATAATACCATATATTAATAGACATATTATAAATAATATATTTAATAACTCTAAACTCATAACTTTAACCTTTCTATTTTTTAAATTTACTACAGTAAGTATCTATTACAGATTGATCCATAATTTTATTATAGTATTTGGCTTTTCTTTTTAGTTCGTTATATAATTTTGCTCTTTCATAAATATTTCTGTAAATCTCATCATAAAATGTTTCCATTTCTGGTGTGTTATCAAACTCATCTGTACATTCAAGCATTATCCAAGTCTCTCTAACTAATGATTTTAATTTTGGAATATCATCTTGGTTATTAACCATATCTGTCCATATTTTAGCTTGCCTTGTAAATAATTTACGAGCATATTCGTTTGTAGGATACGCAAAAGCAATTTTACGCTCTAAATCGTCTCTAATACTATTATTGTTACTATCAATTCCCAAAATTGTTGCGTTGTTTAACTTTTCATCTGGTTCTGGTGGTAAGTTAAACTTATTTTCAATCTCTTGTTTTGTTAGTATTTTTTGCGCATCTTCTGCACTTGCAATGATACTATTAGCACTACAAAATGCAGCTATAAAAATTACTGTAAACTTTATAAATGATATTCTTTTCATAACATGTACTCCTATTTAACAATATATAAACTACTTAAAGCTATCACAATACTTTTTTACTTTATCATCAGAAGGGCGATCTGGGTAACCATAAGCCCTTCTAATTTTTGTTTGAATTTGATCTCTTAAAATTAAGCGATCAAAACCCATTGCTGCCTGATCTTCAAATGAAGACAAAGAAGACGGCGTTTCAATATATTTTCTTGAGATACAAGCTGATGCTAATCTATTTTCATCAGATAATTCTTTTAACTTAGATATATCATTTTGATTTAAAACCATCTCAGTCCATAGTTCAGCTTGTCTATTATATATAGCACGTGCCTGATTGTTATGAAACAACGCTAATCCAACCTTACGTTCAAGATCATCCCTTATACCATCTTCATACCCTATACCAAGAATATTAGAGTGATTTTTTTCTTCATCTGGTTCAGGTGGTAGAGAAAGAATCTTTACTATTTCAGATTCTGTACATTTACTTGAATCTAAACATTGCTTAGTTAAATCTTTTGATAGATTTTCTGCATTTGCAACACTACAAAACGCAGCTATAAAAAACACTGTAAACTTTATAAATAATACTTTCTTCATAACAACCTCCTATTTAATGAACTCTTCACAGTTATTAGGTGTAACCCTAATACTTCGACTACTTCCACCAATAAGCTTAGACATTTCAGTTTCTATTCTTAATAATTCTTTATGACGTTTAAATGTATTACCCTCAAAATCTGTAATACCTGATTCAAGAACGCTTTTTTTATTTAAAACAGATGAACAGCCAATAATTTCATCTAGCTTTTTTAAAAGTTCTTTATATTCATTAATATTATTAGATAAATATGATTTTATTCTAAAAGTAGAGTTTTTTGCAAATTCATTATGAAGTTTCATTTCTAAAGGGTCATCATAGTACTCAAAAGCAATTGCGCGCTCCCAATCGTCTCTAATATTATTATTGTTACTATCAATTCCTAAAATTGTTGCGTTGTTTAACTTTTCATCTGGTTCTGGTGGTAAGTTAAACTTCTTTTCAATCTCTTGTTTTGTTAAAACTTTATTCTCTGAAGATGCTACTTCAGAAAAAGCCTGACAAGGTAATATAAAGCTTGCGGTTAATGCTAAGAATAATAGTTTTATCATGGTTTTAAGATATCCTTTATGATGTATATTTATGCGGCATTCCTTTAAACATTAGGAAATCACTACTGCTAGTATTATATCTAACTGTTCCATCTAATGCTCCATCGCCACCATCAATATAATTGTCTAACATATTAAATAATGCTAAAAGATTTGCAGTACCAGAGCTAGAGCCTGGGCTTATTGTAATCCACTCATAACAATCTGAATTTCCTGATACACAAAACTCATCAGCATTAGTATCATCCATTTCTGTCCATGTAGAGCCTTGTCTTAAAAATATTTTTGTAAAAGCATTTGATATAATCTTAGATGTCATTTGATCTTGAAAATAACCAGATGTTACACTACTTGCTTGGATGTAAGGGCCATTCCATGTTGTTAAATTTTCTCTATTTGTACCAATATCTCCAGTATATAAAGAAAGGCTACCAGCGCTTAACATTGGTATCTGTTTACCATTATCTAAATAATATGCTTCTGTAGCTTTTACAATTTCTGTAAAATACTGGCGCCAACTTTCTGCTTGTGCTGATTGTATCGCACTATATAGTGCTGCGCCGCTTATTACGCTTAATGCGCCAAAAATTGCTAATGCTATCCTAGCATCTAAGCCAAACATTGCTGCTTTTTTTAAATTTAAATTATTCATACAAAATTACCTTATTATTAATATATTTTACTACATGTTTGGTCTCATTAAGCCTTCAGGAAGCTTATAAAGAAGACAGCCTTTACCTGTTGTTTGCTCTCTTACCACTATAGAGCCTGTGCTGTAGTCTCCATCAGAGTCATATGTATCATGGAATGACTTTAAGAAATTGTAGTCAATTTCATTATTTTCTGAATTATATTTGATAAGCTTAATATAGTACGGGTCATCTAATAAGCTACCGCCATCGCTTACGCAGTCTCTACTTGCATCATTATCAGTATGTGTGATATCAAATCTCATTTTATCAGTAGATGAGCCTATTGATGTTGAGTTAGATGAGTAATTAGCTTTGAAGTTTGTTAAGTAAGGTCCATTCCAACCTTTATAAGAGCCAATATCATTTAAAAGAGATGTCGTTACAAAAAAAGCACTAAATGTTCCAAAAGATGGCAAGTAGCCTACATCAAGTAACAACTGCTCAATTGCTTTTTCAATTTCTTTAAGCTCTGTATATAAAGCTGTTTGCTTAGCATCTTGTATCGCACTGTACAGTGCTGCACCACTTATTACGCTTAATGCACCAAATATTGCTAATGCAATTCTTGCATCTAAACCAAACATTGCTGCTTTTTTTAAATTTAAATTATTAATTTTAAAGTTTTTCATAAACATCTAAATCATCCTTATTGGCATATATTTAAAACATATAGAATCTGTAGAGCAAATTCTTATTTTACCTGTTAAGCCACCATTTCCAGAGTCATGGCTATTATCTAGTATTGAATAAAGTTTTTGAACTGCTGCTACATTTTCGTTTCCGCCTCTGTAAATTCTAATATATGCATAACAGTCTGAACTATTGGATGCGCAGGCATTTGTGGTATCTGATGATACTGTCCAATCACTACCTTTTAGCTTTAGAACATCCAAATATGCACTTGTTCCAACAACATTTTTAGTAAATGAGTTTTGTATTCTATTTACTCCATATACTGAGCCATCTATATATGGGCCATTCCAACTTGATAAACTTTCCCTATTATTTACCAAATCTGATGTATATGTATAGACACCTCCATTTTCAGGTATAAATTTACCATTATCTAAATAGTAAGATTCTAACGCTTTACCAATCTCAATAAATGTTTGATGATATTATTCTGCTTTAGCATCTTGTATTGCACTGTACAGTACTGCCCCACTTATTACGCTTAATGCGCCAAATATTGCTAATGCTATTCTAGCATCAAGCCCAAACATAGCTGCTTTTTTAGTTAATATTTTCATTTCATTTCTCTTCTTTTAGTAGATTTAAACACTATAAAATAGTAACACAGCAGGTAAAATAATACAATAAATAAAACCCAATAAAGAGAAAACAAAAAAGCCACCATTACGGTGGCTTTTGGCTTTAATAATTAACAATTTAAAACCTTTCCTAATTTTATAGTTTTAGTCCCTTAGGAACTAATGTTTAGTCCTTAATGACTCTATACCATAACCTTTTAAAACATATTCATTACGATCCTTATCAAAATTATATTCTTCCTCCAGATTTGCCCGAACATTAATATGTGCCACTCTGGTACCACCTAATGAAGTACTATCTCCACCATTATAATTTAAAATATCAAACTCTAAACCATACCCCCCATATCTATCCAAAGGTGTTTTAATTTTAACCGTAATGTTAGGTAAAACCTCCTCACCATTTTCATCTAGTTTTGGCTCCTTTACCAAAGCATAAACAGAAATACCTAAAGTATCTACAATAAATCCGTTTTGTCTTTGAATAATAGTATTCAAATTACTAGACTTTATTAGATACTTACCATTTCCATATTTACTAAAGGCTTGCGTTTCTTTAGTAAATGGCTGCTCTTTCACCCCGTCTTCACTAATAAGCAATGAGCTCCATGTATTTATTAAACCTTGATTATCTTCCATACCTATAATATGTTCAGATATAACAAGTTCTACATTATCAGTGTCAGAGGTTAATTCAACTGAGACAAATAAATCTTCACCACATAAGTCTTCATCTTGAAATAACTTATCAATAGACGATGAAAAGTAATCCTGTATCTCTCCTCTACTAGAACTTCCATAAAGATAAGTTAAATAGTTATGATATGGCATGTGAGTTGCTATAATTAAATTACTATCGACAACTAACTCTGGAATTTCTTTATTGTCAATTTTAACTTTATCTCCTGGGAATGGGAAATTATCAGATAAAAGTGCGACTGGATCTTTAATATCTCTCAGCATCATTTCTTTTTCCAAAAGTTCTATTGGAGTACCAACTGAAAGTATTGTATAATCCTCACCATGGACATAAGCCCCTTGCAAATATGATTTATATGCTTTTTCAGTATACAAATTACCTTGTGAATGAGCAATTGTCATAACCTTGTAACCATTATTAAAAGCATTCTCATACTGCAACAAGTGTCGTTCTAAATCTCGATCATAGCTAACTGTACTATAGAAACGATCTAAGATTTTTATAAATTCAGACTCCTTCTCTTCACTAATATCAATAATTTTTGATTTATACCAATTCTTAAATTCATTAACTTTAAAGTCAATTTGATATCCGACATATTGAGCAGCAACCTCCAAAAGTTCATCAGTATCGTTACTATCTTTTAACTCACTAATATTTTCAAGAACTTCATAGTCAACATCAATATTTTTAATTTTCTCTTGTCTTAAAAGTTCAAGACATGAATAGTCCAAAGATCTTTTTGCTTCTTTATACGTATTAAGCATACCATTCGCATAAAATAACATTAGTTTATCTTCATTTTTGTTATTACACTGCTGTGCAGATAACGGCAATGAAAAAACGATAGCTAAAAAAGCTATCGTCAAATATTTAATAATCATAAATACTCCAAAGCCCTATATAGGCATATTAGTGAATCCACGTTTTTTACAATCTTCAATTAACTCTTTAAAAGAGCCCTTTTGCTCACTCCTAATACTTAGAGTGAATTTAACTCTTTCTGGAGTATTCTCAATTAATGAATCAAGCTGTTTTAAATCAACTCCTCCTTTTTCTCTATATGAAAAAATATAGCAAGAGTTAAGCCTTGATATTTCATTTAAGGCTTCATTCATTTTTAATTCGTCTTGCCCTTGAAATGCCATTGAGATATTTTGTTCAGCTTCTAACAAACTATAAAGATGGTTAAGTTTTACTTCATCTTTATAATATTCAAAAGTAATAGCCCTCTCAACATCATCTCTCCCTCTTATTCCGTTTGAGTCAACACCTTCTATTGTAGAGTTATTAACCTCTTCAATTGGCTCAATAGGCAAATTGAATTTTACTTCAATTTGTTCACGTGTTAGTGTTTCTGGTGTATTGCCTGCATTTGCAGAGCTGCCACCATCGCCACCGCCTCCGCAAGCTACAACAAAACTTGCTGTTAATGTTACAAATAATAGTTTTTTCATATTTTTCAGTCCTTTTATAATTTGAACACACTTAGTTTTTAAATCAATATATTCTAACACATATTAACTCCTCTTAAAAGAAATAATCATAAGTTGCAATAATATTAATTATTATATACCCTAAAGTTAAGCATCAAAATACAAAAAAAAGTTGAATCTTATTATTTGAATTAAAACCTTATAAGAATATATGACTAAAAAAAGAGGCCTAAGGCCCCTTTTTATTTTAATTTAAATTTCTCAACTTGGTCATGAAGATTTTGCGCTTGATTGTCTAAGTCTTCAGCTTCTCTTGATGAGCTTTCGATAATATTATCTACTATATCCATTTGCCCTGAAAATTGAGTAACCGAGCTGCTAATTTCTTCAACAGTACCAGACTGTGTATGAATAGCACCAGATACACTATCAATTTGAGAGTTAATTTCTAAAATTGCTTCTACAATTGAATTTAAGCTATCTTCAGAATCTTTAACACCTGCTTGTACATCTGCAATAACTGCTGTTACTTCTTGTGTTGATTTATTTGTAGTTGCGGCTAGTTTTCTAACTTCTTCTGCTACTACGGCAAAACCTCTACCAGCGTCACCTGCTCTGGCAGCTTCAATAGCGGCGTTTAAAGCAAGTAGATTTGTTTTTTCTGAAATCTCTTCAATTGTTTTAACAACTGTAGAAATTTTAGCAGAGCTTGAAGATAAGTTATGCATAATATCTTTTGATTTTTCAGCTGAAATAGAAATTTCACCAGATCTCATAGAAGTTTGCTTAGCAGTTAAGTGAATATCATTTGCTGTTCTTGCAGCTTCTTCTACTGCAATAGAAATTTGCGATAGAGCTTGCCTTTGCTCTAGGTTCATTTCTAATACTTTTTGTGAATTACCTTTAACTTGAGTTGCTGCTTGATCAACCTGTTTACTTGAAGAACTAATTGATGAAACAATATTATTAAAGATATCAATAACCTTATTAAAGTCTTTTGTTAGTTCACCTAGCTCATCATTACTTTTATGTGATGCATGGCAGTTAAGATCTAAGTTTGCTAGTTTTTCAAACTCTTTGTTAATTTCTTTAACTGGTTTTGATGTTTTAGCAGCTAAAATACGTGCACAAATAATAGTTACAATAAACATAATTAATGATATTGCAATAAGTATTTGTGTTAAGCTGTATGCATCTGCTTGGATTTCTTTAGTATCTTTTTGTGAAATTAAGTACCAGTCTAAACCATCAATATCTAGTTTTTCAAAAGCTGCCATAACTGTAGTATCATGCAGGTTACTTTTTGCTTCTATTGTTTTTAAGTCACCCATTAAAGCGCCTTTAATTAAAGCTGGGTTTAGGTTTTGCCAAAATGTATTTTCTTTAACTAGTACAGAGTTTGTTCTTAGTTTTTGATCTTCCCCAAAAATTAAAACTTCACCTGTTTCACCTAAGTTATCTCTTGTTGTTACAATTCGTCTGTCTACTTCTTCTAATGAAATTTGAGCCACTAAAATAGATACTAGCCTTCCGTTTACAAAAATTGGAGTACCCATAAACATTGCCGGAGCATTATATGAAGGCTCATATTCAGCAAAATCAACTACAACAGAGCTACCCTCTTTAGCATTTTTTAATTGCTTTGCAATATTAGCAAGCCCAGAGTTTTGATAAGGACCTTCAAATAATCTTGTTGCAAAGTCTGTTTCTTTAAATACAGAATATATTACACGGCCTTTGCGTGGGTCGATTAAAAATACATCATAAAAGCCATATCTTTCTTGAATTGACTTAAATTGAGCATGGTAACGTTGGTGTAAACGGTCATACTCTGTATTATTATTAAGTGCTAATAAATTTTGTTTTTCTCCAATATTATTTGCATTGTTAGCAATATAGTAAGTTTGCAATTGCTTTGCAGAATCATCCATAGAGTCTAACCAACGTGCTGCATCAACTTGGCTTGCGCCTTTAGTATTTTTTAATTGATACTGGTAACGTTGCTCTAAGCCTTCTTGGTTAATTGTTGATGTATCAAACTCATTTAATGAATTTGCAAAACCAACTGCAGCTTGTTTAATAGATAAATTTCCTGAAAGTGTTAATAATGTATTTGTTACGTCTTTAAAGTAACTTTCAACCACCATTTTCTTTTCTTGTTTTACTGCATATAGAAACTTTTGTGCTTGTTCAACACCTGAATTAATAGATTTGTAAGATGCTACCACAGCCACAAAAGCTAACGGCAATGCACCAATAGCCATAAAACTTAAAGTTAGTTTTTTACTAATTGAGTTTAGAGAAAATAACTTCATTTATTACCCCTTTTTATTATTATTTTTTTTGATGTACATCAAGGTTACCAGATTTCAATAATATTATCTAGTAAATTTACACATTAATACAAAAAAATATACTATTCCTATATATTAATACATATAAAAAAGCCCTTAGCATAAAACTAAGAGCTTATTTTTAATTAACTGATTTATCTTACAACAATAGCCATTGATGCAGATAATAAAATAATTGTTAACCATAAGTAAGTTACAATAATTAATAACAAGTGGAATATTCTTTTTGAAAATAACCAAAACTTAACGCTTGTATCTTTTTGTTTTGTTTTTACAGCTTCTACATTTCTTTTAAGTACTGTTTTCATATATAAAACAAATGGCATTAAAATAAATAACATTGTAGCTACTAAAATAGCGCTTTTAATTGAAATAAATGATGTAAATGCTGCATAAATTTGTGTAAACAAAACAATTAAAGCAACTGCAGATAAATAAAGCTTAATATCTTTACGAACCTTTTTAGGAAATACTAAAGGCGCTGAAACAAACTCTGTAAATGTGTAATCTTTCATTTTGAACTCCTATGCAAATAAAGATAATAGCATTAAAATACTACCTGGTAGTAATAAAATACCACCAACAAAAATAGCAAATATAGCAACAAAACTTACTGGTAAGCCGCATACAATTCTTTTAGTAATATAGTAAAAGGCTGTGTATACATAACTAACACAAATAGAAATAGCAATTTGGTAACCTGCTAAGTACATTATTAGTAAAATAGCTAGGTAAATAATTGCAAAATCTACCATATTTACTAAGTATAAAATATCTTTAATTGACGATTTAACGTTTTTCATTTTTCTTATTATATCCAATTTATTATTTAAACACTATTTAAATATAACAAAAAAAGTCGCCTTCTACAAGACGACTTTTTCATTTATTTACATTTACAATTCTTTAGTTTATTTTCAAACGTTCTTAATATGTAATAAAATACCGGAGTAAATATTAAACCAAAGAATGTTACACCTAGCATTCCACTAAATACTGCAATGCCAATTGCTTGTCGCATTTCTGCACCTGCACCAGTTGCTACAGCTAGTGGGTAAACACCCATAATGAAAGCAAATGAAGTCATTAAAATAGGACGTAGTCTTAATTTTGAAGCTTCAACCGCAGCATGAAATACTGACTTACCTTCATTTTCTAACTCTCTGGCAAATTCAACAATAAGAATCGCATTTTTTGAGGCCAGTCCGGCCAATACAAATAACGCTACTTGTGTAAATACGTTATTGTCGCCATCTGTAATATAAATACCAAATAAAGCAGATAAAATAGCCATTGGTACAATTAAGATAACTGCTAAAGGCATTGTTAAACTTTCGTACTGAGCTGCTAAAATTAAAAATACTAATAGCAAGCAAAGTGGGAAAATAAAGATTGCTGTATTACCTGCCAGAACTTGCTGATATGTTAGCTCTGTCCATTCAAATGTCATACCTTGAGGTAGTGATTCATCTAAAATTTTAGTAATTGCATCTTGTGCTTGTCCGCTTGATACACCTGGTGCTGCGTTACCGCTTAAGTCTGCTGCTCTATATGCATTATAACGCATAGAAATATCAGGACCGAAAGTTTCTTTAACATCAACTACTGCACCAAGTGGAATTGTAAGCCCCTCTTCATTTCTCACCTGTAGTCTATTAATATCATCAGGTTTAGAACGGAACTCCTTATCAGCCTGTGCTACAACTTGGTATGTTTTACCAAACAAGTTAAAGTCGTTAACATACATTGAACCTAAGTAAATTTGCATTGTATCAAAAATCTCTTGTACTGGAATACCCAGTTGCTGAGCTTTTGTTCTATCAATATTTGCTAATAGCTGCGGGCTATTAATATTATAAGATGAGAACACACCAACAAGGTTAGGATCTTGATATGC
>CEUY01488174.1_pt1 | contig 10135 bp, 9 predicted proteins | sample 361481 | NCBI WGS metagenome assembly CEUY01 (sample SAMEA2622737, study PRJEB7988) | marine metagenome | isolation source: saline water (ENVO:00002010), including
TCTCTTTCTTGTTATCTAACTAATTTAAGTTTGTAAAAAGTGTAACATCCAATCTTCTTAGTAGCAATTTATAAATCGACTGTGGAGTAATATTAGTCATATCGTGTATTTAAACAGATCCAATGAATTTGGTGACGGCTCTTTCAAAACCTGAAGGGTTATCTCCCATTACTAAATGCCCAGCGTTCTCTACGATGGCTAATTTGCCCCCTGGTATTCTATCGATCATGTTGTCGGCGGTTTCAGTAGCAACAATGTCACTTTTATCTCCTCTCACTACGAGGGTGGGGCATTGCAGGTTTTCAAGGTATCCCCAAAGTCGGCTAGTCATTTCCGGATCTTGAGAACGTTCCATTCGACCGGGGGATCTTAGGATTTTATCGTATTTCCATGTCCATTTACCGTTAGGTAGTTCTTTCAAATTGTTAACAATGCTACCTTTAATTTGTACTGGGTCTCGCCTCGGGTTGTATTTTATGACCCGGTCTACAAAAGCATCTATCGAATCTAATTCGTCATCTTGTTCCACAAAATTTCTTATATTTTGCCTCCCAGCCTTCACGCTTTCAGGTCCCGCATCGACGATTATTAGTGCTTTTACTTTGTTTGGATTGGATGATGCATATGTAAATGAGTTTCTACCTCCCATTGATAGTCCCATTAAGACGAATTCTTCCAAGCCAAGTTTATCTACTATAGCCTCAATGTCTTTCTGTTGTGTTTCAGGTGTATAGTCCCCGTCGGAGGCCCAGTCACTGTCTCCGTGTCCTCTCTGATCTAAAGCGATAATTCGATATCTATCCGCGAATGAAAGTGCGACAAAATCCCAGGAATGAGATTGTTGTGCAAACCCGTGAAGTAAAACCATGGCCGGATTTGAAGGGTTTCCCCATTCCAAATAACTGAACTTCATGTCATTTATTTCGACTGATTTGCTTTCGGGTTTCCATTCTTTTTCAAACGTGACTCCCACTTCCCGCGCTGCTTCGTATAGAGATAGTCCTTGATTTTGTTCAGTACTCATAAATTATTTTCTCCAAAACATCGGTTTTTTTAATCGCTCTGATATTTTTACATGGGAGGTATTATATTTTTCATAGTGGACACTTTTTCAAATTGATGGGCTACGTTGTAGAGAAGCTCTTCACAAAAGGCTGAAGATGTTAATTGCATCCCAACAGGCAGTAGATCGGAAGTGAGACCGATAGGGACAGAAATAGTGGGTAAACCGGTGATATTTTGGGGGCGAGTTAATCTAGCCATCAAAGGGCCTATTGGTTCGAGCCTTCCATTTACTTCTACCGAATCTTGTCCAATGGGGGGCGCCGGGATAGGTACGGTTGGAGCTAGTAAAACGTCATAGGTCTGAAGTAATTCATTCATTTGTTGATTGTAGACGGTTCTCGCTCTCTGGCTTTTAACATAGTCCACCCCCGATATTAAGGCTCCTTGTTGCAGTCGAAGCTTTACATCGCTTCCAATCAATGCTGCCTTTTCATTCAGGTTTTTTGAATGGAGTTCAGCAGCCTCGGTGAGAAGTATCGAGCCTGATATAGCCAATGTGTGTTCCAGAACTCGAAGCTCCACTGTTTCAACTGCCACTCCTAGACCATTGAATTTATCACATGCCTTATCGATTAGGTTTAAGACCTCAGGGTCGATGACATCATAGAAGTATGGTTCAAGTTTAGCGATTTTTAGCTCCCGTATATCTTTTTCTAGATTCGACTTGAAGTTAGTAACTTCTACTTTTGCTGAGAACGAATCCTGTTCATCGTACCCTGCTATTGCATTGAGCATAATGGCATTATCTTCGACTGTTCTAGTCATTGGACCTACTGTATCCAGAGAATTACTAAGAGGGAATACGCCATGTCTGGAAACTCTCCCGAAAGTAGGTTTCATACCAACGACTCCACAGAGGGCTGAAGGGATCCTTATTGACCCTCCAGTATCAGTACCAAGAGCACCCATGCATTGTCCCGCAGATACGGAGGATCCTGATCCGCCGCTAGACCCCCCAGTGATACATTCGATATTCCAAGGATTTCTAGCCGATCCATAGTGCGGATTATGGCTCGTTGTGCCTAAGGCAAACTCATGCATCTGTAGTTTGCCAAGGATGATCGCTCCGGCTTCAGTGAGATTACTAGTTACTCGAGCATCATATTCAGGAATGAAGTCCTTATATATTTTGGAGCCGATCGTAGTGGTTACGCCTTTCGTATAATACAAATCTTTGAGACCAATAGGGATACCATGCAGTTCTCCTCTCCATCGCCCTGATAAAATTTCTTTTTCAGCCTGAAGTGCGGATTTTCTAGCGGTGTCTTCTAAAACGGTTATAAATGAATTCAGCTTGAGATCAGTTTCTTCCAATCTAACCAAATGAGCATCCACGAGGTCTACAGGTGAAAGGTCTTTGCTTTTTAGAAGTTTAGATGCTTCACTTATCGAAAGCTGGTGTAACTTATCCAAGCCTACAACTCGCCTATATCGAAAATAGCCGCCGATAGGGTTTCTGATGTCAGTATTATGTCCAGCTTCTTGACTGCCTCAGAAGATGCTTCTGAAAGTGGTTTTAATATTTTCCATTGATCTAAGTCGATCGAAAAATCAGATAGTTGGGTGGGGATTTTTGTGGCAGAATCATCGTCGTATGGCATGCTTTTAGTAATTTCCTAAAATTAGTCCAATAGAGGAATTCGTCCCCAGGTAACTGAATCGCTTAAATCAGACAGTCCCTGTTCCTTTATCATTTCTCTAATGCTTATCAACGTTGCATTCACTTCGTTAGTTACATATACCCACTCTGGTTCCGGGGGAAACCAATACGGTGATGTGATCCTTACGACTTTTTGTTCTGAAGAGTTAAAATAAATTCCAAATTTCGACACATGTGGTAACACGGCAAGTCTCCTAAATTAAGTCTGCCAAACTTAGCACAGCCTATAAATTCGTTCAACCAAACCAGATTATTAGTGTTATTTAGCAATGCTATTTTGAGGTCATTACCCAGACCCCGTCCCAATTTTGGGGAGGGTCTGCTTTCAGAGTTTCACAGCGGGTTATGTACATCTCTGTTATGTAGTCATTTGGGTTGAGCTTTTGACCTTCTTTAAACGATTTGATAGCTGGGTCCCAGTCACCTACTCTATATTTTTCTAAACCGTCTTTAAAGTAATTTAAGACTTCCATAACATTGGGGAAAGTTTCTGGAGTATGAAAATCCAAGGCTTCGTAAATTCCTACAGGTTCTGTTTTCCCTTTGACAATAACTTTGTCAATTTCCCTAGTCCTATAGACCCCCTTGAGATTGGAGTGAGTAAATTCACTGACCAGAATCCTTGCGGCATACTGTTTACAGGCGGATTCTAATCTGGCGGCTAAGTTTACGCCGTCACCTATTACGGTGTAATCCATTCTTTTAGGGGAGCCGATGTTTCCAGATACAACTGTATCTGTATTTAAACCAATTCCCATTTCTATCGCGGGCAAACCGTTTTCGGCTCTCTGCTTATTCCAATCCCATAGGTTGGTGATCATATCTATTGACGCCCTTAGAGCCTTGTCTTCATCGTCGTCAGTAGTGAATGGTAATCCAAAAGCGGCCATTATTGCATCGCCAATGAACTTGTCTAGCATTCCACCCTGGTTTGTTATCGAGTCAACCATAATCGAGAAGTAATCATTTAATAATTGAACAGTTCCTTGAGCTCCTAGCTGTTCGGTTATAGTGGTGAAACCTCTTACATCAGAAAATAGAATCGTTGCTTTTTTCTCTTCTCCACCTAGATTGTCATTTCCTTCCATCAACTGATCAGCTAGCCCAGGGTCCATGTACCGAGCCATGGTGGATTTCATCCTCTTTTCGGTGCTGATATCTTCCATCATAACCATCACGCCCAGTTTTTTTTCATCGGCACTGATCAGTGGTGCTACCGTACCGTTAAGAGACAGTGTTTCTTCTTTTGTTTGGTAAGATGCGTCTACAAAGGTGTTCGTCTGTTGTTCTTCTTGAACCCTGGTTATACGCTCCATCAACCACTCGTTTTCACCAACGAAAAAATCCACCGCAGGCTTTTGGAGTATTTCTGTTTCCTTTATGTTTAATATCCTAAGGCCTGCCTCATTGCAAGTTATGATTTTTTCATCTTCGTCTATAGTGATAACCCCTGAAGCAGCACTTTGCAAAATACTTTCATTGTAGTTTTTCATGTTCTGAACATCAGCAAAGAGTTGTGCATTTTCGAGCCCTACAGAAATTTGTGCAGTAAATGCTTTTAGCCTTTGTTCATCTTCTTCAGTAAAGGGTCCTCCTCTTTTGTTTAGCACTTGAGTAACTCCTAGAATTACACGATCCTTATTTATAATTGGAACGCAAAGAATGGATCTAGTGAAGTACCCGGTTTGTTTGTCAAAATCTGGATTGAATCTAAGGTCAGCGTAGGCGTGCGGTATATTGATGGATTCACCGGAGGTGAAAACAGTGCCTGCAATCCCTAAGTGGTTAGGAAACCTTATTTGAGTACTTTCTAGGCCGTCACCAATTTGTAGCCACAATTCATTAGTTTTCGGGTCATTCAGGAATATCGAGGATCTATCTGCATTGAGCATTTTGGTGGCTTCCCCCATTACCTTGCTGAGCATTGTGGGCAGGTCTATTTCAGCAGTAACCTCCGAAACTACATCCAGAAGTTTTCTTTCCTCCTCTCGATTTTTTTGCATTTGTTCTACGAATTGAGCGCTTTGGAGAGCTATACTGGCTTGCTCAGTCATCGACTCCAATAAATCAAGGTCTTTTTTTGTAAAGCGGCCCGATTTTTTATTTAACACTTCCGCACTGCCAATAGTGACTCCATTCAAGGTTTTCACAGGAGCGCAAAGAATGTTTTTGGTGACGTAACCTGTCTGCTGATCTACTGCAGAATTGAAACGTTCATCACTATAGGCATCATGGATTATTTCACCGACCCCGGACTGGAACACTGATCCCGCTATACCACTTTTATTGTGAATACGTATTTCCCTCAGATTAGTGCCTTGTGCGAAACGAGTGTAGAGTTCGTTAGTGGCTGTATCATTTAAAAACAAGGAACCCCGCTCAGCCTTCAATTCCCATGTAGTTACTTCGATTATGGAAGCAATGATATCTTCGATAGATTCATCGTGTGCGACCCGTCTTGAAATGTTTAATAGCATTTCTGCTCTTTCTGAAGATTCCGACTTGTTTGTCATAGCTCAACCTTTATTAGAAATGATCTTTTTGGAGAAATGGCCTGGTGTATTAATGTTTAGGATGACCTTCGAGTGAGGTGCGCAACGTGAAGATAGTTTCAGTGAGTTGTGCTTTTTCGTTAGTGGCATCTCTCTCTATATCGTGAATCTTTTGTTCATATTCACTTTTTAAAGTTTCTATGTTACTTCTCAATGAGGCGGATGTTTCCATGAGTTGTGAGATTTCGTCCTTTCCACCGGTTATGGCTTTCTGTACTTCGTTATCCTTGTTGAATCGAAGTTCTTCCAGTTCATCTCTCAAAGCACTTACAGTTGCTCTTAATTGATCGCTTTCTACAGCGGAGTTTGAAATAGCCTTTTGGATTTCTTTTTCTTTCTGAAACTTAAGTTCCTCAAGCTCGGTACGAAGAGCACTCGCAGTGTCCCTTAATTGCTGCATTTCTTCAGCATATTCGCTATGTAATTTCTCTAGAGATTGAGCCTTGTCAAATTGCAAGTTTTGAAGTTCTTGTCTCAAGGTTGTGATGGTTTCTTTGAGTTGAGTTACTTCATCAACCCCTTCCATGCGGGCAGATTGAACGTTTCGGTCCTTTTCGTAATTTTGGGATTCCAATTCTTCACGAAGAGCTTGAACACTTTCACTCAAATGCCGTATGTCCATTTGAGACTGTCGAAGATCTTCATATATGTTTTCGGAATCGAACTCTTTCTCCATGGTGATCTGATAGTACCCCATCACGCAACCCTGTTTCTAGTCTAAGATCAATCCTCTCTTTTCCGGAAAGGGCGACTTTAGATATACGGGTTGTTTATCTTGAAATCAAGCCTTGTAGTATACCGTTAAAATCTGAATCGTTTAGTTTCGCTAATTGAGGATAAGTTCAGAATAGAACTGGAGGGTTTATAGAGTATGATCGAGTATGTAACTATTGTGGCTCAAACAGCCACAGGAATGGCTACTTTGGCTGTAGCCATTTTCCTTGCCGCGCAATTGAGATTGCAACGCAAAGATTCCCAAATGGCCACTCAAACAGAACTGACTAGCGGGATAGTGCAGTGGATCGGTTTCATGATCACGGATCCTGTCTTCACTCACATATATTTGAGAGCAATAGAAGGAGATTCTAGTTTAAATAAAGAGGAAAGACATCGCTTCAATGTCTTTATGGTTTCCTATTTTTTTCGAATCCAACAGTTATGGGAATATGATAATAAAAGCGATCTAATGATGATATATGCGAATATAATTTTAGGGACCGGTCCTGGTGTAGTGGATTGGTATCAAAACATGGGCAGATTCGTATTGGTTCCTCGGTTTCAAGATTTCATTGACGAATTGCTTGATGAATAAATTTATAAATAGGAGGATCGTTTTCTTTTAACTCAAGTCCTTATAGGTTTTTACCCATTCAGAAAGTTTCCATTCTCCCATTTTGTATCTTCCTATAATTGAATTTTTTTCATCCACTAAAATTTTGGTGGATCTTGTCAGGCCTCCGATTACTTTTAGAGCGGCTGCATCGGTTGGCAATGCGTATGTCCATTTTGAATTTCTGGGCGCCATATTCTCAAGATCTTCGAAAGTGTAGCCAGGATTTGTGCCAATAATATATATGTTTGCCAGAGAAGCTAGTTCATTGTCAGATTCGGCAAGTTTCCGTAACTCGGAAACGCAAGTTCCTCAATTGGGCGAGATAAAAAGTAGAAATTCGGGTTTAGCGTCAGCTAGGAATTGATTTGAATCTGTTTTTCCATTCGAGGTGGTTAGTTCAAAATAAGGTAATGTTTCTGATGAATTCTCTTGCTGGGGATCTTCCTTTAGGGAATTACTAGCAACCTCTTTTTGACTACTGCACCCAACGGTAATAATAAAGGCGATAAGAATAAAACTTGATTTGATAAGTCTTTGCAGTACAGTTGTGTTATTTCTCACCGAAGAACTAGATGTTTTCCTCATTGAGCGACTGTAATTTCTAATCGTTTTGTTCCTCCAATCTATATAAGTATTTGGTCAAGTTAAGAAATCTTCTGCAGTCATTATTATACCGCTATGGAATAAGCTGCAGTTCAACTAAAAATGACCCTGTCTGTACTCATACAACGTTCTAGTGTTTTTGTGAATTTTTGGTTTTTATTATCAAGGTACTTTCAGTAAAGAAAACTTGCTTAGAGTGTTGATTGATAAGTTCTGCTTTATATTTCACAAAACCAATTTCTGGGCGACTTTTTGATATGTTACTCTCTAGGATTTCTAATGTTCCTTTTAGTGTATCGCCTGGTCGAACTGGGTTTTTCCAAATTAATGAATCATGACCTGGAGAACCCATTAGCGTTTCATATGTGAGAAATTTTTCATGCATCATCCCCAGCCAAATTAAAGCAGTTTGCCAACCACTCGATATTATGCTCTCAAAAACTGTGTTCGAGGCTGCCTCATCATCTATGTGAAATGGGAATGGATCATACTTTTTAGCAAATGCAATGATTTCATTTCTGGCGATATTCTTTTGTCCCAAATCAAAAATCTGACCTGGAGTAAGATCTTCGGCATAAAAAGGTTTTTGCATGGTCTATCCTTTCAAATTCATTTTAATGGTTGGGGAATCTGAGTCTAATCAAATGAGCGGAATTGGTCAGAAATTATATGATAGTGTCGACTCACTCCACCGTTACTGATTTTGCTAAGTTTCGAGGTTGATCTACGTCACACCCTCTTCTAACAGCAAAATAATAGGAAATCAATTGCAGTGGAACTGAATTAACTATAGGAGAGAGTGAGTCTGAAACATCCGGGACCCTTATAACGTGATCTACTTTTTGCTCTATTTCATCGTCTGATTCTGAGGCTATTGCTATTACAATAGCACCTCGACTTTTGGCTTCATTTACGGTGTTTAACATCTTTTCATAAAGAGCATCTTTTGGAATCATGGCTACTACCGGCATACTTTCATCAATTAAAGAAATTGGTCCGTGTTTCATTTCACCGGCCGGATAGCCTTCAGCGTGTATATAGCTTACTTCCTTTAATTTGAGGGCACCTTCCAGTGCAACGGGGTAATTGTATCCTCGTCCGAGAAATAAAAAATCTGAACTATTGTGGTAAATGCTCGCTAGTTTTTGATATTGAGATTGATTCGTTAAAATTTTACCAATCATTTCGGGTAGGCGAGTAAGTTCTTCTATAAGTTTCGCAGCCTCGTTTTTTTCAATCGTTTCTTTCTGAAGCCCAAAATATATTGCGAGGGCATAAAGTGTTACCAATGAACAGGTGAAAGTCTTGGTCGCCGCTACACCAACTTCTAATCCGGCTCTAATTTGCAGTGTTTGATCAGCAATTCGTGAGGCTTGTGTGTTCAGGTAATTGCAAAGTGTTATCTGACTAATATTTTTGCTTTTAACTTCTTCCATGGCAGCGAGAGTATCGGCTGTCTCACCTGACTGACTGACCGATATAAAAAGTGAATTTTTGTCCAGAATAGGTTCGCGGTATCGGAATTCAGATGAATTATCCCACTCCGATGGTATGCCAGCTATCCGCTCCATCCAAAGACGAGCTAACATTGCGGCATGTAAGCTTGTGCCCATTCCGGCAAGCATTATTTTAGATATTTTCTTTATTTCTTTCACTGTCAAGTTCAAATCATCTGAACTAAATAAACCCTCTTCAGAAGATAAACGGCCCATTAATGACGCGATTATCGCATTGGGTTGCTCGCAAATTTCTTTTAGCATGAAATGGCGATAGTCACCTTTTGCTAAGGAAATTGGATCATTTGCCAGCACTGTTTTCTCTTTTTCTATTGAATTTCCGTCCCGATCTTTGAATTCGACAGAATTGGGTTCCAAAATAGCCAGCTCCCCTGGGAGCAAATGAGAAATTGTATTTGTGTATCCTAAAATCGCAGGGATATCGCTTGCTACAAGCATTTCATTAGTTCCATACCCTATGATAACTCCACCTGCGTTACCAGTCCGGAAAGCTACGATTTTGTCTGGTTGGTCGTTACACATAACGACCACAGCGTTGGCTCCTTTAATTCTGGAGGCTCCTTTTTCTGTAGCTTCCTCAAAGCTGGCGCCATTCTTCATATAATGCTCTATTAAATGAGGGATAGTTTCAGAATCCGTGTCTGAATTGAATAAATGACCTTTATTTGTCAATTCCTGCTTCAAATCAAGATAATTTTCTACAATTCCATTATGGACCACGGATAAATTGCCATAAGTGTCGCTATGGGGGTGAGCATTTATGGTGTTTGCCTCACCGTGCGTTGCCCACCTAGTGTGACCTAGGCCTGACACTCCTGTTGCCTTTGATCTTTCAGTAAGTCTTTTGAGTTCGTGTAATTTGCCAGCAGATCTGTAGGTAGTATGAGTTTGGTCTTTGCTGAAGACCGAAATGCCGGCACTGTCATAACCTCGGTATTCGAGTTTTGAAAGTCCATCTAGCAATATGGGCAATGCCTGAGAATATCCTGTATACCCTATAATTCCGCACATAGGTTATTAGATTGAAACCTCTCTCTCGGGAAGCTATTAGTACAGCCTCCATGCTTTTTATTAACCAAGTATCAATATATTGCAGTAAATTAGGAATATTTAAAAGTCTTTATGTAAAGAGGTTTTCGTAATAATTGACGATAGTAATATGGCCACATCACTTATCTATTCCTTTATTTATTGGATTGATGCATAACATATGCGATCGAAATAAAACATGCTAATTAACGACGAAACATATATATTTATACTTTAGTTATTAATAGTGAGGGATTTATATGGGTTTAGCTAATATTTTCCGGATTTGTGGTGTTATTTTCTTAATTTTCCCACTTGGGCTCTTTTTGAATGTACATATATTTACAGACTCATGGTTTGTTGAGAATGCTACAGA
>CEUY01193583.1_pt1 | contig 10121 bp, 12 predicted proteins | sample 361481 | NCBI WGS metagenome assembly CEUY01 (sample SAMEA2622737, study PRJEB7988) | marine metagenome | isolation source: saline water (ENVO:00002010), including
TTTGCTTTTCTGATTTCTTCCTTAAACTTGATTGCTTCTTTTGATATCAAATTTAAATGGTTATTATTATAACGGAAATCATACAAGTTATGCAGACGGTATGAATTGGTATCATTGGACAGGTCATTATTATAGTTTACCAAAAACAAAAATGATGATTAGATAATACAAAAAGGACTTAATCAACAGATTCTTTTGCAATAGCAGTAGTTTCGAAGGATTCAACAACAGATTGTCATAAGTCAAATGCAGAAAAATATATAATACTAAGATAATTAAAAAAGAAAACCGTAATAACAAATTACGGTTTTTTATTGTCTTTTTTTACTTTCTTTTTCTAAATAAAGAAATTAAGCCAAGTGAAATCAAACTAAATAGAGGAATGGAACCACCTGAACCACCTGAACCACCTGAATTATTTCCAGACTCAGAATTATTTCTAGCAATTTTAATATAATTAAATGGAGAGCCAGAAACAATTGAATTTATCCATTTCGAATAACCTTTTATTTCTGTAAAAACCTGCGGTGCGTCCTCTTTTGAACAAGAATCAACATGCCCAAAACTTGTTAAAGCGACTTGTTTGTATTCACCTGAAGTGTTATCAAAGTAAGATAAAGGTCCTCCTGAATCTCCATTGCACGAACCAGTATTTGTATCAACAGCTAAGTTTTTAGGTAATACACAGGTTTGTAATTCTGGAACAAACGTAATTCCATATGTGTTTAAAACTTGAGTCTCACAGGCATAATCACCAATGTTGAGTAATTGTGCTTTTTGCAATGTCGTCGATTTTGTAAAAAAGTCATCAATATAACCAAATCCAACAATCGTAAATTCTGGATTTTCAACAGTATTATTGTAAGCGTTTCTTTCTGTCTCAGTAGGAATAGAAACATTAACAACATCAGAAGGTAATTTCTTGGATAACTTTATAACAGCGATATCATGAGAAACCAAATTTGGATCGTAATCACCATAGATATAAACTTCTTCAATGGGATAAACATTATTAACTCTTGCATTTTCATGATTATCAGTATTTATCATTACAGCTTGTTTTTTAATTGTTTCAGTATCTAAATCTTCAACACAGTGTGCTGCTGTTAAAATATGCTCTCTGTCTAAAATACTCGACCCACAATAGTGTGCAAATACACTTAAATCTTCTGGCGAGTTCTTAATGTCAGTGTTTGTAATGATTAATTCTGCATAGTATGGGAAATCTGATATGTTAGCAGTGCTTCCATTTATAACTCTTGGAGTATGTGTTTTATCATCTTCTACAAAACTCTTATCTAATGAGTTTATTAAGTGTTGCTGTCCTGCATAAGAACAGACAGAAGATATTGATAACAATAATATTGATATTTTTGATTTCATTTTAAGTCCTTTTCGTTTTTGTTAGTCCTTTAAAATATAATAGTACAATAAAGATAAAGATCAAAAAAAAACAAAGAAGAATTCTTTGTTTTCTATAATGTTTTTACTTTTTTTCAAAAAGTATCGCTTAAATCCTTTAATTTATTTGTCGAATCTTCTATTTTATTAAGTGAATTATTTAACTCATTTACATTTTTATTTAATAAATTTGCTCCTTCTTCCAATTCAACAATTGCATTAGCATCTTCTATTGCTAACTGCTGCTGTTCATTAGATAGGTCAAGAATAAATGAAGAAGTCTCTTTTAGCTCTTCAAAAGAAGCCGTTAATTTATTTAATTTTTCAACAGTTACGGCATATGAATCATTACATTCTTTTGACATTTTTGTATTATTATTCGCATTAACAGAAAGTTCTTCTAATACTTCAATAATAAATGTTAAACTTGATTCAATCTTTTCTGTTGATTCTTTGCTTTTTATGCTTAGAGAGCGAACTTCGTCAGCAACAACTGAGAATCCACGACCTGCTTCACCAGCACGAGCGGCTTCAATAGCTGCATTTAAAGCTAATAGATTTGTTTGTTCTGATATTTTCTTTATACCTTCAATAATGTTTCGTATTTCTTGTGTGCTTTCAACGGTTTCAGAAATAATCAAACTGGTGCTTTCGACTTCTTCTGTTAATTGATTTACCTTTGAAATATTATCTTCAATTGAATCCATAGTTTCAGAAAAAACAGAATCGGTTACATTAATTTGTTCCATGTTAAAATTTGTTCGATTAACGACACTTTCTGCTGATTCATTAATTCTTTTATTTGATTCTTTTATTTTTAAAACATTATTTTGAGTCACTTCTGAGTCTTTGACAATATTGTGGGCAGTATTAACAAGACTATTTTTATCTTTATATAACTTAAAAGAAGTATCACTTGTTCTTCCTAAAATAGTTTTTATTAAACCGTCTTTAAGTTTTAACATATATAAAGCAGTATTATTAGGGTCATTACTAAATACAAGTTTAGAAACAGAATCATATTCTTCTAATAATTTTTTATTTTCATTGTGTGGTTTAATATATAAAGAGTACATAGTAACAAAACCAGAAATAATAGATAAACTTGAAGCATAAATGTTATTAAATAAGAAATTTACACCTAAAAGCCCGACAAGAGAAGCACCAGCCTTGACTTCTTTTGATAAAGAAAATGAAGACTTATTATCATTAATACTTTGATAAAGTTTTTCGGCTCTTTTTCTGTATTCAGGTTTTAAATATTTACGAACAGATTGATATCCGACAATTTCTCCATTTTCTTTTATAGGTGTAACAAAAGCATCAACCCAATAAAAAGATCCATCTTTACATCTATTTTTTACCGCTCCACGCCAAGGTTGTCCTTTTTTCATGCAATCCCAAAGATCTTTAAAAGCTGCTTTTGGCATAGACGAATGTCTAACAATATTATGTCCGTGATTAATTAATTCTTCTTCTTTAAATCCAGCAATTCTACAAAAGTCATCATTAGCATAAAGAATGCGTCCCTTTTTGTCAGTTGTAGAAACTAATGAATCTTTTTCTGTTAATTTTATCTCATTATTATTTTCTGGTTTTTTGTTAATAGCCATGAAATCTCCACATATTTATAATGCGATTATAAACAAAAAAAGTGTGTTACAAAAGTGCTAAAGGTCAAAAAATGAAAAAGAATATTTTGAAAAATGTAAAAAAAAGAGAACACGTTGTGTTCTCTTGTAAATTAAATAATACGGTTATTAATATTAAACCTTTCATCGGGGATAATAAAAGGATTTTCAGGGTCGTGTTTTTTGTAGTTTTGATTCGCTAAATTTTGTGCTTGTGTTGCATAACAATATTCACATCCATGAATACAAGTGTCATATAAACCAATATCAACACTTTTAATACGACCACATTCTTTTCGTTGACCTTGATCTTTTGCTTTGCTTACTTTTACCCCTAATTGTTTTTGAATAAAATCGCCATCAATACACTTTCCTTTTTTGATGCCATATTTTTCAAGATTAATATTTTCAGCACAAGTAGTTACATTTAAATTGTTTCGTTTAGCATTCTCTGAAATGCCATTTAAAACCTGATTAAGTTCTTCACTCATATTTAAAAGGTCTTGTGATTCAACACCAGCCAATTTTAAATTAGCACCTGTTTTTTTATAATCGTCTAAAAAACTAATAACATTTTCATTGATGTCATCGTGAATGTTGTCGCCAATTTTACCGTACAGTCGAATAATTTCCTCAACAGGAGTATATTGAGATATAACGATAGGGTCAAAACGCCAAATAATTTTATTACCGCCAATAGAATCTGCAAGAGTATTAATATTATCAATCGCTTTTAAAGGGTGAAGAGTTCGTTTTTCAAGTTCTTTCTTGTAACCTGTAATTGTATATTGGAAATAATAAGGAATACCAAGATCATTTAATTCTTTTAAGTATTCTTTTTTTAGTATTTGATTTGCATTTCGAGTCCAGAACACAATACATTTAACGTCTTCGACATTCGTTTCAAGAATATTTCCATTATATGGATTTTTTCTTAGAAATTTACCTTTTCTAATTTGATTCATAAACCAATCAGAATAAAATGCAGGAACATCGGTTCTTCTGCTTGCTGAAATAATCATATTTTTCCTTAATTAATACATATAAATCTGACCATCTTGTTCTAAAATAACAAGAGAACCAATAAATAAATACAATTCTTTTTGTTGTTTAAAAGTTAAATCTTTAACAACGTGTTTATTTTTTCGACCTTTTTTTAAATCTTTAAATAATGTTTCAAGTTCTAGAAGAGTAACTAATGAAGTAAGGTCTTCCTCTTGTGCTAAAAATTTAACTTTATTTTTTTTAATGTTGACAATAATATTAGACATTTTTTCACCATAAATTAAAAGTTTTATTGAGATTGTATTATATCATTTTATTTCTTAAAAACAACATTGTTCTTTAAGAAATAAAATGATACAATAAAGAAAAAAGAGGTCTTATGGACACAATTAAAGCAACTTTTTCAATAAAAAAATTTATAGATGCAGAAGAATTATATGATTTAAATGAAAGTGGTCATTTTTTTGATAGTCAAAAAAAACCGATAAGTAAGGGCATTGATTTTAATTTATATTTAAATGGAGTAAAAATAAACGGTTACATCTGTTATTTTTCAATTTTAAAATCATTATCTCCAAATGCAATGCTAGGTTTTAGAGAAAAAAAATATGGTATATTACCAAAAGAATCGTCATTATATATACTTAATTCAATATGTAAAATCCCTCAAGATGAAGGCATTGAAGAGGGTATAATAGTAACAAGAAAAAACAATACTGTTATTTGGGAGATTCCCGATAAAGAAACTCAAAAAAGATTTAAAAAAGATAAATTTGTTTTTGAAGAACAAGAATATTTAAAATTACAAGATAACATTCTTAGGTTTTTAAATAACAATGTAGATTTTGACATCATTACAAATATAAAATTAGTAGGTTACTCAAAACAATTTCTACAAGATGACTTAGAAGATTTTGCGAAAAAAAATCCAGATTCATATAAGGAAATATATTAGAAAATCTTAAACACCCTTTAAGGATTGAGTACTTTACCTTCTAAATGAAAAGTGTATAATAAACAGCGTAAACTTAAAATAGGAGGTTTATTATGTTAGAAAGAGTGCATTTTGAAAACGAAAAAATATTTGGTTTTAAATTAACTGGTGATTATGTAAAAGAAGACCTAGATAAATTAGCTCCAGAATTATTGAGTTTTATAAAAGAAAAAGGAGAGGTTTATCTTTATCAAGATTTAAATGATTTTGAAAGTTTAACCTTTTCAGCAGTATTTTCAGAATTTATATTTTTCTTTAATAATCTTAAGGATTTAAAAGAACTTACAAAAATTAAAAAAGTGGCTGTAATTAGTGAGAAGCCTTGGATTGTAAACGCAATTAAAGTTGAAAACACATTAGACAAGAAAAACAGAGTAAGAACATTTACAAAAGACCAAGAAGAAGATATAATGAAGTTCTTTTTAGAGGAGTAATATTTTGAAAAATGGTGTTTCTGGTAAACATATGCAATCCGAAGAACAAACTCTTTGTCGTTTAAAAACAAATGGTGTAGAGTGTCGTGGTGGCTTATTTAAAGCCCAAACTTCACGACTTGAAGAAAGCTTAGGTCATAGAGTTTATCAATGTGACAAATGTGATAAAAAATATAAATTCACTTAAAAAAAACAAAACAAAAACAAAAAAAGAGCTTAAAGGCTCTTTTTTTATGCAAAAAACAATGCAATATTTGACATAATAATAATAATGATAAAATAAAGATAGTGAAAAGGAGACTGTTTTATGTCGAATAAAGAAATGGATGATTTTGAAAGGAAAATACTAGAAAGAACATTAGGTGTTAAAAACGATAATTTATTAAAAAAAGACACAAGTAAAACATTGTTTGAAAAAGAACAAGATTGGCAAATGGTGTTAAACAAAATAGCAGATGACGAAGATAAAAAAAGAGCCAATCAAGAGATTGACTCGAAAAATTTAGGCAATGATTAATGATTTTTCTTTTTTGAAATCTTCAAGAATCTTATCAACACTTTCCTTTTTAAAAACAAATCCATCTTTCAATGTTGAAAAAATGAGTTCTTTTTCAGTTGTAAAATCAGGTCCTGACAAATCATATTTACCAAAATGCTCATCCTTAAATCGGTCTTCTAATCTTACATTATGGTGTGCTTTTGCTTCTTCATAGTTAACATAAGCATTTTTAGGAATAATTCTCATCTTGCCATTTGAATCACGATAATAAAATGTTCGATTCTTTTTAAGGTAAACACGCAGTTCTAATTTGTCACCTTCTTTAACATTATATTGATTAATAAAGCTATCAATCTCATCTTGAATGTTTTCGACACAAGTGCCATAACCATAAAAATCATAAGTTTCACTTCCATATGTTCTTAATTCTGTGTCATTATAAAATAACTCACACTGAATATCACAATGCCAATGTTCAAAAACCTTTTCAAAAGTCTTTTCAACCAAACTTTGACGATCTTCAAAATCTTTTTCCCATACGCCAAAGGTCATATTTTTATGAAGTGCATAAGCTTGTTTTTCTTTAATGTTTTTTTCTTCAAAATCTAACATGTTTGAAATCCTTATAATTGAATATGGTTATTATATAAAAGAAAGGAGTTTAGATCAATAAAAAGTTGATACAAAAAGTTTTTTTTGATAAAATAACATTCCGTTTTGAATAGGTGTTGAAAAATGTTTTCATTAAAAGGTTATAAAGAATATCGTAAATTAGAAAGGATCTTTTCTAGCATAATCAAAGAAAACCATGCAGATAGGCTTGGTTTTCTTACTTTTCAAATTTTGTAACTTTAAAAAACTACTTTTTTTAGTAATTATCAAGTTTATTTTAATTAAAATCGTTGAAGATAAATGTTTTAACTATTTTCTCATGCAAATTGCATAAACATCTACTCTGACATTTTGGTTTCTATCAGTGTCGCACCTTCCATACCAACCGTTTCCATGAGGTCTGCTTGACGGCATTCTTAACCAACCAACTCCTGAATAGCATTCAGAACCACCACCTACAATAATTTCGTTAGAGTTACAATAAACTGTTTTACTTGGCCATCTGAAAGCTGTCGCATTTCCAGTAACTATACGAACTGAAGGGCTAAAACTAGAACCTCTCCAATAACCATTTACACATGACAATAGTTTTCCTGTGCTTGTTCTTGAAATTACCCCGTTTGGATAACAAGCACTATTCTCAGCTACCCAATTATTCAATTGTATGAATTCATTACCTATGATTCTTCGATTAAAGGTTCCTCCATTATGAAATGTAGCTTTGTTTTTAGAGATAAATTCACCATTAATGGTTGTTGTGTTACTTGTATTTAGTTTATTTAAATTAGCAACATTATTACTTGTTAAGTTATTATTTGTAATATTATATGCGTTTAGATTATTTATAGTCCCACTTGTTGCATTTATATTACCAGTAATATCTACATTATTTTCAACTTTAAGAAGATTCTTTAATGTTAATTTTGAGTTGACTGTTATAATTCCATTATTTGTAAATGATTCAATCATATCTGTCTTCAACTTGTTTTCAATATATGCAAACTTACTTGTTATCGATTCTGCCTTTATATTTGTTATTGCTATATAATAAGCACTTAAATTAGAAACATAAAAGTTTTCTATATAACCATTTTTTGAAGATATGTTGTCAATTACTTGGAAAATCTCTCCTGTTGTTTGATTTGTTCCACAAGGTGATTTAATTCCAGTATCAATGACATTTGTTCCATTAAAATCAAAAACAATACATTCTTTATCTAAAAGTATATTTTTGAATGTTCCTGTATCTCCTGCGATATCTACCATAATAGGATGGGGAGTCTCATTATATATGCCAATACCGCAATCTTCGTCCGATTCTTGTGTCCAAGTTCCTGAACCATCTCTATTTGTATTTTCCCAACGAATGCACTTCATTGGTGCTTGTCCTTTTGATTCAATGAATGTTATGTGTTCACCTATCATTGAGTTTCCACCGTCCACACGTAGATATTCATTGCCGCCAGAACGGTTATAACTAGCTTTAAATGCACAATCACTTATATTTTTTATACATTCTGACGTGGTTATTGTTTTCGTTGTGTCTGATAATGAAACCATTTCATAACTATGTAATCCAGATATTTCTTTGTTTTTATTTAAATTTGTATTAAAAAAACCATTTTTTAAACCTAAAAAATAATCTTCAAAATTTTCCTGATTTTTAAGGTTAAAAATAAAATCGAATCTTTGAATAAAACCAACACTATCAGTATGAATACTTGCATTCATATCAACTTCAATATTATTTCTATTTTCCCAAAGATTACATTCAATAAGTTTGGTTTTTAATTCTGAATTTATTGAAGGAGTCCAAGTTCCACCAGAACAATTAGAACCCGTAGAAACAAGTTCTTTTCTCAATAAATATTTTACTATTTCCTCTTCATTAGCCCAATTGGTTTTTGTCCATAAGCTAGGATCATAACCGTCAATTGAAATTCTATGATCTACACCTTGTATTATTGTTTGAATATCATTCGAAAGTGATATTCCTAAATTAAATTTATTTTCTTCGGCTTTTTCTTTTATTAAAATAGCTGTTCCTGCACCTGCAATTGTTAACGCAAGTAAGGATTCTATGAGTGTAAATCCTTTTTTCATTTTAATTTCCTTTTTTTTATTTTATTTCTTTACCATTAAATATATCACTAAATATATTAAACTCAAACGTATATATGTATATAAACAAAAAACAGAACACATCTGCATTCTATTTTCTGATAAAACATTAGGATATGAAAATCTTATATTTTTTATTTTAATGTTTTATTTGAAAAACTAACTTCTTAAGCTTTGAGGTTTTTATAAAAAATTAATTTTCAATAAATAATAAAGAAAAAAAGCCGCTTGAGATAAAACAAAAAAACAGTTAAAATAAACTAGTGACAAAGGTGGGACATGAGTGTTTTAAAAGAAAATAATTGGTTATTTGCTGGTAACTCAGGAGAATCTGATAATATAATGAAATCGGATTTATTCAGTAAAAGATATTTGAGAATAAATTATGGTTCTGAAAATTCAGGGATTGTTGTTAAATTTAATGAAGATAATTTATTAGATTTACTTCGTGTTTCGCAAGTATCAAAAGATATAATAGATTCTTTAGAAAGAATCTTGTTTTTATCAAAAAGGATAAGAGGAAGGTCGTTTATCTTTTTAGATAAAGAAATGAAAAGAAAACATAAAAGTCTTTACACTTTTTTTAACATGATAAGCTTTGGATCAATAGCTATATCTTCAAATGAATTAAATGTTGCCCCTCAAGATCTAAAAAAGATAAGAAAATTTTTTTTTTTCAGACAGAAGCGATTTTTTAAAAAGTAATATAAATTATGAAGAAATGAAAGAAAATCATATAAAATCATTGTATTATATTATAAAAATTAAAGAAAAAGAACTAATTAAAAAAGAAAAAGAACAAGATTATGTTAGATTTGTTTTTACGGATAACAAAATAGTAATATCAGAAGATTCTAATTTAGTAATTAAAGGTGATTTTCTTGATAAGTTAAAAGTAGTTATTAAAGAGTTCTTTGAAGGAGAAATGAAAGAATTGATAAAAGCAGAAGAAAGTCGTGTAACTGATTTAAATCTGTGTTATAATCAACTCATTGAAGAATTAAGTTCCATTAAATGGAATAAAAATGAAAAAGACTATGATTTTAAAGTCTATCTACAAATATTAAAAATAGTAACTGTAATTAAATTCTGGTAAAAGGTATTGAAATGTTAACTAAAACTGAAATGATTGAAAAGAATACACTCTTATGTGAAGACGATAGTTTCTTAAGAACTTTGTTTGCTAATTCTCCGAATATTTTGAGAGAGTATCTTGACGCAAAGATTAAAGAATATAACACATTTGAAGAATATATGAATTCAGAAAGTGTGCTAAAAATATGGAAACTTCATACTGAATCTATTATTGGTGGTAAAATTGATCATTCTTATTTTGGCAAAACAAAAGGTAAGCACTTTTCAACTTATTACAGAGAAAAAAGAGCACTATTCACATTTAGAGAGTTTATCTATCTTGCTTTTGG
>CEUY01488172.1_pt1 | contig 10117 bp, 10 predicted proteins | sample 361481 | NCBI WGS metagenome assembly CEUY01 (sample SAMEA2622737, study PRJEB7988) | marine metagenome | isolation source: saline water (ENVO:00002010), including
TAAAATACACACAAAAATAAACAAATTTTTCAAATATACACACATTGCGTACATATTTCCGAAAGTGTGTATGTATTTTTAACCAATAAAAAAGCCCGTAGATACGGGCTTAATTCACTCAGTCATTCAGAATATACACATTTTTTACTATATACTCTTATGAAGAGGCTTTTTTCTTATTTATAGCATTCTTTATATTTGTTTTTAAGAGTTTTATCTAACAAGGTAACATCTTCTGGAAAGAAGTGCATTCCAGCATAATAAACAACGTCTGTTAATAATAACTCAATAGCATAGAAGGCATTAGAAGTGTTGTAATCTGGAATCCAACCAAAGTTTCTGCCACGACCTACTTCTTTAAAAACGTCTGACAATCTTTGTTCCAAACTTAGAATAACTTCTTTTTCTAATTTAGATTTACGAATAGCTTTTTTAAAATCTTTTGAAATAGACCAGCGCCCAGAATTACCACCACCATTATTATAAGCGTCATAATGCATGTTACAAACTAGTCTAAGCATTTCAACTTGTGGAATATCAGATTCACCCATAGCAGGAACGAATTCAAAAACTTTATTGTAAATACTATTTAATGGATGATTGCAACACCAAAAATTAACGTGTCTACGGTAGTTAAATCTATCATGATACCCAACACTATTAATTGGAGTTTTGTATGTAAAGTTATGTTCTACAATGCTTTTAGTCATAATGTTCACCTCTTTTGTGTGTGCAATTATAATAACAAAATAGTTCAAAAATAGCAAAAAAAAGACTTGCAAAAAAACCAAAAATGCTATAAAATGAAAAACATATTATACGGTGGTAGTACTATAACAAAAAAACAAATAATTATTATAAATCAATAACTTAAATACAATTAAATTAAAAACAAACCACAAAAAAAAATTGAAAAAAAATAAAGCCACTAAAAAGTGGCTTTTTTTATTATTCTAAATGGTTTTTCATTTCATTTAATAGCTCTTCCTTCAAGGCTACAAGTTCTTCTTGTTTGAGATATGTAGAAGGATAAGTATTAACATTAGGTAGAACAGAATAGTTATAAAAATTTAATGCTCTGTAGAACCATAGAACTTCCAAGAAATCGTCCAAAATCTCTTTTGAAGTCCATTTAAAACCTAATTTTTTCATCATTTTTTTCTTAAGTATTAAAGATAACGGGAAAGGGTCGTGATCTTCAAGGGAAACGCTAACAGAACCTTCTTTCTTTTCATCAAGTTTTATTGCAAGCAAATATTCATCTTCACTTGGGTAATTTTCTCTTTTAATTTCACCTTCTGATTCAACAAGATAAATCAAATATTCATATTGTGCTTGATAATCTGGGTCGTCGTCATTTTCAAAAAGATCAAAATCATTGAAATTATTACTTTTAAATGCCCTTTTATAAATATCATTTTTATTTTCTAAGAAGATACCAACCTTGCGGTTTTTTGTTAAAATGTCATACTGTTCTTTTTTCATAAAGAAAGGAAGAATTTCAATTTCTTGTCCGAATGCTTTTAGGGTAAAAAAGCCTTCTTCCTTATTGTAACCTAACAACTTTTTCTTAATGTCTTCAATTTTATGTGTTTTTAAATCAATCCTTTCTTCCTCACCCTCTTTATCGGAGTATTTAACGTAAGTTAACTTGTGTTTTGTAGCTAACCAATGAACCATTAGAGACATAGTATCTTCGTCTTTTTTTGTTAATAATTCAAAATTGTCACTAAAAGTTATATTAAAAAGAAATGGAAGCATTCCAGAGAAAGAACCATATCGTCCTCGTCCAGTAGTGGTGTAACTAAATGCTAATTTTAATTTTTCTTTGTTTTCACCGTAATTGCAATCTATCGTTTGATTAGATAGACTACACACTGTTTTGTTGTCAAATGCACCGACCTAAAGGAAGGTGCTTGAAGCAAAAACGATAGAGAAACAGTCTAAAGTTTTGCTTTCATCTAGAAACTGTTTCAGGCTGAAACAGTTTCGGGGTTGAAGACAAACCCCTTATTGGTTAGGTTTTTAACAAAACCATCACCAATTACTTTTCTTAAAATATTTATTGCACCGTTGACATCGGCATTAATAATTTTACCAATTGAGGATTTATAAAGCCCTCTTTTCACTCTTCTTCCTTTAAATTGGTAAGTTTTTTTATCGTCTTTGTTGTAAACAGGTAAAATATCTAATGCCAAAGAATCAGATTTAGAAGTATATGATTCTTCTGTTATTACAACTTCTATGTTAACTAATTTTGCTTTGTATTCTATTTGAGCAAGTAGCTTATTAAAAGGAATACTTACAAAATTTTGATTGTTAACTCGACCAATATTAATACTTTGTTTCCAACCTTCGTTTTTGCCTATAACAATTTTTCCTATATCATTTTTTAAACAATAATTAATAACAAAGTTTGAGGCTTTATGCATATAATCATTGATTTGGCAAAAACGTTTTATTGATAACTTTTCTATCAATGCTGTATTACCAACCTCTTGATAATAAGCTTTTGATTTGTTGTATAAGTGATTGATTGATTTAATAACCTTTCCTTTATATAGAAGCGGTGGTAATGCGTCTATATTTGTTACCATAGTTAAAAGATTATTAACGCCAAGGTCAATACCCAATACGTTATCAGAGTTTAATTTGATATCTTTCTTTTTGATTTCTTTGTTTTCCATGCTGATATCACTTTCATAGATAACTTCCAAACAAAAACAGTGACCGTGTGGAACAAAACGAATTTGATTTAAACGAGCGTTTTTTTCTCTTGTTTTTTGTTCTTTTCCATTTAATATTTTTACGTTTTTCAAGTTTAATTTTTTTGGAAAAATGATTTCACCGTCTTTGCATTGCAAAGATTGGAAAGGTTGTAGAAAAACTTGATATTTTTCGGAATAATGGGGTGGTTTTGGTTTTCTTTTATATTTTTCTGGATTTTGCTTCCAATCTTTCAATGCTGAAAAATAAGACTTCCAATTTTTGTCTAACAAACGAATTAATGCTTGTGAAGCTGCGGCAGGTATTTCTGCATAATTTTTAGAGTTAGTTCTTAATTCTTTATCAACCTCTCTCCATTTGAATATCTTGCCATCAAAATACGATTGACGAAACAAATAATTGGCTTCGTTATAAAGAGATTTTGTTATTCTACAAGATTTTTTTATTTGCTTGTAGTTCTCATTATTTGGTTTTATTAGTAATCGTTCAGTTAATAACATGTTGACAATTTTAGAATAAAAGCACAATAAAGTCAACAGTTTAATTTAGATTACAAAGAAAAGGAAAACAAGCCATTCATCCCATACCTGAAGGAATGGGTGTTTTGGCTGTTAAAAGATAAATCATTCTCTCTCCTAAATAGTTTCTAATACTTTATTGTTAATATTTCCATTGAAATGACTGAACACTTGACCTTGGGTTGAGTCTTTTAATAATTTTTTATAATCTTTTAATACTTCTAATTCTTCTTTTGGTAAAGCATTAATATCAGCTAATGAATAAGAATTATAGTGATTGAAATCTAAATGACACAAATCTAAAGAATATTTTTCTTTCACATTTAAAAGCTCTTTTCTTAAAGGGTCATTTTTTGAATAAAGCTCTTTTCTTTTCTCAGAAAGCGACTTTATTTTTTTTCTAGCCTTGTGATTAAGAAACAGCCAGAGAATGACAGTAGGGATACCACCAAAAAAAAGAACTCTTATTTTAGGAATGTCCAATCCAATAAAATCTAACAAAATAAAATCTAAAGAAACAGCAAAAAACATCCAACTTGCTGGAAGAAATAAAAAGAAAGAAAATAAAAACCCAACAGGAAGAATGAGATCGGTTTCCAATGAAAACATTTCAACTCTCAAAGGGATCTCTGTATCTTCTTCTGCTTTTTGTTTTTGTTTTTTTATCGTCTTTTTTAATTCTTTTTCTTTTTGTTTTAAAATTATTAACTCTTTCATTTGTTCTTTAATCATATGTTTCCTTAAAATGAATATTTCATTTTTTTATTGCCATCAGTATCAACATTAAATAATTTAGCAAGAACTTCAAAATTATGTTTTTGTTTTTTGTCTAATGTAACATTGTTTAAAATGATGTATTTTAATCCATTAATAAACTGCTCACGATTTTCACGGTTAATGTGATCAGTAGGAAACTCAGAATTTAAAATGCCAAGACATTTAATCAACTTTTCTTTTTCTGCCGACTCTTTTTTATATTTTTCTACTTTTTTCTTGGCAACACTTCTAAACCATGCTGATTTTTGTGTTGTAGTCGCATTGTTGATAATATCATTTTGATTTGAACCTGATTCACATTGATTGTTGATTTCTTTTTTATCAAGAGATTCTTCGTGTTCTTTGAACTTATGAGCAATTTTGGTATGAAAATTTTTAATTACTTTTTCATAATCCTTTTTTGTCAATACTTTTGTTTTTACATTGGGATAATCGAATCCAACAGAATGTGCAATTGCTTTTTCAGAAATGTTTACACCTTCAATCGCTTTTTCATGAATCTCAGAAATAGATTTAGGCATTTTAACACAATCAGCAACATAACAGTTGATCAGTTCTTGTTTTGAAAAATCAAGCTTGCCTTTATATTGATAAACTCGATCATTTTCTTCTGGTATATTTGTTTCTAATACGATAGGTCGGAAATAGCGTTCATTTCCATTTTTACATAGACAAGAACCTTCCATTTTTGGAATACCATATAAATTAATTGAATTTGAAATAATATCTACAGATTCACTTTTGAGTTCATATTTTATAGAATCTAAGACGTTACAGCGCATATAAGAAAGAGACGAGATATTGGCTTTATACATTTCAGAAATATAAACACCCTGTTCAAAGATAGCTTTCGAAATACAATGAAGAGATACGCCAGTTTTAAGAATATAGCCGTCAGAGGCTTTAAACAAAGAATCTCTGTCACATTCAATATACGTGGAAAAAGCCATTATGTTTTTTGTCCAAAAATAACTTTTTCGTTTTAATTTAATATAAATACTGGTTGAAATTAGATTCTCTGTTATGAAATTAGAATTATCTAATGTAATAGTGCGAACATCAGCAGGTAGATTTGCTTTTCTAAAAGGAGAATCTTTATCATTAGAAAGATTTTTAATCTCAATATTAGAATCAGAAACAAGAATATTTTTGATATCATATGTTAAAAATAACGAGACATTATTTCTTGCGTGTTTCTTTTTTGCAGTGATGTAAAGAGTATCACCTCTTTTTTTAGAAGTGAATGATTTTATGCTGGCAATATCGCCATAGATATTATTGCTTTTACATTTGTCGTTTGCATTTTTAAAACTAAGAGTTAAATGCTCAAAGTCTCTAAAATGGATTTTGTTTACTTTGCCAAAACCAAACATTATAAATCCTCTTTATGATACTGAATGGCCGTCATTGTATCACATTGAGGATATATTTTCAATAAAAAAGAGAGTTAAAAAACTCTCTTTTTCCTTTATCTTAGAATGGTTAATGCCTTTTGAGATAGGTCTTTTGGAATTGATTCTAATTTACTTTGAAGCGCAGTTTTAAGTTTGTCTTCAAATACGTCTGCGACTTCTTCACGAGATTCAGCAGCAGAATCTAACAAAGATCGTGCGGTTTCTTCTAAAACATTTTCAATAGTAGACATTAAAGATAAGATATTTTCTTTGTCTGCTTTTTTAAATGTGCCATTCTCTAGTTTATCAGCCAAAAGAAGAACAAGTTTTTCTAGTTTGTCTGTTTGACCTTTGAATTTAGCGTCAATATCTTTTTCTTCGTGAACAAAGTTTTGAAGTTTAATAAAAGGAACAGTTTGTCCAGTAAATTGTTTTATTGTTCCAAAAATAAAATCTTCATCTTTCGAAGCTCGAAGAAGTAACATTAGGTCGTGAGAAGAAAAATGAATACGCATATATTCACGCTGCAAACGATGTTCTACTTTATGACTTTCAAATGATTGAGATAAACCTAAGCGCATTTCAATAACACGATTGCTTGTGTTTTTACCGTCTGAAAGAATTTCTCTCGAACGTAATGTATTGATCGCAAGCGCACCATTTTCCAGTTTAAGGTTTCTGTTACGAGATTCTAGTCCATTTTTAAGAGTTTGAACATAATCACTTAACTTGCTATTATCAGAACGCTCTGAGATAGACTTAAAGATAGTATAACGTTCTTGTTTTTCTTCTTTAGTGAATCCACCGTTAACATACCAATTTAAGTAATCAGTTTCATTGTTTTCTTCTTTATATCCTAATGTAAGCACAGGTGCGTCTTTATAAAAAGAAAGCTTTTGAATTGTAGACATAACTTCATGTTTAACACTATTAATATCTTTATTTAAATCTTCAACTAAAACGTCAATAGAATCTTTAATGTCAGCTTTTAAATTTTGAGAATGAGCTTTCATAGAAGTAACGATAGTTTTAACATTCTTTTTAGACGGTTTTGATTTTTTTAATTCTTTTTCAATGTTATCAAGAGCCTCTAAAAGATAATTAGAATGTTTATCAACATCTTCTTCTGCCAAAGCTTTTGCTCTTTCTAAACTATTGTTGTTGTCTTGTTCTAAAATAGGGTAATGTTTATTGTTTAGTGTGATAGTAGTTGTAGGAACACAATCACCACCTTGCTCGATAAATGCACGAGATAATTCCTCATCAGAGATCAAAACTTCACATAAAACTTTACCTGCTTTAATGTCCTTACGGTCATTTTTATTAACTAATGCTTCACGAACAAGAATTTTATTTGTAGTAAGTGTCTTCTGAACAGCAGAATACAATGTAGTAGGTTCTTCAAATTGAACAGGATTAATGGTGATAATACAATTAGAAAGGTGAGACAAGTAACCATCTTTTTCGGTAACTTCTAGGCTATTGATTTTTTTAACTTCGTCAAAAACCCAATTGTTTTTTTCAACAACAGGTGAAATATCATTTAAATCTTTATCTACATTAATCTTAAACATTTTTTGTCTCTCTAATTCTTTAATGTTGATATTATACAAAACACGGAATAAAAAAGCAACAAAAAAGTTGCTTTAATTAAAATCTTTTATAATTTGCTGTTCTGGGACATCAACCAGCATGAAAAGTTCTGCTTTTTTTAATGCCTGAAAATAATCACAAACTTTGACTTTTCCATCTTTATCTTTACTAGTCATAATCTCTTTAAGTAAATATTGCATATTGTTTTCATAATCATGATCTACACAATCAATAGGAAAAAAACATAAAGTATAGGTAGGTTCATTTTTTGAATTTCTTGTTCTGTTTAATATAAAAAGTGGTTGTTCTGAAAAAGCTGCTTTTTTGAACTGTGTATTGTGATTTAACCAATTTAGATTATGTCTATTTTCGATATAAATTTTTTCATTGATTTGATATTTAAAATGTTGTTCTGCCATAAATAAAATAAACTCCTAATACTATCAAAATAATATCAAACAAAAAAAAATAAATCAATTAAAATATAAACTTTTTCTTTTTAATGTTGTATAAATAGAATATTTTTTCGACATTGTCACTTTGAAGTTGATTTAAATCATCTTTTTCTTCGATAGATAAGTTTTGAATAAGATTAAGAATATTTTCTCTATTATTTTCATTTATGTTTTCAAAACAGAAATCTTGGTTTAAGAAAGTTAAAATATCAGTTCCTTCAATTCTAATCCTGTAATCTGATAAAAGTTCTTTACGTTTTTTTAGAGCAGGAAACAATTTTTGTTCTACTTTTTTATCAACCTCAATATTATTAATTGTTAATAAATTAGGTTTCTGTTTGTAAGATATGTTTACAATATCCACGATACTGTCATCAATTTTAAGGTCAGCATGATTACAAATATTCATGTTAATATGAGCTGTGGTCATAATATCACCAGATAAGTTATAGACATTACTCTTTTCTAATGAGCAACTAGAACAGTTTTTAAAAACACAATTTAGCTTAAAGATGTTTCCTCTCCCTAAAACAATAGTAGAGTGATTTAAAACACTTAAATTTACAGATACATTTTTAACAGAATCATTTTTGGCATAAACAATAAAGCTAGATTCACCTTGCAATCCGATTGCTATATCTTTTGTAAAAACAAAATTATTAACATGTAGTTCTGAATGTTCTGTTAGGACAACTTCTTTGATATCTCTAATTAACTCTGATTTAAAGCTCACAAAATCATTGCCGAATAGAGAATCTAATTCAGAATACCTTATTGCAATCCAAGGTCTAAAACTACTTCTTCTTAATGTAGAAATACGAGCTTCATCTTTCAGATCAACATAAAGAACACCTTTTTTGACTTCATATTTAATATATTGAATATGTTCATAATTGATTTTAACACTTGGTTTAGAAAATGCGTCAACTTTAATCAATTGAACATTAATGCTTCCATTTACAATGATTTTTTTAAAATTATCTAGATAGTCCATAAAATTTCCTTTTTTACTAATTTTAAAATCATTTCATTTTTCTTTTTTTTTGTCAAAGGCTAAATTTTCTTTAAAATAGATTTTATTTATTTAAAAGAAAAAAAAATAAAATAAAAAAAAATAATTATAAAAAAAGAATATTTTATTGTCTTTTTGAATGTAAATGTTATTAATTTATTAGATGATAAATAAAGGATTAAAAAGAATGAATGTAAACAAAAAAACCTTAGCTTTTTATATAAGCATCTTCTTTGTTTCTAATGTTAATGCTTCTGGTTTTAAAGTCTTGGTTTCCCAAGAAGATAATGCTTATGGAGTAGATAAAATAACAGAAGTTGTTGAATACACAGAATGGGTAAATGAAGGTTTAGAATATGATTGCTCTACACCAACACCATTAGAAAAAAATATTTATCAAAATACATTATTTAACCAATCTTATGATTGTGTTCAAAAACAAACAAGAAATAAAAATACATATTTTGAATATTCTGAATCAAGTAGAAAAGATTTAATAAAAATAGAAAAAGAAGAACAAATATTAACTGTAAATCATACAGAAAGAAAATCAGGTTCATTTTTAGCAAAATCTTGTAATGAAATAAAGAGTTCACAAGGTTCAATAGGTGATGGTATTTATAACATTTATCCTTCAGGTTCTGCAGAAAGTGCTTATTGTGATATGACAACAGATAATGGTGGCTGGACATTAGTGGGTAGATCAAAAGCCACAGGGAATTCAAGAGAATCTGCTTGCACTGGCTCGAATGCAAACTATACAAGTTTCGGTTGGATTCATACAATGGGTTCTCTATCTAACGATAGTATAGGATACTCAATGGGTGTATTAAATAAAAACATAGATTTTACAGAAGTTCTTTTTGGAGAATATTCAACGGGTAAAACTTGGGGAAACTGGGTTTATAAACATTCATTATCAAAATCACATTTACAGTCATTAAATACAAATACTCAAGTTATTGGTTATCCAGAACCAGTAATAGGTGGAAATACGAGTTTTGGTATGGCAGCTCAAATAGGGGCGATAGATAAACAACATTTCTTTTTTAGAGATTCTTCCGTTTATTCCACTTATGGTTTAATGGAAGACGGCTGGTATAGTTGTTATGGAAATGGAACAACAAATACTCATTCAACTCCTGCTAATTTTGGTGGTAATATTAATTATCAACCAGGTATGGTATTTGTAAGATAAAGGAAAACGAAATGAAGTTAAATAAAATAGCACTACTACTATCAACCGTTTGTTTTACTTCGCAAGCTTCAAACTTTGTAACAATCATTGATCAAGAGAAATCGAATTATGAAGTGGGTGGATTCGAAACAATAATAGAACATACAAATTGGGTTTTCGATAGAGAAGATAATTGTTCTTATGACAAAAACGAAGAAGATTACTATTACGGAGTTCCTTTCACAAAAATAAAAACTTGTGATCAATTAGAAACAAGAACAAAAACAGTAAAAATAGTTTATAATTCTGGCTTTGAAGAGGTTTTGTCAACAACAAAAGAAGAGCGAATATCTGGTCAATTATCAAAAGCCCCGGAATCAACAATAGGTACACATTTGGAGGCAAGCTGTAAAGACGCCGTAATTTTATAGCTTTTAAAACCTGATCAAATCAAGTGAAAACTG
>CEUY01488170.1_pt1 | contig 10095 bp, 11 predicted proteins | sample 361481 | NCBI WGS metagenome assembly CEUY01 (sample SAMEA2622737, study PRJEB7988) | marine metagenome | isolation source: saline water (ENVO:00002010), including
CAGTGGCAAATGAGATTAACAAAATTATTAAGACATCAGATGGAAATCTACTACTTGGTGGTTACACAGGAACTCAGCATGGTGACTATAAGGCACTAATGATAAAAACTAATACCGATGGAGATCAGATATGGAAAAAAAGTGTCGGATCCACTGGAAGCACAGAAGTTTACGCCATATGTGAATCTCCCAATGGAGGTTATATTGGAGCAGGATACTGTAATAGCTGGAGAAGCTATTTTATGATGGAAAGAAATCCTTTGAATGGAAACAATGTCTGGAAAGATTGTAATATTGTTGAACAATCTGTGAGCGGATATTATGCCATAACCCCTACTTCAAAGGGTGGATATTATCTTGTTGATGAAAGAAAAATCTTTACCTGGGTTAACGATCAGGGAGAAATCCTATTCTCACAAAGTATTGGACATGCAAATATGTCAATAATTGAACTACAGAATGGCGATATTATCGTTGGCGGTTACGCATTTATCGAGGGAGGCTATGGGGGTGGTCCTGTTTTAATGCGTCTATCATTTGCAAGGTAACTGATTCTACATTTTTATTAAAATATTTTTGCAGCCTTACTATAAAGACGATATTCATAATAATCATTTTCATTTAAAGTTATTGTTGAAGTGTCAATATCTAAACCTCTTTCTTGTGCTAAATGAAATTTCCACAACTTCGCCTGCTTTGTTGATAATTCTAATTTTCTAAATTCCCCTTCTGCAATTATTTTTTTCCCAATGGATGATAATGGAAAAACAATCTCACCATCTGTTACTTTTATTCTTATTTTTGAATCAGATATATAATCCTTTAACTGAATCCAGCAACCCCTCATTGGACAAACCTCGGCAATAACGCCGCTCACTAATAAAGTATTACCTATACTGCTTTCCGCTGACGCTAAAATATCGTCTACACTATAAACAGGCCCTTTTGATAGAACTTCACCATATATTCCAATTGGATTTTTTTTATATAAAAGTTTTTCTTCAGATTTTGAATTTGAGCATCCTAATTGAATGATTATTAAAATAAAAATAATATTATTTTTTTTCATTAGAAAATATCTTTCTAATTTAATAATGAAATAGAATCATTGTGGAAAAACCTACTAATCCTGTCTGTGATAACTTTTACATTCTTCTTAGATCTAACAATCGTACTATGGCTTGCATTAGGAAGTGAGAATAATATTCCTTTTTTTAAATACTTCGACATTTTTTTTGTATGCTCAGGTTTAATTAACTCATCTTTCTCAGCTACTACAACCAAAATAGGTATATTTATACTTGAAAGATCATCTTCCGTAAGGGTTGGGTATAGATCTTTACCATAAAATGCCAATTGTTTCTTTGTTTGATTGAATTTATCTTCTTCATCTATTGCTTTATAAGCTTTATCAAAGATATCTATAATGAAATTTTCACGATCTAAATACTTTAATCCTCCTTCAGTTAAAAAATTATACCTACCTTTATTAAAATTAATCCCATCCCCATTGTATAAAGAAGCTATTGAAACAGCCCTTATCACCTTTTCAGGATATTCTTTACAGATTAATAAACTTATTAAACCTCCCATACTATGTCCTGCCAAATAAAATTGATTAATATTCAGATAATCTAGAAGATTACAGACATCTTTTGCCATATTATCTTTATTGTATAAACTATCTGTAATTGTAGTTCTTCCATGACCTGGAAGATCAATACCTATGATAAAATACTCTTTTGATAATTCTATAAGTAGTTTTCTATATACTTCTGTAAATGCTAGAATTCCATGTAAGAATACAAGTGGTGGATTTGTATTGTTTCCCATGGTATAGTAATACATAGTTAAATCACTAATTGATTCACTATGCATTTCCGCAATTTTTATAGGTCGGGAAATTTCATATGCAATAATATTTGCACAACTGGAAAACAAACAAAGGACAGATAATAATAATATTTTTTTCATAATAAAAAAACACCCCATATCCCATTTCTCTTCAGTTTTCAATTAATTTTCCAAGGGATAGCTAAAAGTTAAAGGAGTTTTGAGCTGGTGATATTTTTGGTCATCCATTAATTCAGTTATTTCTTCACTTAAAACATCTTCTAATTCAGCAGAGGTAGATGGAAAATTCATACCTAACCATCCTGGTTCCATTCCAGCACGTAAAATAAGCACCTGATGATAAAATTCAACTACATCGCAATTGGGTTGAGAGCAATCTCCATTTATTTGAGCTGGGCTGTTTGGACATTCATTTTCAGGGTGCTGCCACCATACACATTGAGCATTCCTGGTTTCTTTTGCAATTACAGATGACCAATCATCAACTCCAAATTTTTCAGGATATCGAGGGCTGTATCCAAACTGTGTTAAAAAATGTGTAATCTCTTCAACCATAACAGCTATTGCACGCTTATTTGGCTGTGATGCTATTGTTCCCATCCACCAGCTAGGAATAATAATATCATATCCAAGTCGGTTAGAAAGGATTGGTAATTGTTGCGTTTCCCACTTGTTATAATCCGTAGGCATCGCCAGCCATGCTGATTCCCACTTTGAGATATATTTAAATAATGAACTATCATCCATGAAACCATCTAAATCTTGATCAAGCATTTCTGCTAATATTTTTCCTGCCATTTCCAGATATAATATCGGCATATTTTTATCTGCACTTATTAAAACGCCAAAAGGCATCATACAATTAGACATTCCAGATTCCATTAATGCATTTTTAGCATTGATAGAAATGGGAATACTATCACTATCGCAAGAATATGCCTTTAAGGGTGGGACGTTAGGTAAGATTGAAATATTATCATTTTCTTCTTTGTTACAGCCATAGAAAACAAATGTTAGAATAAATAATACCCTCATTACATTTATCATATTTTAATCAATCTTCCATTTCAATAGAAAATACCTTTCTAAACCATATAATATATTACTTTATTAAAAATGAAACATCTCTGAATATATATATATAACAAAGATAATATTTAAACAGACTCGCCAGTTATTACAAGTGTTCCAATAAAATCATTATTGGAACAAGACTGCCAATATTTAACATTTGTTAATCCAGATAATTGAAAAATATCTACCCATTCGAGGACTGATAACATTTTCATTGGAGTTCCTACGTGTTCAGGCCAATTATAACAATCTTTATTTTCTTTATAATAATCTAAACCAATTATTAATCTTCCTCCAGACTTTAGCCAATATTTTTCAATACTATTTACAAGTTCTGAGGGGTTATTCAAATAATAAAAAACTTCCATACTAAAGACTAAGTCTACTTTTTCTTCGGGTATGAAATCCAATAGATCAGATAATATATACATTCCTTTACGATCTAATTTTTTTGCTTTTTTTATCATCTCATCTGCCCCATCTATGCCTAGTGCACTGTTACATAATATTTGACTATTCATATAGCGTACAACCCAGCCATTTCCGCATCCTGCATCAATAAAAGAAAATGATTTATTTAAAGAAGATATACTAAACTGTATCATATCCATTACGGCAGGAGCGTGGGCCTTTTGCATTCCATCATCTTTATTGGATTTTACCCAATCATTAAATACTGTAATTGCTGACTTCATTTAGCTTAGATTATCCTTTAGCATGAAAATAATAATTTTTATCCTTAGAATATTATTTTTCGCTATTTTAAAATAATAATTTTTTTTGTCTTTCTGTACCTGCCAATTTCTATCGAATAGATATAAACTCCAGCTGAAACTGATTCATTATTATTATTATTCCCATTCCATTTAACTGACTTTTGACCAATAGTCTGTTGCCCTTTAAGTAATCTAAGGATTTCTCTTCCCATCATATCGTAAATAATTATACTTACCGTCTCCTCACTTTGTAGGTCATATCGTAAAGTTACTGTTGAGTTGAATGGATTAGGATATGGTGCATAAATATGATAACTTGGTGAATTACTCTTTTCAATTATCGTTGTTTGACTTGAATCATTTCCATCATGATATCCAATGCCACATAATATGTTTTCTGGAGTACTGTGGTGACAATGATCAAAATAATCACAGTTTTCCGGGAACAATAAGCTGTCAGAGTATTCGTAAGTGCTATAATCGTCCCATGCTGCTGAAGACATCCAGCAGGAATTACAAACATCATTCCAAATACTTTGGTCTGATACTTCGGGCCAATCTAGTGTGTCTCCTGGAGCAAAACAAAATCTTCCCACCAGTTCACTGCAATGATCAGCTCCTATATTGCCAAGGCTATCTTCACAATCATCACCATACCATATAGAACCTTGAACGGTACCTGGACAAGCTTCATTCCCAATAACATCCCAAAAAGCATAATTTCCAATTGCAGCAACAGCTGTTGGGCTTAAACATGGCCATGATGCTGTAACCTTAAATTTATTAGCATTCATACCATTATACTCCCATGGAAAGTAAATACGATAGCGTGAACCTTCTGAATCTGAAATACCTGCAATAGTATCTATTGCAATTGAATAAATATTCTCTGGCTGACATGGATTGGTATTAGCATCACTGCAAATATATATGCATGAATCCACAACATTTGGACAAGTCCTCAAATTACTATTATTAAAATGGGTAACATTTCCTTCAATAGTGGAAATTTCATCAGCAGATATAAAAGATGAGATTATAAAAATAGGTAATGAAAAGAATTTTGACATAACAGATGATTTAATTAGCAAATTATAATCATATTCATAAACATAACTAACTACATTCTTAAAGATTTTAAAATGAATTTCATACTTTAATTAACCAAAAACTATCGAATTTAAATTGATTATTATTCAAATGATTAATCTAATATTCTTTGTCCTAAGGAGCCTAGCAATCCAAATGATTATAAAAGAAAATAAGATTGATTTCGTTAACCCAATTATACCGGTACGTAAGAATACTGGCATTTGAATTCCCAAAATAGTACCAGCACTGTAGTAAATATATGGGACCAGGTAACATGTTAAAGTATCAGTACCTGCGGTATTTATAGGTTTATACCAGTTTATTTTCCCCTTTAAATCGGTTATCCAGTGGAGCAAAGTAAAAATAAGTATCGATGAAGATAATGAAATTAATATCCAGGATGGTGTTCCGCTGATTTTATTTATTATAAAATATTTTCGAAGAAATAGGCCTGAAAAAAATGCGATAATTGCTATTATAGAAAGTAAAGTATAGAATTTCCTTATATTCTTTGATATATCGTATTTTTTCAATAATAAAGAAGTTATAATACCTCCAAATGCCAATCCCTGCAGCCCGCCATTACCAGGGATCCAGTTGCTATTTTGCCATGAAAAAATATTATATGAATATCCTAGACTAGATACAATATTCAAAATTATGCAAGCAGTGAATAGAATGACCGCTGCAAGTGTGGATTTTCTAAAAATCAAATATAAAGACGCCGCAATAATATAGACCCACCCAATTAAACCAAGAATACCCCACCAATGAATGCTAAAACCTATTTCAGATCCGTCATTCCCTTTACCTTTATAGATAATAAACAGACAGGCTAGAATAAATATTCCAATAATAGATCTATATCTAAATATTGACTTATTATCATTTTTATTTTTTGGATATTTATTCCATATAGAAAAAATTGCTATTGTACAAATAATGGTAAAAATAGGTTTTGATATAATTGATACATCGTGATTGTAGGTTTCCATATTCATATGAAAAAGTCCCATAATTATCAGAGCTATTGTTCGAAAAAGGATATGTATCCAGATTATGATTGACTTTTGTCCTTGGCTAATGCGATTCTCTATAGCATAAGGAATAGATAATCCCACAATAAAAAGAAACCAAGGAAATATTAGGTCAGAAAATCCAAGGTAATCTTCACCATATTTTGCATGGATCAACCATTTTGGAATATTCGTCAAAGTCCAGAAATCATTTACCCATATCATTAGAAACATTGTTAGTCCTCTAAAAACGTCAATACTTAAAACTCTGTTAGTTAAATTATTCAAAATCCCTTTTAAATAACTTCATTTGATGTATTTATTAGCCAATTCTTTAAAAAGAACCATTTGTTCAAAAGCTAGATTTTTTGATTGATTTGGAGTAAATGAGCGGCAATCAAAACCCAGAACTTCTTTCATAATATTATAAGCATATTCTGTAAAAATAACTGTTCCATCATCTTTTATTTCTTCTATTGAATCAAGCTTCCCTGAGTCTTCATTTATTCTGATAGCTTGTTCTATCGTAATTTCATTTGGAAGATGAATCTCTGCTCCATATGCACTCAATATTACTGGATATCCACCTGGAAGACCATTTGGCCCTGGTGAATGAGTCAAAATCCCTTGATTATAAATTAATGCTTTAAGATTTTTGATAGCGGATGATGCTGATACAGTTGTAAAAGATAATCCTTCTGGATACATCTTGACCGATTCATACATAATTATATCTGTATTAAACTGATCTGTTACAACTTCTCCATTAATCATAATTTTTAAAAAATATGGAGCACCTCCCTTATAACCTGCTTCACGCGGATATACCCAATGTTGATGATGGCATACCAAGCGAATATCAATTTTTGATCTATCAATGCCAGTTTTTTTACTTAAATAAATAATAATGGCCGGAGCAATAAGATCAATATTTCCTACACCAATTGTGGGAGCAAGGCCAATTTTCCCCATAACAGGATTTGTTAAACATGATAATGATGTGTTTATATAATATGGATTTTCTCCAGATTCTTTTATGGCCCTTGCAAGATACATAGCCAATGTTAATTGGCACGGTAACCAGGCACCTAACCCTGCAGAACTTATCTTTTTATAAATATTTTCAGGAAGTTTTCGAATCAAATGCCAAGTATGCAATACTGTACAATTGATAACAGCGATAGGCTTTTCTTTTTTTATTAAATTAGCTGTTTTATCTATTTCTAATAAATCTATTTTTTTTGGAACTAAAACTGGATTTTTCCCATGATGAGCTGCACCAATAGTTGCATTGTTGCATAATAGTTTTACTTTGTTTATATCTAAGTCACCTATAATCCATTCTAGATTATTATCATCTCGGGCAATAAACTCTAAAAGATGAGAGCCAAGATCTCCAACCCCTACTATTAACACTTTTTCCATATTATTATTTATATGCTATAATATTCATAATGCTGCTAAAGAATTAATACTCCAAGCAGTTCTTACCAAATCCTACAATTTAAAGTGCATCTTCTAATTTTGGTGTAATTTCATTTACACTACTTCCATTAATAATTTTAGTTATACCAAATTTAGGATTACCAAATTTGTTCATAAATCATCCTTTATTTTTATTGATTACTATATCGTTTTTTTCAGTAATATATTTAGCCATTGTTCATCTTGGATATCGGGTCTCATATCATTTGTAATCCAATAGGTAATTGCATGCAATCTTTCAACATTTTCTATCATTTTAGTAAAGGATTTTTCATCATAATTATTATAGTATCTTCCTTCAAGCGTACTTGCCCCTCGTCCATATCTGTAAGAAGCATATAATATTCCTTTATCAATTAGAGCATCGCACAAAATACTATAAATATTTTCTGTAATATTTTTTTTAATGTGTAATAATGAAGCACAAGCCCAAATGCCATCAAATTGATTTTGAAAATCGATATCTTCAATTCTCATGAATAACGTTTTCTTTTTCGTTAATTCTGAACTCAATTGCACCATTTTTTGAGAACCATCTAATGAAGTTACATCATATCCATTTTCTAAAAAGTATAGGGTGTCTCTTCCTGAACCACACCCTAAATCCAGTAATCTTCCTCCTACAGGAATATATTCTAGAAATTTATTGTATAGGTCATTTAATTTAATCTTCAAAGTATTCTTAAAAAATTCTTCAGCATTATTATTATAATAATCAATAGTTTTATTCATGGATAAACTTTATTTCAAATACAGAATACTAAGATCAAAAATTTCGATTTATATAGATTTAATTGTTTTTCGCAGTTTTAATTTTCAGTTTTAACATTTTCCTGAAATCATCATCTACGGTAAAGTAATATCCTCTTTCTTCGTGAATGCTAATACCATAAGAATGATATTTCTTTATATGTTTTATAAATGTTTCCGCATCTACTGTAACATTCTCACCCATATTATCTTTAACAATAATTTTACTTTTCACAAATAAATATACTCATCAAACCACAAACAAAAAAGATGGGCATTATAAATAAAACCTTAAGTCTAATTTTAGCTTATATTATTTCTGAATGTTATACAATACGTATGGAAAGTATTACTAACCCAGGTATTCCCAAAACCGTATGGAGCTATTGATAGGTCATTCTGACACCATACAGACTCGGGCATTAAAAGTAATTTTTTTGAAAGTCGCTCAGCTAAATCCCAAGCAAAAGGATAATTATTCCCTTTCTTTTTAATATTCTTTAATATAATTGTAATATATCCATCAGCTTTCAATAGTTTTATACATTCTATATATATATTATATAAGTTATCTAAAAATTGATCGTAGTCCTGTATATTACCTAGATCCTTTTCTGATTCAGAATAGTTTAATTGCAGCCCTTGCTTCTTTCTTTTTGCCTGATTTTCAGCACCTACCATATTCAGCATATTCCAATAAGGAGGAGATGTAACAATATAGTCAATTATTGGAAGATTTATTTCCGCCAGGTTTCTTGCATCTTCATTATATATTTTAAAACTGTTGCTAATAATTTGATTGTATGAATCAACATAATTTTGGCATCTATTATTGGCGATATCACAAAAATATTTACTTAATTCACATCCATATCCATTTCTTTTTGTCATTAAAGCTGCTAATTGTGTTGTGCCTGTTCCAGACATTGGATCGAATATGTTATCATCTACTTTTGTAAATACTTTGATATATTTTTCAATTAAATCTTCAGGATATTTTGCTGGATGAAGTTTTTCATTCTTTTTCCTAGGCTTCGGCTTAAGAATAAACCATGAATTGAAAACATCTTCAAAAGCTACTGGAACACTAGATTTTGTAACAGATTGAAAAAATTGATTCCTTTCAAATTGTTTTAAACCTGATAATTCATCTTTTCTAAAATAAAGACTATAATAAATAGAATTATCAGTCATAAAATCATCAGTAGCATTTTCAATATTATCATGAGATAATTCAATACATCCAATTTTTTCGTCTTTAAGTGATAAATAAGAACTGATAGATTTTGCTAGATCCCATGCATATGGATATAAAACTCCATCGGATTGGAGATTTTTCATAAAAATTGTGATGAATTTTCTGTGTTGTATATTATTGCTTAAAGATTCAATCAGATCAATGACAATTCTCTTTGTATTAATATAATTATTAAAGTTAAAAGGATCTTCAAAATGATCTAATAAATCGAATATTGCAAATTCAATTTCATTTTGATCTTTTTCATTTTTCTCTAAGATTATACTATGATTTTTTTTGCATAAATTTCTAATTAGATCCGATTTCATTCCAAAGTAAAATATTTTTGATTTCTCTTTATCAGGTTTTGTAAAAAATCTAATATTACTTTCGTATAGATTTTCTCTATCTATATGATGAAACCATGATTTTTGGAACGGTAACCATTCCTTTGATGTTAATAAATTAAATTTGTTCTTCATATTTTGTTCAGTGATTATATATAATAAACATGACAACTACACTTTAACCATGCAAATGATTATTTTATAACGTTAAAAATAAATATTATTGCTCATAAATTATTATATATACGATCATATATGTCGATAGCACTTTCAAAGGAAAACGATTCAAAATAACCATAGCTTCTCATAATAGCCTCAATCTGCAACGAAAGACCAGACTGATAATAGTCAACTAAATAATCTAATCTTTTAACATTCTCTGATTCTGGATCTACACTTTGAATTCTTGATATTGCATTTATTACAGGAATCAATTCATCATTATCAAATTTTCTAATAGCATTCGAAAATTCCTGAAATGCATTTTGCATATCACCTTCTTCTTCTCCAATCATTATATGCAA
>CEUY01065475.1_pt1 | contig 10086 bp, 10 predicted proteins | sample 361481 | NCBI WGS metagenome assembly CEUY01 (sample SAMEA2622737, study PRJEB7988) | marine metagenome | isolation source: saline water (ENVO:00002010), including
CTTCTGGTGCTCCGCCGCCACCGCCGCCATTGCGAGGTAGCATCTGCATCCGATCACCGGTCACTCGCAGTCGACTACGTTTTTGACCGGTTTGTTTGTCTTCCCACTGATCAAGTCGAAGTCGTCCTTCGATCATGATTCCCGAACCTTTACCGAGGTATTGGTCGGCAACTTCAGCGGTTCGTCCCCAGAGGGTGACATCGACGAACGTGGTTTCTTCCTGCCACTGTCCATCTTGACCTTTTCTACGGTCATTGATAGCTAAAGTGATATCCGTTACCGCAGTTTGATTTCCTGTGTACTTTAATTCGACGTCTCGCGTCAGATTACCCATCAGGATAACTTTATTAAAGCTCGCCATTTGCCAACACTCCTTTGTTAAATTCCTAGTCTTGTGAATGACATGCGTACCGTTTCGGCGCAATGTATTAGAACAAAACTAACAGGGCAAGTAAATCAACACCGACATCACCTGGTTATGCTCAGTCGGTGGGGGACTTGTAAACTTACGAAAGCTTACTCAGCTGCTACTTCTTCCGTTGTTTCCGCAGCATTATCTGAGGACTCTTCCTGTGGTTCTTCAACCGTCGATTCTCCCTTTGCGTGTGCGACCAGGTGATCGACAAGGCGAGGGTCAATTTTCAGAGTCAGACTTCGCATGACGTTATCGTTGAGCTGATTTGCTCGTTCGAATTCCGTCAGTTTGGAGCCTTCCAGACGCAAGTAAGTCAACCAATAGGTACCTTTACGGTTCCCATTGATTGGGTAAGCCAATTTTTGCTCGCTCCACAATCGTGAGACAAGGATTTCTCCGCCAATGGAGCTTGCCGCATTATTGATAGACTCCTGAACCCCATGAGGATCACGAGCATATCGATTGGAATCGAGGATGAACATGCATTCGTAAACGTTTGCAGCCAAGGTTAATTCTCCTAGTACTTCGTCACACTCAGTTGGGATTACGATTTCCCTGATTTGTAAATGGTCGTTATGTTTCGTGCGAGTTCGTATTATGTTTTCGGTTGTATTGGTTCATACAGAAGTCAATTCCGTTTTGAACCCAATCTGCCACGGCTCCGGTTGCGGTCTCCACGACTCGCTCGATGTCAGTTTTTTCAGCTTTGCTGAATCTACTTAACACGTAGTCTGCCGTGTCCCACTGCGGAGGTGGCGTGCCCACACCAATTCGCAAACGGGGGATTTCCTGTGTCCCTAGTTTGTTAATGATGTCTTTTAGGCCGTTTTGTCCACCGGATGACCCCTGAGACCGAAACCTCATAATGCCAACCGGCAGGCTAATGTCATCACAGATGACAAGGATATCCACTGGGGACAGTTTGTAAAAATCGCTTGCAGGCCGAACACTTCGACCGCTCGCATTCATGTACGTCATGGGGCATAGTAACAAGCCCTTTTCAGTACCGAATTGTGTTTCAATCACTTCGCCTTCAAAACGAGTTTTCGGTTTGCTCGTTCCGTGCCGAGAGGCAAGTCCTGCAAGAACTTGCCAACCTACGTTATGACGGGTGTCCTGGTATTTCTTTCCGGGATTTCCCAGTCCAACGATTAATTTCATGGCACCAGGGTTACTGTGATTAAGTTGTTTGTTGGAAGCCGTTGGCGGCGATCAAACCTTACTGGTCATCTCCGTTGGCGTCTTCTTCAGCTGAATCGTCATCAGCTGCCGTTTCTGTTTCTGTTGTTTCTTCTGCTGCAGGTGCTTCCGAGGATCCTGCTGCATCGCTCTCAGCTTCGTCGGCTGGTGCATCAGCAGGAGCTGGAGCAGCTGCGCCACAGGTGACCACAACAGTTGTCGGGTCACTCAGTAGGCTCACTCCTTCAGGTAACTCAAGGTCGCCAAGAGTAATCGTGCTGTCGGTTGTCAGTGACGAGACGTCAGCGACAAGCGATTCGGGAATGTTCATGGCCGGTACAATCGCAGCTGTTGTGCGAACGACCTGGTGGATTGCGTCCTCGGCATCCCCGGTCAGGCTAATCGTTAATTCCACTTCGATCGTGGCATCCGCATCCATACGAGTTAAGTCGACATGCAGAACGGTGGTTCCCAGAGCATCCCATTGGAGTTCCTGAATTTGGGCGCTTTCAGTAACCACACCTTCGAGCTGAATGTAAGGCTGGTTATTACGAATCGCAGCGTTCACTTGAGATTGAGGAATTGATAGGTGAACGACTTCCTTTTCCTGTCCATAAAGGATTGCAGGTACTTTACCCGCTCGGCGTAAACGTCGAGTGTTGGCTGAACCGGTTAATTCGCGTGCTTCTGTTTGAAACAATTCCGCCATGGAATTCTTCCTCTATTCAATAAATTGGTTAACGGTTGGTTAACGATTGGTTATCTATCGGTAGCCTCAAATAAATCCTAAAACGTCTTCATCCAGACATCTTAATTCAATAATTTAACAACTGTTTTCAAGTGTATGATTGAATTCTCAGGATCTCCGCAGATGCAAAGCTAAAACTTTGTAACTGCCCCCTGTATAGGCTTTCTATAGGGGTCAAACAGATCATTTTGCCATAAAGACGGTGGATTACAAGGCCTAATACAGCCCAACCACCCCACAGAATCCAAGATTTTTAACCGGTTTTATGCAGCGGTAAATCCAGACATCGCAGGTTCGTTTTAAGCAGAACTTGGTTCCGGAGTGAGCAAATCCTAATCATTTGAACGGAAAACAGCGACAATATCGTCGACCGGGACAACAAATAGCTGATTGTCGTGTTCAAATTCAACCGGAATGGCGTCTTTAGGATGAAAGAGTACTTTGTCGTATTGTTTTAACGGCATTTCATCGTCATTTTCAACAACGGCTGAGATGGCAACGATTCGACCTGTGATTGTCGGGATTTCTGCTGCATCAGGTAACGCTATTCCGCCTCGGGTCTCGCGTTTCGGCTCGTCTTTACGAACAAGAATCCGAGCTCCAATGGGTTCTACCGTTTCGTACGTTTTCCGTTTAGCCATCGTCGAAAATAGACTCCAAATATCAAATCATTAAGGTGTAATAGCCAAGTTGCCTAGCGGCTATTGGTAACAGGCTATCACATGCGTGTAGGTAATTACTCCGGTTGTTCCGGTTCGTAGTTGGCGAAAATATCACTGATTGACTGATCATGGTGAACGCGTTTAATGGCTTCAGCCAGTAGCGGAGCAACCGTAAGCTGTTTGATTTTACTGACTTTACTTGCTTCGCCAAGCGGGATTGTATCGGTAACGACGACACTCGTAATAGGAGACTCTTCGAGTCGTTCCAGAGCCGGACCACAAAAGACTCCATGAGTTGCTGCCACATGAATCTCGCTGGCCCCTGCATTTTTAACCAGGTTGGCCGCTCCGCAAATGCTCCCGGCTGTACTAATCATATCATCGAACATGAGTGCAACTCGGCCTTCAATCGGACCCCCAATTAGATTTTCCTGTGTGGTCTCCAAAGCGCTAGCGCGGCGTTTGTCGACAATCGCCAGTTTTCCGCCGAGCCTCCGCACGTGTCCGATGGCACGTTTGATACTGCCTTCGTCCGGACTCACAACCGCAAGATTATCTTCATGGATTCCCTGGTCAATAAAATACTTGTTAAGTACGGGTGCTGCGTAGAGATGGTCCACAGGTACATCAAAGAATCCCTGAATCTGGGCTGCATGGAGATCCATGGTCAGTACCCGGTCAGCGCCAGCACGCGTGATGAGATTGGCACAGAGTTTGGCTGCGATAGGCACGCGTCCCTCATCCTTGCGATCCGATCGAGCGTAGCCAAAGTAAGGAATGACCGCCGTGATACGCGAGGCACTGGCTCGCTTGCAGCTGTCAATCATGATCAACAACTCCATCAGATTGTCATTGACCGATGGTGATGTAGGTTGGATGAGAAAAACATCTCTCCCCCGAACATCTTCCTCGATCTTGCAATGCTTTTCCCCGTCTGGAAACGTGCTGAGTGAGATTTCTCCCAGACTCAAATGCAGAAATCCACAAATGTCTTCAGCCAATTGAGGATTGGCACCACCACTAAAGATCTTTAGTTCACGCATTTAGTAACCTAACTTTCTCATTTCGTCTTCCACCAATCGAAGTTGCTGCTGGGTGTTCACACTGAGCGCTTCACATGGTTGAAGAACAGCTTTCGCATCCACTGCCTCTCCTTGTGCCAGCAGAATAGCAGGACAGTCGGTGAGGTAGTATTCGTTCTGAGTGTTATTTGTTTTCAATTGCTTAAGAGACCATTGTAAATGATGTGAATCAAAAACGTAGGTACTCATATTGACTTCCTGGATCAAACGCTGGTCTTCGGAGGCATCTTTGTGCTCTACAATTCCGGTGAATTCACCCTCAGCGTTACGGACAATTCGACCCAATCCGGTAGGGTCTTCGCTGATCAGTGATCCTAGTACGCAGGCAAGCTGCTGTTCGCGTTGAAATTCCAACAGGGCCTTGATCGATTCGGATTGGATTAAGGGTGAATCACCCGTAACGACCAAAACCTGTCCGTTGTGCTCGGTCAGATGTTGCTGACACATTTGCACGGCATGTCCGGTCCCCAGGCGTTGATGCTGGGTCGCAAAGGCAATATTAGGATCCCCGGCGAACTCTTCACGGACAAGATCTTCCCGAAAACCAACTACTAATACGATTTTGGAAATTCCGGCACTTTGCAGAGCGTTGACGACATGTCTGGCCAGAGGTTGGCCACAGACAGGGAAAAGTACTTTGGGTATTTCCGAATTCATCCTCGTACCCTGTCCAGCGGCCAGCACAATTGCCAATGTTCCGGTTTCTGAAACAGGTGAGGAGTCTGGTTTTTCAGCGGTTTCGGACATAGCGAAACGAGTTGAACTCGTTGGCCTTGCTTAATCATCAGTTGCCGGTACAGTTCGCGAGGGCGAAGCCTCTTGGGTATCAATATCATGCCACGAAAAGAATTTAGATTCTAGGGGCTAACAGATTGGGTCATCGTAAATCTTTCGGCAGCACTCGCCCGGCCTGATTCTGTTCGTTGACACCCAGAACAGTCTGGGTCTAGAATAACCTGTTTCCACCTGCGGAAACGTCCTCAGTAGGGTGTCTTAGGGCACCGCCTGAGAGCAACAAACTTCGGTAAACATAAAGCAATGCAAGACGCAATCCAAAAAGCAGACACACTGATCGAAGCCTTAGGCTGGATTCGACAGTTTCGTGGCAAAACGACTGTGATCAAACTTGGTGGTAGCATCATGAAAGATGAAGCTGCGCTGCGACATGTATTAGTCGACATCGTCTTTATGGAGACGGTCGGCATGCGACCGGTGATTGTGCATGGTGGAGGAGCGGCAATTAGTGCTGCCATGGATGAAGCAGGTATTGCTCCGAATTTCATTCAAGGGCGTCGGGTAACCGATCAGGCGACTCTTGAAATTGTTGAAAAAGTCCTTGCCGGAGAAGTTAATCAACGACTGGCCGACCTCATCGAAGAGATTGGTGGCCGAGCGATGACGCTGAATTTTGAAAGCACGCCAGTTCTACTGGGCGAAAAACTCGAACTAAGCATCGAGGGCGAGTCTGTGGATCTTGGATTTGTGGGACGGGTGACTGAGGTCGAGCGAGCAGTTATCGAAAACTTGTGCTACGCAGGTACGATTCCGGTCATCCCTTCCATGTGCCTTGATCAAGACAATCAGAAATATAACGTCAATGCTGATACAGCTGCCACCACAGTGGCTCAGCTGCTGGGCGCCGAGAAACTAGTATTTCTCAGTGACGTAAACGGAGTCCGTCGAGATAAAGATGATGAGCAAACACTGATCAATTCATTATCTGCCAGCGAAGCTAGGAATTTGATCTCCGAAGGAGTCATTGATAGTGGTATGATTCCCAAAGTGGAGGCGTGTCTCGAAACGCTCGACCGTGGTGTCCAAAAAGTTCACATCATTGATGGTCGGATTCGGCATTCGTTGCTGTTAGAAATTTACACGAGTTCAGGTATTGGAACTCAAATCACAAAATAAAGGCTTCCAGCATTTCATGTTGAAGCTGGTCAAAGGTTTGGCCGAATTTACCTATTTCCATTTTAAACACCCATTACGAGAGGATCTGTGCCATGGATAACCAATTCCTAAGCTCAACCGATACAGTCGAACTGTTCCGACAATATGTAGTGCCCAATTACGGTCGCTATAGTGTGAATCTCGTACGCGGTGAAGGCTCAACTATTTGGGACGCTGAAGGCAATAAATACCTCGATTTGTTCCCGGGATGGGGATGTAATTTGCTCGGGCATTGCCCCGAGCCAGTGGTGAAGGCGGTTCAGAAACAGGTCGAAACCCTGATTCATGTGCCAAATTCGTGGCATCTCGAGTCTCAGGGACGATGGGCTCAGCTCCTGAGCGAACGAAGCTTTGGTGGACAGGCCTTTTTCTGCAATTCCGGTGCGGAAGCTAACGAAGCTGCCATCAAACTGGCTCGACTTCACCACGGTCCTTCAAGATATAAAATTATCACGTTTGAAGGTGGATTTCATGGCCGAAGCCTGGCAACGACTACGGCGACAGCGCAGCCCAAATACCACGAAGGTTTGGGGCCGTTAGTAGCAGGGTTTCAATACGCCCCGCACGGTGACCTGGAAGCCGTCAAGCAACTGATCGATGATGAAACGTGTGCCATCATGATCGAACCGATTCAGGGTGAAGGAGGAGTTCGTATTCCGCCTGAAGGATTTCTTCAAGGCCTACGACAGTTGGCAAATGAAAATGACTTGTTGCTCATCTTTGATGAAGTGCAAACCGGTTGTGGACGAACAGGTAAATGGTTTGGTTATCAATACTTCGATGTCACTCCGGATGTGATCACTCTGGCTAAAAGCCTTTGTGGAGGTGTTGCCGGCGGTGCCATGTTGACGACAGCGGAAATCGCTCCCAGTTTGCGACCAGGAATGCATGCGGCGACCTTTGGAGGAAACCCCATTGCATCAGCTGCAGGTATTGCGACCCTGGAAATGATTGAGCAGGAGAATTTACTTGATAATGTCGCCGTGCTGGCTGAACTGTTTCAATCTCGATTTACCGAGTTGCAAAAAGAGTGTCAATGGATCAAGCAGGTCCGAGTGGCCGGTATGATGGTCGGTATTGAACTGGAAGTCGAAGGAGCCACGGTCGTTCAGCAATGCCTCGAGCGAAATCTACTGATCAACTGTACGCAGGGTAATGTTATTCGCCTGTTACCTGCGATGAATCTGACCACCGAACAGGCGAATGAGGGGATCGATATCCTGTCCGGCGTTTTGCGTGATTTACAAGCATAACGCTCCGGACCTGATTCAACATCCATCTGGCGATTACACTCTTAGCTAATGCGAGAGTCTCTGAAGGTATTAATAACATGAGACATTTACTTTCCCTATTCGATTTAACGACGGACGAAATTCAAGATATTCTTAAGCTGGCTGCCGAATTGAAGGCTGAACTGCAGGCGGGAAATCGCGTTGCGCATTTGGCAAATCACAATCTGGCGTTGCTGTTTGAAAAACCTTCATTGCGAACGCGTGTTAGCTTTGAATGTGGAATGAGCCAACTCGGCGGTCACGCGTTGTTCTTAGGTCAGGACGTCGGTTGGGGTAAACGCGAAACGCCGAAAGACTTCAGTGAAGTTCTCAGTGAATATGTTGATGTGATTGCCTGCAGGAGTTTCAAGCACGAAACCGTGGAGCAATTGGCTCAGTACTCCAGTGTACCTGTGATTAACGCTCTGACTGAATACTCACACCCGTGCCAGGCTCTGGCTGATGTGTTCACCATTCAGGAAGAATTTGGAGAATTACAGGGCCGACATTTAGTGTTCGTTGGAGATGCGAATAATGTCTCGCGATCACTGGCAATTGCTTGCGGAAAACTGGGCCTTCGGTTTACTTTGGCCTGCCCAGCTTCCTATCAATTTACGGCAGAAGAAAAGGCAGAAATCGAATCAGGTTGTGGCGACTTTGAATTCACTCATACCGATGATGCCATGCAGGCTGTGGCAGATGCAGATGCCATTTATACAGACGTCTGGGCAAGTATGGGGCAGGAAAAAGAGCAGAAGCAACGTGAACAGGATTTCGCTCAATTCCAAGTCAATGAGGAATTGATGGCTGCCGCTCCCGGACATGCAATCTTTCTGCATTGTCTACCGGCAAAACGAGGCCAGGAAGTGACCGACGGTGTCATGGATGGTACTCAAAGTCGGATTATTGCTCAGGCTGGCAACCGAATGCACGCGCAAAAAGGTCTGTTGGTTTGGCTGTTGAACAGTTAGACAGATAGACAGTTAGGCAATTATCTTCAGTTATCTAATGCAGTTTTTTGTATCTTTGTTAGTTGTCGAATGCCTTTTTTGGCAAGTCCCAGAAGTTCACCGAGTTGGTCTTCACTGAACGTACTTTCTTCTCCTGTGCCCTGGATTTCCACAAACTGACCTTTCCCGGTCATGACAACGTTCATATCGACGTCTGCAGCAAAATCAAGTTCATAATCCAGATCGAGATAGGCTTTGCCATCTATAATGCCGACACTGACGGCGGCGAGGCTGTCTCGTAAAGGGGACTTCCCGGGATTGGGGAGTTCATTGCGAAAGCTGTTGATCGCATCCATCACGGCGATATAAGCTCCGGTGATACTTGCAGTCCGAGTACCTCCGTCGGCCTGGAGAACATCGCAATCGATGGCGATCGAACGTTCGCCGAGGGCATCGAGGTCGGCAACTGCCCGGATGCTGCGGCCAATCAGTCGTTGGATTTCGGTGGTACGACCATCTACTTTGCCTCGGTCTCGCCGCTTACGCGGACTGGTGCTTGAAGGGAGCATATTATATTCGGCTGTGATCCAGCCTTTGCCTTTACCTTCCATCCAGGGCGGCACCGAATTTTCCACACTGGCGGTACAGAGGACCACCGTATTGCCGGCAGAAAAAAGTACACTGCCGGGGGCTTTATTGGTGAAGTGGCGTTTGACCGAGATTTCTCGAAGTTGATTTGCGCGACGTTTTTTGGCCTTTGCCATGACAAATTCCTGTGTTGAGCTTAATTGTATTGTTTGAATCATAAAAAATGCACAGGCGTTTTCATGTCCTGTGCATTTTATGTGGTATGTAGTCTGTTATGTGGTTTGTAGTCTCAGCAGGCGATTACATTGGGAAGCCGCCTTCGCCACCTCCGCCGCCACCGCTGGGATCCATCATGCCGCCCATGCCACCGCCTTCCATACCGCCCATCATTCCACCTCCGGAATTTTCCGAGGGTGCATCAGGCTGGTAGTTGTAGCGTTCCCAAAGATCGGTGTCGCCAATCTCATTTTGCACGGTGAAATTGCCGTCCTTGTCAAATAGCACAAATTCGCCCGGAGCGAAGATGGCGTTGTCTTTGGAAAACAGTTTTTCGTAAGTCGTTCCTTTGAAAAGGTCTTCACCCCCTCGTAGGTCTCCTACGACAACATTTGTCTGGAAAGCATAACCGGGAAGCCCATTAATAATTTCAGAAATGGGGTGACCATACTCTCCGTCCGCCACGAAATTCAACAGGGCTCCCCGTTGAACACTGCGGTCAATTGTTACATCGACTGCACGCCGGGTATCAAAGACTATCGGTTTTAGAATGCCTACGGGTTCGGAGTCGACATACAACGCGCCATTAGGAGCGCGTGTTTCGCGGGCCGCTTCCACAGAACCAGCTGCAATGAGCGTCGGATCCGGAACGGTGATGGCATCACAGGGAGCACTCCATTCAGTTTTGCGGAACCACTGTGGTTGTCCGTTGGCAGCATTCGCTCGCAGTTGTTTTACGCGAGCCAACGCATCGGCATCGAGTGCCTGATCCGATGGAGTGTTGTGGTCCTGATATTCATCTTCCGGGTTACTATTTGGGAGGTTAGGGTCTTCAATCCAAAGTTGGACACGGTAACGATACGTACGTCCAATTTTGGCTGAGAAGTCGAAGAAGCGAACCATTTTGTAGTCGGGGATGTTTGCGGACAGCATGCTACCCATACCACCTCCCATTCCGCCCATCATACCGCCCATGCCGCCCATGCCGCCCATCATACCGCCCATGCCGCCCATACCCATGCCGG
>CEUY01118983.1_pt1 | contig 10077 bp, 9 predicted proteins | sample 361481 | NCBI WGS metagenome assembly CEUY01 (sample SAMEA2622737, study PRJEB7988) | marine metagenome | isolation source: saline water (ENVO:00002010), including
ATTAAAATCAGCAATAGCAAGCCTATATGGGGCTGGATGCGTAGGTGCTTCGTTCGAATAGTAGATTGAATTATCTTCATACAAATTGCCATTGCCGTCATTCAAATAAATGTGCACTGGTGCATAAACTTTTTGCTCGAGTTCTATGGTATGAGGAAAGAGTGCCCAAGCCACAACAATATCTTCAAAACCATCTCCATTAAAGTCCCCAATTGCCATATTATGGGCATCTTGGCCAAATAAAGCATTTTCAAAAGTTTCACAATCATTGGGTGTTGGATAACAAATAGTTGCTGTAAATCTATCAGTAACTTCAATTCCACCAAAACCCAAATTATGTGAAGCAAAATATTCTGTTTTTAGAGCTGAATTATTGTAGGGAGATGGCGTAGGAATATGTTTAAGATTGTCTTCATCTCTTGTGACTGTATGGGTTAAATTAACTGATCCTTGAGGACAATATGCGGTCTGAATTGAACTGATTTGCACATCAAATTCTTCCTCATTTAATAGGGTTATAGGTGCTCTATAAGAGAAATTTTTGTTGTCATTGGTTGAAACCCAATAAATGTCTTCACTTTCTAGAATAAATGAGCAGTCATAGTTAGACGTAATACTTATATTTACTGGCTTATAGCTTTTTACATTAGATGGAAAATTAGTGACATTTATTGTTAATAGTGCTTCATCAGAGCTATTTTCATCATTTGAACTTGAACCACCACATCCAATTAATAAAAATGACAGAAAAATCGATGTTCGCAAGTACATTAAAGTTCAGCGTATAAAAAAAGGGCTACCATCTCAAGTAGCCCTTAATAAGTATCTTAACATTAAAACTGATCTTCTTCAGTAGATCCTTTTAATGCTGAAGTTGAACTTTCTTCACCTTGTATGCAATTATTTACTGCATCAAAATAGCCTGTTCCAACTTCCTGTTGATGCGATACAAAAGTGTAGCCTTTTTTAACATCTTCAAACTCTTTTTCTTGTAGCTTAACGTAAGCTGTCATACCGTCTGCAACGTATTCATTTGCTAGGTTAAACATGCCATGCCACATTGAGTGAATACCAGCTAAAGTGATGAACTGAAACTTATAGCCCATAGCACCAAGTTCTTTTTGGAATTTGGCTATAGTTGCATCATCAAGATTCTTTTTCCAATTGAAAGATGGTGAACAGTTATATGCCAACATAATTTCTGGATGATCTTTCTTGATAGCTTCAGCAAAGGTTTTAGCTTGTTCTAGATCTGGTTTAGATGTTTCACACCATACAAGATCAGAATAGGGTGCATAAGCCAAGCCTCTTGCAATAGCTTGGTCAAGTCCTGCATTGGTTCTAAAAAAGCCTTCTGAAGTTCTCTCACCAGTCAAGAATGGTTTGTCGTTTTCATCTACGTCTGATGTCACTAAATCCGCTGCATCAGCGTCTGTTCTAGCAATTAAAATTGTAGGTGTATTTGATACATCAGCAGCTAGTCGAGCAGCGATTAATTTTTGCACCGCTTCTTGAGTTGGAACTAGGACTTTTCCGCCTAAATGGCCGCATTTTTTAACGCTTGCTAGCTGATCTTCGAAATGCACTCCAGCAGCACCTGCTGCAATCATTCTTTTCATTAGCTCAAAAGCATTTAAATTGCCGCCAAAACCTGCTTCTGCATCAGCAATAATTGGAGCAAAGAAATCAACTTTTGGCTCACCATTGGAGTTCATCCACTCAATCTGATCTGCTCTTCTGAAAGCATTATTAATTCTTGTTATGACTTTAGGCACAGAATCGACAGGATAGAGCGATTGATCGGGGTACATTGTGCCAGCTGAATTATTGTCTGCTGCAACCTGCCAACCTGATAGATAAATGGCTTTAACACCAGCTTTTACCTGCTGAACAGCCTGTCCTCCAGTTAAAGCGCCTAAACAATTGATATAATCCTCTGTAAATAAGTAATTCCAGAGTTTTTCTGCTCCTTTTCTAGCTAGTGTGCATTCAGGCTGTAAAGAGCCTCTTAATTTGACAACTTCCTTTGCAGAATATGGTCTTTTGACGTGCTTCCATCGAGAATTTTCGGCCCAATCTTTTTCTAAAGCAGCCACTTGGTCGTTTAAATTCATTTAATACTCCTATACGCTGGCAATGTAAGGAAATCAGTCAACTCGCGGCTTGTAACCAATTTTTTTAGTAATTTTTTGGCCTCGTCAAGCTTATCTGAATCCGAAGAGTTTTGCCCAACCTCTTCTTGGACAACATTGTATTCTTCATCCAGCATTTTTTCAAATGCCTTTTTAGATGCAACAACGCCTGTATCCATGGTTACACCGTGCTTAACCCACTGCCACAAAGAGCTTCTTGATATTTCTGCTGTTGCCGCATCTTCCATTAATCCATAAATTGGCACACAACCAACACCTTTCAACCAGGCTTCTATGTATCTTAGAGAAACTCTGATGTTTGATCTAAAACATTCTTCGGTAAAATCGCCTTCACATGGTGTTATCAGGTCATCTTGAGTGATTTCATCATCTTCTCTCATCACATGCATCTGATTAGTCTTACCAACATCAAAGGCATTAGAGAATACGTTGTTAGCAATATCAGATAAGCCTGGATGAGCAATCCAAGTTCCATCATGACCATTGTTTGTTTCTAGCAATTTATCGCTCATAACTTTTTCAATAATAGCTTCATTCTCTTTTGGATCTTTTGAAGGAATCAATGCTGCCATACCTCCCATAGCAAAAGCTCCTCTGCGATGACATGTTTTAATGAGTAATCTCGAATATGCGTTTAAAAATGGTTGATTCATGCCAACCTGACTTCTGTCAGGTAGTAATTTATTTGCGTGGTTTTGGAAGGTTTTAATGTAGCTGAATATGTAATCCCATCTACCACAATTCAAGCCCACAATATGATCTTTTAATTCATAAAGAATTTCATCCATTTCAAAAACTGCAGGAAGTGTTTCAATTAGACATGTAACTCTGACTGTGCCTCTTGGTAGATTTAAATAATCTTCGGAATAATCTATTATTTCATTCCACAATCTGGCTTCTAAATGAGATTGCAATTTTGGAATATAGAAGTATGGTCCTGTGCCTCTGTTAATCAATTCTTTAGCATTATGCAAAGCATATAGACCAAAATCACACAAACAGCCATAAGGATTCTCACCATTAATATCAATTCCTTTTTCCTTAAGGTGTAAGCCTCTTACACGGCACATTAAGGTTGCTATTTCATCGTTTAATTCATACTTTTTATTGTTAACAGGATTTTCAAATGTGATGGTTCTTCTGACTGCGTCATACATGTTTCTTTGACCAAGTGCTACATTTTCCCAAGTAGGGCTTAAAGAGTCTTCAAAATCAGCCATAAACACTTCTACATCAGCATTTAAGGCGTTAATTATCATCTTTCTGTCTACTGGTCCGGTTATTTCAACTCGACGGTCTAATAGATCCTCAGGAATTTCTCTTACTTTCCATTCTGAATCTCTTATTTCTTTTGTTTCATCAAGAAAATTTGGAGCTTTTCCAGAATTAAAGCTCTCTTGTTTTTGTTCTCTTTCAGCTAATAATTCACCGATTCTGTTATCAAACTTATTGTGTAAATCTGTTAAAAGTTTTTTAGCTTCCTCGCTGAAAATAATTTCAGCTTCTTCGGGAATTTTAAATTTGAATTTAATGCTCACAATTATTCTTCTTTGGCTAGATCTGATGCTATTCCAATATAAGTTTCAGGAGTTAATTCTTTCAACACTTTTTTATGGTCTTCTGACTTTATAAGATTATCAACCGCGTTTAAATAGGTATCTTTATCCATTCTTTGACCTCTACTTAATTCTTTAACCTTGTCGTACCCATCTTTCATTCCTTCAAGTCTTAAAAAACTTTGCAATGCTTCAGCTAAAAGCTCATATCTATCTTCAAGATCAGATGCTATTGCTGCTTCATTTGCTTCCAATTTGTCTAAACCTTTTAGCATTGAATTCTTTGCAATTTCTAAATGCCCAAAAGCGGAACCGATGTTTCTTAAAGTTGTTGAGTCAGATAAATCTCTTTGTAATCTGGAGACAGTAAGTTTATCTGCAAGATGGTTAAATATTGCGTTGGACAAACCTAAGTTGCCTTCAGCATTTTCAAAATCAATCGGATTGACTTTATGAGGCATAGTTGATGATCCAACTTCATCTTTTTTTAGTTTGAGACTGAAATAATCAAGCGAGATATAAGTCCATATATCTTTGGTTAAATCAAGCAAAATATTGTTTACTCTTACAATTGAGTGAAACAAATCGGCCATATAATCATGTGGCTCTATCTGCGTTGTTACTTTTGTCAGCTCTAGGTCTAATTCATCAAAAAATTTCTTTGTAGTTTCAACCCAATCAGTATTTGGAAAAGCTAATTTATGTGGGTTGTAATTTGCTGTTGCTCCTCCCCATTTTGCATAAAATTTTGCATCTTTCATTTTTAAATGTTCGTTATTGAGTCTGGTCTTAAATACGTTAATTTCTTTCCCAAGTGTTGTGGGAGAGGCTGGCTGTCCATGAGTTCTAGAAAGCATTGCTAAATCTTTATTTTTCTCAGCTAGATCTTTAAGTTTTAGTTGTATATCCTCAAACCATGAAAGGGTTGAGCCATGAATATCTTTCAGCATTAAAGCATAACTAACACTATTAACATCTTCAGAAGTAAGAAATATATGAATCAGGCTCTGCACATCTTCAGAACCATCAAATTGTTCAGCCAAAGCTAGCTCAACAGCTTTAACATCATGGTTGGTTGTTTTCTCAATCTCTTTGACTCTTAAGGCAAGACTATCTGGTAACTCTGATGAGAGTTGATCTAATTGTTTAGTAACTTCAGGCGTTAGGAGATCCTCTCTGAAATTATTCAGAAAATATTTAAGCCATTCAACTTCAACTTTTAATCTGTGTTTGATTAGCCCTAGCTCAGAAAATATTTCACGAGTTACTTGAGTCTTTTCGTGATATCTGCCGTCTAGAGGTGAAAGGCTCCTTAGACTTTTCTCATCCATAGGCTTGGTAATTATACCCTCTATTTTCTGCCCAGTTGTAGTAAATCTTTGAAATTCTATCTTTAATTATCGAGCCGCCTAAACATTCGTCGTCTCTATAAATTACAGCAGATTGTCCAGGCGTAACTGCTAATTGAGGCTCATTAAATTGAATCTTGTAGCCTTGGCTTGATCTTGAAACTCTCGCTTCAACAGCCTCAGATTGATACCTTATTTGAACCTTGCAATCAAAATCTTCTTTAACCTCTTCATTGATCCAATGAATGTCATCAACATAACAACCATCGCTATACAGAAGAGGGTGTGAATTCCCTTGCACAACTGTCAGATCATCAGAACCAATATCTTTATGAGCTACATACCATGAATCTTGTTCTTTGCCTTTAATTCCACCAAGACCTATGCCTTGTCTTTGCCCAAGAGTGAAATACATCAAGCCATCGTGTTCGCCTAATTTATCACCATTTTCATCAAGAATTTTTCCAGGCTTTTTGCCAAGAAAGTTTCCAATAAAATCATTGTATTTATTCTTGCCTATAAAACAGATCCCCACAGAATCTTTCTTCATTGAAGTAGCAAGATTATTGTCTTGAGCAATTGATCTTACTTGCTCTTTTGTAAGCTCGCCAAGTGGAAATATTGCCTTCTTTAGATCCTCTCCAAGCACTTGATGAAGGAAATATGATTGATCTTTTTTTGGATCGGCGCCTCGCAGTAATCTCATGTAATTACCATCGCCCTTAAGACGCGCATAATGGCCCGTTGCTATGAAATCTGCTCCTGTTTCTAAACAATAGTCTAAAAAAGCTCTGAACTTTATCTCTTTGTTGCAAAGAATGTCAGGATTTGGTGTTAATCCAGCATGGTGATCTGAAAGAAACTTTTTAAACACTTTATCCCAATAGTCTGAAGAAAAGTTTGCTTGATGAAGAGAAATGCCTATTTGATCGCATACTTCTTCAGCATCTTTAAAATCCTGCTCAGAAGTGCATTCCATGTTGGGAGCAGAGTTAGTCCAATTCTTCATAAAGATGCCCTGAACGTCAAATCCAGCCTCTTTAAGTAGCAAAGCAGACACAGAAGAATCTACTCCTCCGGATATGCCAACAATAACTTTTTTTTGCTTTTCCACGTTAATTAGGTTTTGAGTCTTAATATTTAGTGTAAATCTAAGTATAATCAACCCACAATTTTTAGGGTATGAGTAAATCAAATATTAAAGTTCCAGCAACAGGCGAGAAAATAACTTACAAAAACAACAAGCTAGTTGTGCCTGATAATCCCATAATACCTTACATTGAAGGGGATGGTATAGGGGTGGATATAACTCCTGTGATGCTTAATGTCATTGATGCAGCTGTAGAAAAAGCATATGACGGCAAAAGAAAAATAAGCTGGATGGAGATTTATTGTGGTGAAAAATCAGTAAAAATTTATGGTGATGATGAATGGTTGCCAGATGAAACTCTTCAAACCTGTAAAGATTATAAAGTTTCAATTAAAGGTCCATTAACCACTCCTGTTGGTGGTGGTATTCGTTCATTAAACGTAGCTATAAGACAAAAATTAGATCTATATGTATGCTTGAGACCAGTGAAGTATTTTAATGGTACTCCAAGTCCAGTTAGACGCCCTGATCTAGTAGATATGGTGATTTTTAGGGAAAACTCAGAGGATATATATGCAGGCGTTGAGTTTGAATCAAATACAGATGCAGCAAACAAGTTAATTAAAGTGCTTCAAGATGACTTCGGAGTAGAAAAAATAAGGTTTACAGAGAATTGTGGAATAGGAATTAAACCTGTTTCAGAAGAAGGAACAAAAAGATTAGTCAGAAAAGCTTATGAATATGCTATTCAGAATGAAAAAGATTCTGTAACGCTGATTCACAAAGGAAATATTCAGAAGTTTACAGAAGGCGCCTTCATGGATTGGGGTTATGAACTAGCACGAGAAGAATTTGGCGGAAAGCCTCTCGATGGCGGGCCTTGGCATACATTCAAAAACCCAAATACCGGTAAAGATATCATTGTTAAAGATGTAATCTGTGATGCTTTCTTGCAACAATGTCTTTTAAGACCTGCGGATTACGATGTTTTAGCAACACCGAATCTTAATGGCGATTATCTTTCAGATGCTCTTGCTGCACAAGTTGGTGGAATTGGAATAGCTCCTGGTGCAAACTTAGGTGACGAAGTTGCGGTATTTGAAGCAACACACGGAACTGCGCCAAAATATGCAGGGCAAGACAAAGTAAACCCTGGCTCATTAATACTTTCAGCTGAAATGATGTTAAGGCATATGGGCTGGGTAGAAGCTGCAGACCTTATAATAAGTGCCATGGAAAAAACCATCGGCAAAAAGAAGGTTACTTATGATTTTGCTAGATTAATTGACGATGCTGAAGAAGTAAGTTGCTCTAAATTTGGCGAATTATTAATTAAAAAATTTAAATAAACTACTTAGATCTAAAGGTTATTCTGCCTTTTGATAAGTCATAAGGGGACATTTCCACAGTAACATTATCTCCATTAAGAATTCGAATGTAATTCTTTCTCATTCTGCCTGATATATGGGCTGTTATAACATGATCATTTTCTAATTTGACTCTAAATACAGTATTAGGCAGAACCTCGATTACGGTTCCCTGCATTTCGATAGTGTCTTTTCCCATTGAGGGTATTTTACTGAGATATTTAGAAATGTCACTTATTTGTCATATTTAAAAGGTTTTTTGGCTTATAGTATTGTCAAATGAGTAGATTTTTAGTTGTTTTAACAGCCGTTATTTTAACTGCTTGTGGCGGAGGAGGGGGCATGAGTGAACCTGAGTCACAACCAACACCAACACCAGCTCCAACACCAGCTCCAACACCAGCTCCAACACCACAACCAGGACCATCATGTACAGAACAATCTGGTAGTGGAACTTACTACTGCACTGTCACATATGATGATATTGCTAGAGAGTTTTATTACTATCTGCCACAAAATTATTCTGAGAATTCCTCTGCAATGCCGCTATTAATAAGCCTTCATGGAGGAGATGATTACGCGGATTACAATATGTCTTATACGGGTTTTCGAGCTTTGGCTGATGAAAGAGATTTTATACCAATCTTTCCTCAAGGAACGGTAGCTGAAGAAAAGGGATCAACCGGCTGGTTTACTGGAACTTGTGACTCTAGTTCTGTTTGTGATCTCGGTTTTATCGACTCAGTAATAGATTTTATGGGAGAAAATTTAAGTGTAGATCTAGATCGAGTCTATGCTACAGGATTTTCAAATGGTGCTTTCATGACATACAGTCTTGGTTGCAATTTAAGCACGAAAATTGCCGCCATAGCAGCTGTATCGGGAACAATGGATATTGGCAGTATCAGCACATGTCAATCAATTCACCCAATGCCAGTTTTACATATACATGGCACAAATGACACTATAATTCCACCTAGTGGTGGACAATACCATTATCCAGTTAGTGATGTCATAAATTTTTGGAAAGAATTCAATGAATGTACCTATACAACAGTCTATGAGGACGAAGACGATGATGGTGATGGTTTTTATTTTTCAATTTATAGCCATGAAGGGTGTTTAAATAACGTTCAGGTTTATGATTTTACCGCAGGAGGAATGTATCATAGCTGGCCCCAAGATGGGCAAACAACAGATGATATGCCGGATGGATCGACTTATATAGTTACATTCCTTGAACGTTTTGATATTAATGGACTTAGGAGTTCTACAAACATTAATTAACATGAATAATTTAGTACTGAATAACCTAAAAACCGCTAATAAAGACACTATAGAACAAATATATATTTTGAATCAGGACTTAACTCCAATGGTTGGAAGTCTTAATAGTTCAAATGAGTTGAAAGATCTTATAGACATGTCTAGTCATAGCTTTTATATCGAGAAAAAAAGTGAATTAGTTGCATTTATAGTATGTCTCAGAGAAAACAGTATATATAAATCTCAAAATTACATTCATTTTGATAAAAAATATGAAAGATTCCTTTATATAGATAGAGTTGGAGTAAAGAAAAAGCACGATAATAAAGGGATTGGCACATATTTATATGAGCATATATTTAATATAAATGATGAAAATGGATTGCGAATTTGTGCAGAAGTTAACATAGAGCCTAAAAATGAAATATCATTAAGATTCCATCAAAAAATGGGCTTTAAAGAAACTTCTGAGAAGTCTATAAATAGCGACTATAAAGTCAAATATGTAGAAAAAGATGTACGTTGAAGCGAAAGAAACATTTCATAAGAATAGATCTGTCATCCTGGAAGCAATAAGAGAACCAGGGAATTTAAATAAATTTCATCCATTTTGTAAGGCAAATACTACTGAAAAATGGCCAGGAGTAGGCTCTGTAGACAATATAGAGTACTTAAATGGTATCAAATATCGCAGAAAATTTATTAAATGGGATGAAAACGGATATGAGCTCGAAATTAGCAGAAATAGGAAGTTAGCTAATGTTGAGTGGATAGTAAAGGGAGACGACAATACATCAAGCCTAAGGGTAAGAATTAACCCCATATTGCCATATAAAAACAAAATAACAGAATGGGTCATGTGGAACTTCTATATAAAATATAGAATGCAGGCATACATAAACAACGTTTTAATGGGTTTTAAACATTATTTAGATACTCAGACAACAGTAGAGCACAATAAATTCGGAAAACATTCATGGTTTTCCTAGATTATGTTAAATAAATTTACTTTTTACATACTTAAAGCTCTGAATACCCTATAAATAAAGACTATAAGCTTACATAATAACTCTTTCAAATTGTGCTTATTATTTAACATAATATATATTATGCGAAGTTATATATTAGGTTAAGTTAGAAATTTTTTTTGAGAAAATTTTTTGAATTTGGCCTCCCCTCATTTTTTGCGTTTTGATTTTTTTTGAATAAGTCTGAGCAAAAAGAGAAAATTTTTTAACATTCAAGAAAATGGGTCTAGAAATTTTTCTTGAAAATTTATTTTTTGGCTTTTTTTTG
>CEUY01028249.1_pt1 | contig 10069 bp, 9 predicted proteins | sample 361481 | NCBI WGS metagenome assembly CEUY01 (sample SAMEA2622737, study PRJEB7988) | marine metagenome | isolation source: saline water (ENVO:00002010), including
TGACCAGAGTCCTTGCGGCCAATGCGGATGTCGGCTGACATGGCAATTTCCAGACCGCCGCCCACGGCGTGGCCGTTCAATGCTGCGATTACTAACTTAGGAGTCTGCTCAAGCCTGCTGAGAGTCTCGTTGGCGTGAAGGCAGAAGAAGTACTTGAATCCAGGACTTACAGAGTCCAGCATGCTGATACTAGCACCCGCGGAGAAGAACTTCCCTCCGTAACCAGTCAGCAGTATCACAGTAACATCATCATCGAAGCGAGCCTTGAGCACTGCTTCGTCGATGTCCCTCATCATTGCATGAGTATAGGTGTTGACCGGGGTCTTACCCTCGGCGAGAGGCTCCCCGGAGGAATCAGAGCACAGTTCAATGACGGCGATTCCGTTGTCCGTCACTCCGTAGTTCACAAGGTTGTTCGGCATTGGCTGCATTTCCGGCCAAGATGTCATGCCCGGTCCACTCAGGGCCGCCATATCAATCAAACGGAGCCAGATGACGCCTTTCAGGCGTCGCCCTCGATGAAAGAGACCGACCCTCCTCCTTTGCGAATCGACTCCCATTGTGCCGCAATCTCCTCGGCTTTCGGGCTAGGCTCCCATGAATCCCGAGAAAGAGAGTTTCTGAAGGGCATCCTGCGAACCATCCTGCCGTCCTTCAGTTGCTTGCGGCGCAGCATACCGAATCTTACTAGGGGCCAAAGCATTAGTCGTAGCGGCCCGGGGGAGTACAGCCAGCGCATGAAGGCGAGGCCATCTCCCTTCCTGCGTTGATCTTTCATCCAATGGTTCGCGACCAGTTTGAATCCCCTGTCTCCGACCCTGTTCATCAGGAACCGATTGATAGCACTAGCTCGGACTAATGGAACTAGGCGCTTGCGAACTTCTTTCTCGTAGTGGCACTCACCAAGAACTGCCTTGGCCGCAAAGACTCCACTGGTGACGGCGTAGCGCATCCCAAAACCCCACATGAAATCCTGCAGACCGCCCGCCTCGCCGACGTAGTAGCGACCTTCGTGGACATACTTGTCAGGAAGTGAAAAGTCACCTTTGCCCCCGACTCTCTTGATTGGTCTACGATTAAGGTCATAGTGTTGCTCGTACCATGCTATTGTCTCATTGAGGTAGCGTGAGGTACGCTTCTGTTTCCTCCATAGACAGGTGCAAATCAGGCCGATCCCGTCGATGATGATCAGATATGAGTAGGCACCGGGAGCGAGCTTGTCGTTTAGTTGGAAGGAGACGTGGTTGGGATGGTCCGTATGGAAGATTTCACCAAATGCAACAGCACTGGACTCCTTGGGTCCGGCCGCCACGATATGACAGTCCTCAGGCGCCCTTCGTGTGCTGTAGTGTATGGTGGCACCCGCAGCCATGGCCATCCGCTTGAAGCCCTGGTCTATACAATGCGAATCAGTACCCCTCTCAACAACTCTGAAGGCAACGCCGTCAGTAATCGGATTGGTTATCTCATCGTCGGGATGAATCAGGTCGATAATATCGAAACCATCTGACTTGAATTCGTCAGGGTCTAATCCCCACTCACGCATTTCATCGAAGAAGTCTGACTCGCTACTGGTCCAGTTTTCGATACCTTGGAAATCACCATCGAAGCGAGCCCCGCTGTCACTTCTTATCTCATGAACATGGACTTCTTTGCCTGCCTTGGCCAAATAGGTCGCTGCGGCTAGTCCAGAAAGCCCAGCACCCAAAATGTGGACAGGCTCTTCACTCATGCTCACGCGAGCATTCACCTCCGCTTGAACGGTTGGGTCTTGCGTGGTGTTCAAGCGCTGCACCCGAATGGAGAGTCATGCCACGCGTGCGAGTATTGGTCGAGCCCGAACGACTCGACCCTGATTACCTACGGCGCCAACTTGAGGTAGAGGGATGTGGCAGTGTGGTAAGTTTCGTTGGCCTGACTCGCGGAGATGATGATGGAATTGCCGTTGAGAGACTTGAGTTCGATTCGTGGGAGGAGAAACTGCCGGGAGTCTTGAACAATCTAGCCGAACTGGCAGTAGATCAGTTTGGAGTTTACTCGGTAGTAATGGCTCACCGCACCGGGTCTGTGGGCCCTAGCGAACCGATAGTGTGCATACATGTTGGCTCAACTCACAGGTCTGAGGGATTCGAGGCCTGTAGTTGGCTGATCGACGAACTCAAGCGACAAGCCCCGCTTTGGAAGAAGGAAGTCAGGTCGGATGGAGAGATTTGGAAGGCTGGACTGGGATGATCACATGGCACCCACGTCGCTGATAGCGCCGGGCACGTTCGATGCGATCCCCTCAACCATCATCCAACCATGCCCCTTGATGCCATCACCGACTAGCCTGATACCATCTATGCCGATGTCAGAAGGCAACTCGGCACCCTGAGGGGCCCGATTACAAGGCCAGTTCCTATGGTAAGAATGGACGCAAATTTCCTCGGCGTGGTCGGACAGCCATGGAATTGCCTCATAGAGGTCCTCTCTGCCCTTGCTTATTTCCGACTTGACGGTGGGGTCGGGGACATACTGATGAGTGATCATCAGATGCTTACCCTCGGGAGCAAGACTCGGATCCGAGAAAGTCGGAATGACGTATCCCCCAACTCGTTCCAGTCCTGGGAGCATGGTCACCCCACTACCGCGATGAGGAATATCATCATCCAGAGCGAAAGCAAAGCCGATTCCGCCCACTGCCTGAGTATCTCGCACCTGCTCTCTGACTCCTTCTGCGACTCCGAAGTCGCTAGATAGTGCATTCAGAAGGTTAGGGTGGCCACCGTTGTGGATAATCGAATCTGCACCGACCCAGAAACCCTCGTCACGCCCACGTCGTCGCACGCCTATGCAGAACCTGTTGTCCTTGGTCGACTCCTCCGCATCTCCAGGTAAAATCTCGGTAATCTCATGTGAGAGCTTGACTCGGACACCATTCTCTCGCAAATCTTTCCTTAACCCGTCAATCACACCCTTGCAGCCCCCCTTGGGGACATGAGGCCTGTCACTCCAGAACGAGTTCTGCAGCATCCTCACCACAGTCGAAGCCGGCATTTGGTCGAACCGCAGGCTTATTGCGAAGTTCGAGAAGGCGTCTAGGAAGTCGATGAAATCGTCAGAGAAACGTCTTGACAACCATGTTCTGCCATCTTCTCTTTCGTTTCCCCAGGGCTGCTTTGCTTGCTTCATTAGTAGGCCGGGTAGATTGATGGCGTCCTTAGCAGAGAACCAGGGAAGAATGCCATATGCCGTACTGGCTCGTAACAGCCTACCATCTCTCATTAGACAGGCGAACTTTGTGGTTGGAAGAAATTCAACCCCATGGCGGCCCAAATCGAGCCCACCTTTGTCCCGCTTGCCCAGAATGAGATTTGCAAATGGTCCCTTCTTACCATGTGGAATCATGTGAACAGCACCGGTTGGAATCTGAAAACCATCGTGGTCGTGCTGAGTAAATCTCCCGCCAGCGAACGACATTCTCTCAAAGACTGAAACATCCACCTTACCCGACTGCGCCATCATCGCAGCAGAAGTTAGACCACCTACTCCTGCTCCAATTACGACAGCCTTTGGTTTGTCAGCCATCGATCCACCTCATGTGTAAACCAATGCTCCCGTTGGGCACCACAACAAGCATCTCAAACAGTCAGTACAATTCTCAAGAATCACCTCGCACAATCCCTCCACGACTAACGCATCATCCTTGCATGCCATCAGGCAATATGAGCACCCTACACACAAATCATCAATCACTCCCAATTCCATTGCATCCGTGATTGGACGATCGTGGCTAATTCCTGATGACAAGACCGGCACCGCACCCGGAGTCGCCCTGTCCCGGAAGGCCTCGGCCATGAATCCACATTGTGGAGTACTATTTCAGATGTTATCCATGAAATCCAATAGCCTCAAAAACTCCTCTTCGGATTATAAGTGAAGAGCCCCCGTGTATGAAAAGATGGACGATGAAGTCTGGACCGGGATGGTCGATATCGGTTCAAAGCCGGTAGTCGCACGCGAGGCAGTCGCAACCGGACTGTTGAAACTTTCAGATGCTGCAATCGATGTTGTAGCCAATGGCCGCTCTCCCAAGGGGGACGTCAGAGAAGCCTCTACAATTGCAGTAATTCAGGCCGTGAAGGAAACTCCTCGCATGCTGCCACATTGTCATCCGATTCCGATTGAGGGTTGCGATGTCGACTGGAAGATTGACGACTTGGGACTTCGTTGCACTGTCTCCGTCAGAACACACTGGACGACCGGAGTTGAGATGGAGGCACTATGCGGAGTCAGCGCCGGTCTGCTATGCGCCTGGGACATGCTCAAGCCCATTGAGAAGAACTCAGATGGACAGTACCCCAACTCTCAGATTGAGGGAATCCGTGTACTCAGAAAGAGTAAGTCGGACCCGCATGATTGAATGCCTAGACCCACTCCGGTCTTCATGGCTACAAGGGACTTGGCAGACCACTTCGTTCAAGCCACCGAGGCCGCAGCAGTTGCAGCCTCGAAATGGAGGGGGCTAGGAGATGGTAAAGCTGCAGATGGAGCAGCCGTCGAAGCAATGCGCGCGGTATTCGACAACGTACCTTTCGACGGTAGAGTTGCGATAGGCGAAGGCGAGAGGGACGACGCTCCGATGCTATGGATAGGAGAGCCACTTGGGTCATTACAGGGCCAAGCTGGAGCCCCTAGCATAGACATTGCAGTTGACCCCCTGGAGTGCACCAACCATGTTGCTTTCCACAAGCCAAATGCAATGGCGGTTCTGGCCGCTGCTCCAAGAGGAACCCTTCTACATGCTCCTGATTGCTATATGGATAAGATTGCAGGCCCTGCTGAGATGGAAGGGCACATCAGTCTCGAGGCTGATGTGGCCTACAATGTCGAGGCCGCATGCAGTGTTCTGGACAAGCATAGCTCACTGCTCAAAGTTGTAGTGATGGACAGGCCGAGACACGAAGATTTGATTCGTGATTTGAAGCAACACGATGTCGATGTCATGCTGATTGGAGACGGAGATATTGCCGCCGCACTCAACGCCGCTGATCCCAATTCAGAGATTGACATGCTGATGGGAATAGGGGCCGCTCCCGAAGGAGTCATCACCGCAACTGCACTTCGCGGATTGAAGGCACCATTTGAAGGCCGCTTGATTTTCAAGAACGATGGCCATAGGGATAGGGCTGAGGTGATGATTGAAGACGATGTTGACAGACTCTGGGGCCGTGACGAACTCTGCTCTTCAGACGACTCAATTTTCATTGGAACCGGTGTTTGCCCTGGGCGAACAAGGGGAGTAGAGGAGACTGAGGACGGGCGACACTCTGTTCACTCAGAAGTGATAGACGTCAGTTCTGGTGAGCATTACTATTTATCCTCCGTGCGATGACTTCATCTCTTGCAACCTCCACGAATCCACGAGGCAATTGTATGGATGAAGGATTACTCGAGCGAACAGCAAATCAGTTAGTGGCCCCAGGAAAGGGAATTCTGGCCGCAGACGAGAGCAATGGAACGATGTCGAACAGACTGGCAGCGGTCGGCGTCGAACCATCTCCAGAAACCCGTCGCGCCTATCGTTCAAACATCTTCGCAACCTCAGAATACGAGTCGGCAATCAGTGGAATCATCCTCTTTGATGAAACCATTCGCCAAACTATGGACGACGGAACTCCTATCCCCGACTATCTTGCAAGCCGTGGCATTCACCCAGGAATCAAAGTAGATACAGGCGCGAAGGAATTAGCCCATCACTCCGGTGAGAAAGTCACTGAGGGATTGGACGGTCTGAGAGAGAGGTGCAAGGAGTACTTCGCCATGGGTGCACGCTTCGCAAAATGGAGGGCTGTAATTAGAATCGGAGATGGCATGCCTAGTGATGCAAACATCTCCACTAACGCCCATGCATTAGCCCGGTATGCAGCGATTTGTCAAGAACAGGGTTTGGTTCCAATTATCGAACCAGAAGTGTTGATGGATGGCAATCACGATTCTCGGACATGTTACGATGTTACTGCACGAATCCTAGATGCTACCTTTGCTGAGTGCAAGGTTCAGGGGGTGCACATCCCTGGGGCTTTACTCAAACCAAACATGGTCTTGCCAGGAAAGGATTGTCCAGATCAGGGTAGCAGAGAACAAGCAGCACAGATGACCGTCGACTGTCTAACTGCTCACGTCCCACACGAACTGCCAGGGATTGTTTTCCTTTCTGGTGGACAGTCGGATGAAGATGCCACCGCCCATCTCAATCTAATGAATGGAATGGATGTTGAACATCCTTGGCAATTATCTTACTCATATGGAAGAGCCCTACTTGCACACGCATTACAGACTTGGGCTAGTGGCTCGGGAGAAGAAAGTCAGAACACCTTTGCTCACCGCGCTGCAATGAATAGCCTCGCCAGAAGCGGCGGTTGGTCTCTAGGATCTGAAGTCTGATTCAGTGCTCTTCAAGAGCTCCGGGCCGGAGTTGCCAGACGCAAATTTCGTAGCGTCCTGATAGAGCACCACCCCTCTTGGTGGTCGAGACCTTCATGATATCCTTATCCTTTGAGAGAACATTGCCTAATTGTTGGGGAGTGGTTCCATGACGCATAGTGGAGTTCACATGCTCCAATATCTCGGTAGTGTTCGCCTCTCCTCTGTCATCGAGGAACTTCTTGATTTTCTGTCTTAGTCTGGTTGTTCTCATCTTATTCTCTCCTTTCTTTGGGACTGTTTCTCTCGTGGTGCCTAACCCATTCCGCGGTAGCCCATTCCGACAAGGGTGGCGAATTCCCGGCCATCCCACTCTTGTGGACGGTTCCAATGCGAACTAAGGTCGCATCTGACTCCATTACGGCCGCAATTTCCGAACTGTTCGAGGGACTGTTCTGTGAACTCAACCAAGCTGAAATCTCCGCAGTATTTCTTGGCTTGTCAGCCAGATACTTGCGGATAATTCTCCCCAATTCGCCTCTGTCCAATATTCTCCCTCAGTCTTGGATCAGACCCCGAAGAGGCCCGATGGGCTTAGGATGGCGGGCGCTGATATAACGCTTCTGCACGAAATAATGAAAATTCGTTACATGAAGTTGCAGAAAAGAGACTAATTTCCAAGTTTGAACCAAGTGCGGAATTGAAACTGGTTATTTTTCCATTGGAAACCTGTAACTAAATGTAACTAAAATATAAAATTAAATACAATAGACTAAACTCATTATACAAGGAGAGCGAAAGTCATGCCCGAGGTGCCGATAGAGACCCAAAATCAAGGCACGACAAATGATCCTGTGAGAATTCGTAGTAAACACCGTCGAAGGCTGCTCGGTAGGTTGACCGAAGGAGGAGCTACAGTTAGCGAACTTGCCAATGATGTTGGGCTCAGAGTTCCTCACGCTTCTGCAGAGTTGAAGAGACTCCGAAACGATGGACTGGTCTCTAGTGATCAGTCAGAGGGGAGCCGTGGAGCTAGCATGCATCTCACCCAATCAGGATGGGAAGTGATTCGCTCTGACGAACTTTCTAGGGCCATGGAAGCAACCCCTCTTCCCTCTGATTCTGGAATGTGCTGCCTGCTATCGCGCGACGGCCCCAATCTGCTACTCGGGGTTTTGCAGCCAATACATACTCCAATTATTCCAATCCCGATTCGACCTCCAGCCGGGACAGGCACATCTTCTGCCTCCACAGGAAGAGAAGGGGTACCTTGGACTTGGGCCGTTTTCAGAGAGAGGGATCCTAGGTGGTTCGACCTAATTTCAATGGAACCTGCATCCCAGATCCCTGAGCCCATTGACCCTCAGAATATTGATGCATATTCGAAACAGACGAATACTCTGGGAATTATCCGTGCTCGTTTATTGGACTCTGAAAGGCCAATAGCGATTGCTCCGGGACAGTGGTTCTCTGAACCTTCATTTCTACCTCCACCCCCACTCCCTGAGAGAAACTATCACCGTGGAGAATGGGTGCTTGGAGCTTGCCACCCCAAGTCGCCCGAGGTTAGACCTAGGATGCCTATAGCAGCAGTTGTATCTGAACGTCTTTCTAGGACGATGATTCTGCGAACTGCACGGTTGAATTCTTTGGTAATTGCAGATTTAGGCGGCCTAGACATCGTCGGTGAAGAATATCCCTTGGATGCATTAGCCCATTGGATTGAGCGCGCCCATCCCCGACTAGACGATACGGAAAGAGATAGGCGACTACAATCTCTTGTAAAACGAGTCAGCAAGGGTAGAGGGAGTACTGATGATTCAACTTGGAGGAGATTCAGAGCAGACTGGGGTGATGCACATTTTGTTGAGGATTCGGATTCTCTTAGACAACTCGATATTCGGGGGCTTGGAACAGCAGCAACTCAGGCTCTAATCAAATGGTCACTATCGGATTACAATGCACTCCCTCTGACTCTTGAAATCGACTCTCAGTTTCCTGAGGACTTGATTTCTGCAGTAGCGTCACATCCGAATCTAAGGCTCGTATTGCTGGATTCAGATAGCCCCCTTTTCTCGAGTTTTGATAGACTTGAGAGCGATCCAATCAGGCCACTACCATGGCTCTCTCTAAATACAGTTTCAGACAACAAACTATCGATTAGACTAGTGGATCCTATTCAATCTCAAACTTCTTCAGTTTCGGAAGAATCTCATCTCAGATCATTTGAGTCTCTTGGATTAGCAGCCGAGTTGCTCACCTATTCAGATGATGAGGAATCGGTAATCATGTCGGCCATATCTCAACATCCGGGAGGAAACGAAGAGTGGGCCAATCAGATGGAGGCCAGATACCCACTTGCTGCTTGGATTGCCTCACCCCCTAGGACACGCTGGCCTCGATGGCAGAGACTTAGGGGAAGATTGGTTTCAGATTGGCTAATTCTGCTAGATTTAGAGGATCTGCCACTTGAGAGGCTTTCTGAGATAGCAGACGAGGCCCCAGATTCTGTCTTATCGGGGTTCTCTGAAAAATTGCGGTCAATCCTACGCTCAAATCCTGAGAAGGCACTTAGAATGCGTCCAGCTTCTGATCCAAAGAACGCCAGTCGAGGGGATTCTTGGGTAGCCGCACAATTACTTTCCAATGCCCCTTGGCTCTCCGAGCATCTCCATTCCGATTTGATTAGTTGGGCTCTCGAGGCTTGGTTGTGCAAACCTCCAATCGAATCTATGGCGGCTCTAGAGGGAGTGGCTTGGCTCTTATCTTCCAGTAAGGGCCAAGGGGAATTCAAACCTATTGCCGAGGGAATCCAGAGTGTAGGGAATCAGTGTCCGGAAGGCCACGATTTGAGAATTTGGTCGAGTTTGGCTAGGGGGTTGAATGACATTTCAAGGCTTAGCAATGAGGAGTTAATGGATATCTTGGCCTTGCCTCCTGGTTGGTGGGCGCCGATTTCACCGGCAATATTGTACTCTATGCTTGAAGAAGAAGAATCCACAAGTTGGATTCTATCTAATCCAGTTCCTTGGTGCGCCGCGATTCTAAGGCCTGCAGGGGAGCCCTGTGAGGCTCCTGGATTACATTCCTATACTCATCCTGGTTGCAATTCAGAGTTACTCTCTAGGCTGCATCGAATTCTCAGAGGTAGAAGCCAAAACGACGATTTAACTGAGACAGCCAACTCAATCACCGATTTGTTGGATGCATTAGACGCAGCAGCGCGCGGCGCTGCCCCACATCCCGGACGAACGCATCCTTACTCAGGTTGGCTTGCGCAACCAATTGAGGATTGGCCAATTATCGATACAGAAGACGCCCTCGCGGGGGAGCCCTACATTTCGGAAAGAATTATTCTGCGAAAATCAGGATATAATGCCGAAATCGGCTCTATGGGCTCGATTTCGGGTTAGAATGCGGTGAAATTGCTGACCGTGAGGTTCTTGACTACCTCCCGTGGCCGCAACATGCCCGTGCTGCAACACCGTGGTGACGAAGCCCCACGCCGGAGGAATAGTATGAACCAAGGTACCAAGCACGGGACGCCACTTGTCGAAGACCAGTGTGACCGTCTGCAACGGGATGATCACTGGAGCAAAGCAGGTGGCCGGATTGTGTTAGGTCTCCGGATGACCAAATGGAATGAATCATGGGACTACCCCAC
>CEUY01006090.1_pt1 | contig 10044 bp, 8 predicted proteins | sample 361481 | NCBI WGS metagenome assembly CEUY01 (sample SAMEA2622737, study PRJEB7988) | marine metagenome | isolation source: saline water (ENVO:00002010), including
AACAATCAACCACATTATCCATATCGAGATATATCTATAAGGTTTGATAGTTCAGGGTATATTGCTCACCAATACGCCAATCGTCCGTATAATTATCCGATGGAAACGCCATTTTCAATATGGGACATCACAGACAATAATCCAGAAAACCATTATATGCTTCATTCTATTTATAGAGATGTCGGTGGTAGCGAATGGGATCCGTCTCAACAAATTTGGATATTGGATCTTCCATATGCTGAATCATTTCCTAATCAAACTAGATCGTGGATTCAAAATAATGCTTTAGAAGCAACAATTAGGTTTGTTGGGGATAGCGATGAATGTGAATCGGATCCTGAATGTAGATTTGAAAACACAAAATGGATTGGAGATGAGTGGCGCCTTACCACAAATCGTCCTTTTACAAACAATGACATGTTTGTTTTTTCTATAAAAGGGTTTGATAAATCTAAAAAGCCGGAGCTAGATAAAATTAAGGTAGTTCCTAACCCTTTTTATGTAAATGCTGCGTGGGATAGTCAAATGGGGGAGCACCGAATACAATTTACGCATCTACCTGAACGGTGCAAAATCAACATATATACAATATCAGGTGATATTGTAAAACAAATTAAACATGATAAAGGATCAGTTGAGTGGTGGAATCTACGCAGCAAGTCTGATATGGAAGTTGCCTATGGGGTATATCTTTATCATGTAGAAGCAGAAATAAATAATACAACATATTCAAAAACTGGAAAGATTTTGTTGGTGCGATGAAAAAACAAATTTCATTAATGGTTTTATTATCAATTCTTTTTTCTCAACAAAAACCAGTGAGTTTTGAGAGCAAGGTGGGTACAACAGCGGCGAACTTTTTAAAAATAGGTATAGGTCCAAGAGCTATCGCTATGGGATCAGCGTTTTCAGCTATAGCAGATGACGCAACTTCAGTATTTTGGAATCCTGCTGGGATCGAGTATATCGATCGATTTTCTTTTTATACAGGATTTGTTGATTGGATTATGGATTTAAAATTAACCCAATTTTCTTTTGTTGGATCTCATTCAGAAATTGCTTCTTTTGCTGTTTTTGTTAATGCACTTCAGATGGATAATATTGCAGTGACTACATTATCTTATCCAGAGGGAAACGGAACGTATGCTGGCGCATCTGATATGGTTATGGGTTTTTCACTTGCCAAATTATTATCAGAATTTTTCAGCTTAGGTGTTAGTGGTAAAATAATTACAACCAAGGTTTCCAATGAATCTGCTATGGGGTATGCATTTGATATTGGGACAGTTTTTTCACCTGGGTGGAAAGATTTTCGTATAGGTATGAGCCTAATGAATTTTGGCACAAAAATGAGATTGGATGGCCGAGATCTAGATATTATATCTGATATTAATCCTGCGCTTGGTTTAGATGCCCCAGGAGAAGGCCGACTCAAGACACAATCCTGGGATATTCCTACAACATTCAGGCTTGGAGCAGCAATGACATTGATTAAAAAGAAAAATTATTCATTGGTTTATTCTATGGACGGCGTTCACTCTACCGACGCAAAAGAAGTATTAAATTCAGGTTTTGAGCTTAATATAGGGTCCTTTGTTTTCAGGAATGGATTTGGGATTGGATACGATCAAAACAGGATTAGTTTCGGAGGGGGATATTCCTATAAAAGAGATTCGAATAATTTTTATACTGATTATGCAGCTTTAATTATAAATCCTTTTGGTTTAATTCAGGCAGTATCATTAAGGATAGATTTTTGATGGCATATAATCCAAACAAACACCCCATAAATCAATCTAGAAAAAAATTTATGCAAATGAAAGATGAGTGGATAATAAAGTTTTTACATAAAACAAAAGTGGGGCACATTAGTACTGTTAATGAAAAACAGCCTTTTATTAATCCTACTTCATTTTGGTATAGTGAAAAAAACCATGAGATTTATTTTCATTCTAATGCTTATGGGAGAATGCGGTATAATGTAAAAAACTCATCTGAAGCATGTTTTGAATGCTTTAAGTCTGGTAGGCTTTTGCCATCTAATCTTGCTCTGGAAGTAAGTTTTCAGTATGAGTGCGTAATAGCATTTGGAAAAATTAGACTCGTGGGGCTGGTAAGTGAAAAACGAAGCATATTAAACGGTTTGCTTGATAAATATTTTGGTGAAATGAAATCAGGAAAAGATTATAGGCCGATAACAAATGAAGAACTAAATCAAACTTCTGTTTATGGTATAAAAATTGATTCCTGGAGCGGGAAAAAAAATTGGGAGATGAAAGCAGAACAGGCAGAAGAAAATGAATGGCCTGATTTAGATCCAAAATGGTTTGATTTTTATTAAAAATATTTTTTCCAAATCTCATCAGATTCGGGCCATCTAGCAGTTACCTTCTTTAGATTTGTCCAAAAATTTACTCCACTTTTTCCTGTAATATCTCCGTGTCCATATTTTGATTCATTCCATCCTCCAAAACTGTATGGTTCCCGGGGAACGGGAACCCCAATGTTGATTCCTACCATACCAGATTTTGCGGACTGAGAAATAGTTTTTGCAACATCTCCAGATGTTGTAAAAACAGATGCGGCATTTCCGTAAGGATTTTTATTTTCGATTTTCATAGCATCTTCTAAGGAATCTGTTCTGATAATAGATAATACAGGACCAAAAATTTCATCCCTTGCGCAGGCCCATTCTGGGTCAACCTCATCAAGAATCGTAGAGCCTAACCAGTATCCGTTTTCATACCCATTCGGCGGTTTAACATTTCGCCCATCAATTAAAATTTTTGCTCCCGTTTTTTCCGCTTCATCAATATATCCCGTGATACGATCCAGAGCTGTTCTGCTAATAATTGTCCCCATATCTTTACCGATAATAAATTTTTTTGCTTCTTCTACTAATTGATCAATAATAGGGTCAACTCCAGAAACGCCAACAGCAACACTTGCCGCCATACATCTCTGTCCCGCGCTTCCCATAGAGCTTGCAAGCACACCTTTTGCTGTAGAATCTACATCGGCGTCTGGAGCTATAATCATATGGTTTTTTGCCCCTCCAAGACAAAGGGCTCGTTTCCCAACATCAGAACACCGTGCATAGACAATTTTTGCTATATTTGAAGACCCAACAAATGCAACTGCTTTAATGTCAGGATGGTCACAGATTGCCTCTACTGTTTTTCGCGAACCGTTTAAAACGCTAAATACGCCATCTGGAAGCCCAGATTCTTTTAAGTATTCAGCTAGTTTCAATGCCGCAAGAGGGGTTTGCTCCGATGGTTTTAAAATAAAACAGTTTCCAGTTGTAATTGCAAGAGGAATCATCCACAGGGGAACCATAGCGGGGAAATTAAATGGAGTGATCCCTGCTACAACACCAAGGGGTTCGTGCGTCATAGTGCAGGTAATCCCATTTGCAACCTGAGATGAATCACCTCTTAAAATATTGGGGAGAGATGTAGCGAACTCTACAACTTCTTTCCCTCGGAGAATGCTTCCTTTTGCATCTTCGATGGTTTTACCGTTGTCTAAAGCTATAAGATGAGATAATTCTTCCAGATTTTTTTCTAAAACTGTTTTAAAGCGGAACATAACCTCTGCTCGATCCCTAATGTTCAAATTAACCCAACTGTGAAATGCCGATTTTGCGCTTTTAACAGCTTTTTCAAGATCATCAAAGTCTGATTCGGGAATAGTGGCGATCTCTTTATCAAAGTAAGGAGAAACCACTGAAATTGTTTTTCCTGAGTTAGAGTTTGTATTTTGTCCAGTGATCCAGTTTTTTTTCGACTCAAAATTCTTAAAAATTATTTGATTCATTTTTAACCTCTTTAAGCATTTTGTATTGCATCGGAAAGTATTTTCAGGCTTTGGTTTAATTCACTCTTTCCAATGGTTAGCGGCATTAAGGTGCGAATAACGTTTCCGTATGTTCCAGCGGTTATCATTATCAACCCATTTTCAAGGGCATGTTGATGGATTCGCGATGTTCGGTCCTTATCTGGATTTCCAGTTTTAGGATCAATAATCACAATCCCCTGCATGGCTCCAATACCGCGAATTTCACCAACCCAGGGACATTGACCTATAATGTTTTTAATTGTTTTGCGAACCTTCTTTCCAATTTTAAAAGCCTGTTTTGTAAGTTTTTCTCGTTCTATAATTTTTAGAACAGCAAGTGCAGCAGCGCAAGACACAGGATTTCCTCCAAATGTTCCTCCAATTCCCCCAATATGCGTTGCATCCATGATTTCAGATTTTCCAATAACGCCACTAAGAGGCAATCCTCCTGCAACAGACTTTGCAACTGCAATCAGGTCTGGTTCTACACCAAATTGTTCTATAGCAAAAATGGAACCTGTTCTTCCAAACCCTGTTTGAATTTCATCCGAAATAAAAACAATGCCATGCTTACTGCAGAACTTTCTTAGCTTTTTCATTGATTCCATTGATACAGGTATAAATCCGCCTTCTCCAGCAACAGGTTCTATTACTGCGCAGGCAATAGTTTTGGGGTTAAAGTTTAATGAATCTAGTTGGAAAGGTTTTTTATCTGATGGAAACTCAATACAGTGAATGTTTGGTAAAAATGGCCCAAATCCTTTTTTGTATGGATTTTCTTTAAACGTCATAGACATTGTCATTTGGGTTCTTCCATGAAAAGCATGAGAGAAGACAATAATTCCATTCCGCTTTGTGTAAGATTTCGATATTTTGACTGCATTTTCTATTGCCTCAGCTCCAGAATTGAAAAACGCGCCTTTGCAACTTCTTGAAATTGGGGCCAGCTCTGAAAGTTTATTTGCTAAAGCAACATAAGGCTCATATGGCGCAACAGTGAAACAGGGGTGGATGAATTTCCCAATTTGTTTTTTCACTGCTGTTAAAACATTGGGGTGTGAGTGTCCAACATTCATTGTCCCAATCCCACCAGCATAATCAATAAAAATGTTACCATCTACATCAATTAAATTAGATCCAATTGCCTTTTTTATAAATACGCCGCAAACAGACCCATGACCTCTTGCGACACTTTTAAATCGTATTTTGGACAGGGCTTTCGATTTTGGTCCAGGGATCTTAGTTTTTATTTTGGCTTTCATTGTTTAAGTTTTTCTGCCGGCATCAAGGTTATAAGGAAACCAATAATCTTTTTTTCTAATCTGGTAATCAATTAAAATGTGTTTTGTTTCTCTATATTCATCTAGCCCCTCTATGCCTAGTTCGCGACCTCCCCCAGACATTTTCATCCCTCCGAACGGCGCGGCTTCATTATCTGTTAGAGGGTCATTTATCCAGAAAGAACCAGCTTTAATATCGTTTGCTGCGGTAAGGGCTTTTTCCATATCATTGGTGTAAATATTACAGCCTAGGCCATACTGAGATTTGTTGGCTAGTTTAATAGCAACATCAAGATTTTTTACATTTTGAATTGGAATAATGGGTGCAAATGTTTCCTCATTCATCATTTCCATTTCAGATGTAACCTGATCAAATACTGTGGGATTATAAAAATATCCTTTTTCGAATTCTTTGGGTTGGTTACCGCCGCATAACAGTCGGGCACCCTCTAATTTTGCTCTTTCTACTTTTCCTTTTGTTTTTTCTAATTGAACTTTTGATGCGAGAGGGCCCATGTCTGTGTTTCCATTCATTGGATCTCCCAACCGAACATTTTTTGTTTCTTCAATTACAGCTTCAGTAAAATCATTAGCTATGGATTCCATAACAAATACTCTCTCAAGCGATGTGCAAACCTGCCCAGCATTTAGTAACCCCCCCCAAGCTGTTCCTTTTGCTGCAATTTCGATATCTACATCATCACAAATAATAATTGGATCATTTCCTCCCAGCTCCAGACTTGTTTTTTTTAATTGTTTTGCTGCCATAGCTGCTATCTTTTTTCCTGTATCCACAGAACCTGTGAAAGCTATTACTCTTACGTCTGGGTGCTGAACTAGCGCTGATCCTGTTTCACTGAAACCCGCTACCATGTTTAATACACCCATTGGTAAATGATCGCAACATTTTTTTATCCAAAGCATTATAGAAAGAGGGGTTATTTCTGAAGGCTTGATCACAACAGTGTTTCCAGCTGCTAGTGCAGGGGCTACTTTCCACGCCATTAAAAGCAGAGGATAATTCCACGGCACTATGCACCCCACCACCCCATATGGTTCCTTTACTACCATACTCATGGAGCGCGCTGTCACTGGTGCGACTACGCGGCCTCGTTGATCTCGGCCAATCTCTGAATAGTATTCAAAAGCAGAAGCGATCCATTCGATTTCATCTAGACATTCAATAAGGGGTTTGCCGCTTTCCTTGGTTATAATTTCAGCAAGTTCTTTATCATGTTTTCGGCTTTTAACTGCAATTTCCCTTAATAAATCACGCATGTCAATTGATCCTAATAATTTCCATTCTTTCCATGCCAACTTTGCAGAAGAGACAGCCTTATCTACATCGTTTGCAGAGCTATTTGGAGCCGTGCCAATAATTTTTTCTGTAAATGGATTTTCTACTGGAAAAAAATTACCGTCACTGGGATCTTGCCAAAGATTATTAATATAGTTTTTTTCAATCATTAATTAAAAGACTTGAATGATTTTGAAATAATAGATAAACATTCATAAATCTCCTCCTTTCCGATGTTTAAAGCAGGCGCTATGCGTACACAGTTTCCGTACAGCCCACCCCGACCGATGAGCAGGCCTCGTTTCTTTGTTTCCTCCATTAAAATATCGACAGCAGCTGGATTAGGTGTGCGGTCTTTATTGGTTTCATCTTTTACAAGCTCTATTCCGATCATAAGACCCTTTCCTCGTAAATCCCCGATAATTTCTTTGTGTTCTGATTGTATTTTTTTCAACCCATCCATTAATATGATTCCCATTTTTTCCGCATTTTCTTTTAAATTATCTCTATTAATAATTTCTATTGTTGAATTAGCTGCCGCACAGCTTACAGGGTTCCCTCCAAAGGTAGATATACTGCTTTTTTTCAATGTTTCCGATATGTCTTTTGTTGTAATTACGGCAGCTAATGGCATGCCGTTAGCGATACCTTTGGCGACAGTTATTATATCTGGCTCTACTTTAGAATGTTCAATTCCCCATGTTTTACCAGTTCTTCCAAAGCCAGTTTGAACCTCATCCGAAATAAATATTCCTCCATGATTTCGTACAATATCTGCTACAATACCAAAATATTCATCCGGTGGAGTTATAAAACCACCTACGCCTTGTATTGGTTCTGCCAATATCCCGGCAATATTTCCCGTTGTTGTCGTTTTGATTAGATCTTCTACATCATTTGCACACGCAATTCCACAATCTGGATAATCCAAATTTATTGGACAACGGTAACAGTAAGGAGAAACTGCGTGTTTAACTGCACTTACCTGAGTTGGGAGAGCTCTCCAGGTAGAGTGCCCTGTTAGAGACTGTGCAAGGATGGATCTTCCTGAATACCCATGGCGGAGAGCAATCAGTTCCGAGTTTCCTGTATATAATTGAGCTAACATTACTGCTGTTTCGTCTGCTTCTGTTCCTGATGCATTAAAAAAAACTTTTTCAAGGTTTCCAGGGGCGGTGTTCGATAGCCGCTCAGCGAGTTCTACAACAGGAACAGTTGGATATAAAGATGAAATATGAGTTAAGCGATCAATTTGTGCTATTGCGGCCGCATTAACTTCATCGTTTGCATGGCCTACCGATACTGTAAGAATGCCGCCAAAAAAATCGAGATATTTTTCCCCATTACAGTCATAAACATGAAATCCTTTACCATCAGTAATAACAAGAGGTTCTTTATAGAAGTTTTTTACTGCATCGAAAAGATACTCATTGTGTTTCTCCCTTACCGATTGTTCACTATTCATTATTAATCCTTTTTCCAAACCACCAATCTTTATTTTTATAATTATAATCAATAAAAATATGTTTTGTTTCCTGAAACTCCAACAGGGCCTCTACACCATGTTCCCGCCCAATTCCAGACTGCTTCATTCCTCCAAAGGGGGCAGCAATATTTTCCATAAGCGGGCTGTTAATACATACTGTTCCTGATTTTATTTTGTCTGAAGCTCGAAGAGCGCGTTCCATATCCTTAGTAAATATAGTACACCCTAGGCCGTATTTTGTTGAATTGGCCATTTCAATTGCTTCATCTAGAGAGTGGATTTTTTGTATTGGGATAACTGGGCTAAACGACTCTTCTGTAACAATCTCCATTGATTTATTTATTTTATCAAATACTGTAGGCTCAAAAAAATACCCTTTAGAAAACTTATCGGATCTTTTACCTCCAGCAAGAACTCTGCACCCCTGCTTTTTTGCCATATTTACTTTTTCTATTGTATTATTGAGCTGGCTCTGAGATGCCATGGGGCCAATATCAGTATTGGGGTCCATAGGGTCTCCAAGTTTTACTTTGTTTGTTTCTTCAATCAGGGCATCAGTAAAATTATCAATCACAGAATCATACACATATACTCGCTCCACAGATGTGCATACTTGTCCTGAATTAACAAATCCACCCCAGGCTGTTCCTTTTGCGGCAACCTCAATATCTACATCATCACATACTATTACTGGATCTTTGCCGCCAAGCTCAAGGGATACTTTTTTTAGATTGTCTGCTGCAATTTTAGCTATTCTTTTTCCTGTTTGAACCGAACCTGTGAATGTGATTATTGGAACATGGTGGTGTTTTACAAGTGGCTCACCTGCATCTTGACCAAATCCTGTAACTATATTCATAACTCCAGGCGGCATATCGCCGCCTGCTAATTCAGCCCAATGGAGTATAGAAAGAGATGAAATTTCACTTGGTTTCATTACAATTGTATTACCAGCGGCCAATGCAGGAGCGAGTTTCCATCCCATTAGAGACAGAGGATAGTTCCAGGGGATAATACATCCCACAACCCCAAATGGTTCGTGTTTGACAAGGGACATAGATTTTTGTTCAACAGGAGCAACAATCCTTCCGATCTGGTCCCGTGCAAGCTCACTGTAATATTCGAGGTATTCTGCCAGATCATTAATTTCAGATAATGCGTCTTTATATGGCTTCCCCATTTCTGCAGATATAGTTTTAGCAATAGGTTCTGCATTATCTCTAGATTTTTCTGCGAGGGACCTTAAAATATCCCGGCGTTCGCCAGGAGTTAGGCTTCTCCAGTGTTTAAAGGCTGTTTTAGCAGCTTTAACAGCATTATTGATATCCAAATCGTTACTTGCAGGTACTTGAGCAATAATATCTTCAGTAAAAGGATTAATCACATCAAATGTTTTTCCTGATTTTGCATCAAACCATTTATTATTAATAAAATTTTTATATATCATACAAAATTCCTTATTGAAATTTTTTTAAAATCTTTTTTATGTCTTTTAAGAAAAAAACAAATACTGCTATAGATCCAAATCCTAAGAAAAATACCGAAACCCATGTAAATATTTCCCAATAGCTCATGACTGTTTCTTTTTACTTATAAATAAACCTATAAAAAACCCAATAAATGAAATTGGCAAGCTAATATACATTACAAACTCCTGTAAAAAATCTATTCCGAAAAACTGCACAACATAAGTTTCTTCAGATACGTTAAAGCTACCCATAGTCATAATATAAATATTTAAAATGACAGTAGATAATAAACCAGATCCTGAACTAATAAAACCAGCAAGTGGTTTTCTAAACATAGGAATGTATAAGCCAAGCAAAATAGGAATCAACGTGCTTGAAATTAAAATAGACGCCATAAACACCCAAAGCCCAAGCATTTGTTCAAAAGCGGTAGCCATGAAAAAACCTAAAACCCATGAAAGCAGAATTCCATAGCGGGTTACTTTAATTAATTGATTATCTGTCGCTTCTGGGTTTATAAAAGGTTTATATATATCGTAGGATATATTTCCTCCTGCCACCAAACAGTATGAATCCAAAGTTGACATTTCAGTAGATAATACACCTGCAAGAAATAAGCCTACCATACCAACTGGAAGAGCCGCAACTACAATAGTTAAGAGAGCGGCGTCC
>CEUY01126516.1_pt1 | contig 10038 bp, 6 predicted proteins | sample 361481 | NCBI WGS metagenome assembly CEUY01 (sample SAMEA2622737, study PRJEB7988) | marine metagenome | isolation source: saline water (ENVO:00002010), including
AGGAATATCAGGAAATTCCCATTTCAATCCATCAGGAGAAAATCCAATTTTTCTATCTCGACTTCCAAAAAATCCCTTATATCTTTTTGAAGAATCCCGCCCAATTTCATCTCTGAGTATGTGATACATATATCTGCCCTTAATCGTAGGGCCACCAGGCAAATCATATGGCATGTTTTTTGCACCATTAAACTCATATAATCCTAAATCTGGTTTATCCCAGTTAATTCCATCTTTTGAAATTGCATAATGATCTTTTCTAGCATCAGTAGAACTGTCATAATATGCCCAGTAGAACCATTCCCAAGCTTTTTTTTGTGAATTCCATTGAGGTGCATTTCTTGTTTGAACACCTGTTTGTTGAAAATTTTTATCACCAGTTAAAACTGGACCTTTTGATTCTGGAGAATGTAGTGACTTTGAAATATTTATTGATCTTTCAATAATAAAGTTATCTATAAATAATTGCCTAAAACTATTTGTGTTCATATTATTTTGATCCATAAAAATTATCTTTCTAAATTATTAATGTTGTTATTTTCTGATTTTTTGATTTTCTAAATCAAGGGATTTATTTGCAATCATTGAGAAATTTTGCCAAGCTTCTAGATGATGTGTAGAGGTATTAGAAGTTTTACTATATCTTTTGGTATCAAATATCACATATTCAGAGCCAACCGAATCCAGAAATTTTAAATCTTCGTGAATTTGATCAATGCTTCCTTCTCCAAGTTTTCTAAAGTCTTCAGGTAATATTTTTTTAGTTACTTGGCATAATATTCTTGGACATATTGGTGGGATAGGTTTATTTTGATCTTTTGCTGTTTTTTGTAGGAGAGGGATTCCTTCTTCAGATAACCATTTTTTTGTAATCTCTATGGGATGCCAACTAGAATCAAACATTACTGCTCTTTTGATTGCGCTGATAGAATTTCCACCTATCCAAATTGGCGGGTGAGGTTTTTGGATAGGTTTGGGAGAGATTTTTACGTTTGAAAAAGATAAAAATTCACTTTTATATGAAGTAGTTTCTTGAGTCCAAGCACTTTTCATTGCTTTCAAATAATCATTTGTCATTTTACCTCTGGATTTGAAAGGAATATTGAGTGCTTCGAATTCACTTTCTACATAACCGACACCTATACCAAAAATAAATCTTCCATTACTTAGTTGATCTATGTTTGCTACTAAATGGCTAGTTGTTAACGGATGTCTATATGGAACTACTATCACGCTAGTACCTAGTTCAATTTTCTTACTTTGACCTGCTAGCCAAGCTAAATTTGTGAAAGGTTCAAAATATGGATCTGGATACATTTCTAAAACTTCAGGAGTTAGAGCAATATGATCAGAAGTCATAATTAAGTGCACGCCCATGCTTTCGGCGAAATTTAGCCACCTTAACATATGTTCTGGTGATGCTCCAGAACCAGAATGATGAAGTTTTAGCCCGATCTTCAATTAATAAATCCCTATATTATTAAGTTAGGGCATTGTGAATAATATTTCTTATTCTTCTCTTTTATTTCCAGCTTTAACGTGATCCACAGTAGGTCTGTAATTAGTGTCTACACGCTTCACTGCGGGAGTAAGAACCCACTTATCCATAAAAATACATGATTCAGCAGCATGACAAGGAATTCTTACTTGAGTTATACCTACCATATATCGGTTATTACCTTCAGCCCCGTTAATATTGGTATACATACATGTTGCTTCATCAAGAATTTCAATACCAGAACCGATTACAGAACCAAGATCCTCGCCATCACCTTCTAGCATACAAAATTGTACTTTAGTAGTTCCAGCTCCGGTGACATGTCCAGCATTAATTGTCAAATTTCTGTATGTGAAATCAGCCCAACCAGTTAATGGTAATTCAATGGTGTTAGCTTCTTTTTGTGATTGGTTTTGCTGAACAGTTTGTGTTGAAGTAATTGTTTTAGAAACTGTAGGTGCTAGTAATACACCCTGACCACTTGCATTGTCTTTACCGCCACCACAATTAATTAGAAGAGTAGTTGAGAGTATTGTCAAAATTAAAAAGGAAAGTGTTCTTTTCATTTTAATCTCCATAGTTATTAAATAAATAAATTTAGATTTTAGCTTATTGTACTTTAAATATTTAAACTTTACTAATAATTTGAATTGTTTGATTTTTTTGTATTTGTCCAAAATCCAATAATCAAAAGAGGAACAGTGATTAAAGGGAAAATTGCAGAAGTGAAAAAAACGTAATTTAGCCCAAATCTACTTAATATAATTGCCGAAAAATAACTTGAAGAAGATCCAATTGTTTGTGCAATTCCATATAGAATTGCAAATGCTTTGCCTTGCATATTACTTGGAGTAAATTTTCCTATCAAACTTTGTAAAAGAGGGTCTATACCATTTAGTATCAATGCAGTCAGTGAAGCTATGGAGATAAAGCTGTATTTTTCAAATGAACCTAATAGCAATAATAATGGAATTAGAAGGAGTGTATATATTGTTAGAGTTTTTTCTGTTGAGAATTTTGATCCGATTTTACCACCAGTATAAGTACCTAGTGCTCCAATTAAAAAAACAATAGTAGTCAATATTCCAGTTGTTGAAAAGATACCAAGTTTATTTTCGCCAATACCTCCTGCGGTGGCAATTCCAAATGCTATGAAGGTACCAAAAGCTATTAGAGTAAATTGTCTAAGTATTGAAGTTGTAAAAATTATGATGATATGTTTTTGAGTTAATAATTTTTTAAAAGAATTAATATTTAAATGATTATCATTAAGACTATTATTGGGATTTCTGAAATCTCTGGGAATTAAAGGTACTGTTAAGATGACTATGAAGGAAACTATTGCAGCTAACAAAAAATTGATTTTCCAGCCAAATTCTAAACCTATAGTGATACAGGTGATTGGAATGATCCCTAAAGCTAATAACCCTGACATTCCGTGAATACCTAGAGCATTAGATGCATTTTTAATGTTTCTGGTGATTAAAGCTAATCCTACCGGATGATAAATTCCGGTGCCGATGCCGAAGATTATTAGACCTAGCATCAATCCTGTTTGATTTGATGAAAAAAATATTATTAAGCATCCAATCGTGCTGAAGATACCGAAGTAACTAATCATTTTGTCTGAGTGATATTTGTCTGATAAATAACCTGCTAACACTCCAGAAAGTCCTGCAGCTATTAAGATAATGCTATTGAAGAATCCTAATATTGTGATATTTTCATAATCTTTAGTAATTAGAAATAGTAATGTAGGGAAAAGTACGTGCCATGAATCTGATACAGCATGAGCATAACAAGTAAAAGATAGTAATTGTTTTTGTTTTTTATTCATTATGATTGTGAAATCTTAGGATTTGTTGAGCCTTGGATCTTAGCCCAGGAATCACGTAAAGTTACTGTTCGGTTAAATATTGGCAGGTTACTTATAGAATCAATTTTATCAACACAAAAATAACCAAGACGTTCGAATTGAAACTTATCACCAGGCATCGCTTTTAATAGGTGATTTTCTATTCGTGAATTATGAAAAGTTTCCATAGAATTTGGGTTAATTACTTCTTTTATCGAATCATACTCATCTGGTTTTTCTACCGAAAAAAGATTGTTGAATAAATTTACTTTTGTTTCAAAAGAATTAGAAGAGGAAACCCAATGTATAGTACCCTTAATTTTTCTGCCATCTGGTGCATATCCACCTTTGGTATTTGGGTCATATTCGCATTCTATTTGTAGAATTTTATTCGAAACTTCGTCTCTGATCACTTTTGTGCATTTGATTATATAACCATATCTGAGGCGTACTTCTTTACCTGGAGAGAGTCTGAAATATTTTTTTGGAGGATCTTCCATGAAATCATTTGATTCAATATAAATCTCTCTACTAAATTCGATTTTTCTAGATCCCATTTCTTCTTGTTCAGGATTGTTTATTGCTTCTAATTTTTCTGATTGATTTTCAGGGTAATTAGTAATTACAACTTTTACGGGATCTATTATGCCCATTACACGTTTGCAATTTTTGTTTAAATCTTCACGAATGCAATGTTCCAGAAGTTGGATTTCAACTGTGTTTTGTCTTTTAGCAACTCCGATTTTATTGCAAAAGTTTTTTATTGATTCTGGTGTATATCCTCGTTTACGAAGCCCAGAAATTGTTGGCATTCTTGGATCATCCCAACCTTGAACATAATTCTTCTCTACTAATTCAGATAATTTTCTTTTACTTAAAACGGTGTAACTGATATTTAGCCTAGCGAATTCGATTTGCTGCGGATGATGAATATGAATATTTTCAATCAACCAATCATATAGTGGACGATGGTCTTCAAATTCCATAGTACAAATTGAATGAGTGATTTTTTCTATAGAATCTGATTGTCCATGTGCAAAATCATACGTGGGATAAATCTTCCATTTTGTACCAGTTTTAAAATGTGGAGTTTTTATAATTCTATAAAGTATAGGATCTCTTAAGTTAATATTTCCAGAATTCATATCAATTTTTGCGCGAAGGACCATAGAACCTTCTTCAAAATCTCCGTTTCTCATTTTGTTTAGGAGTTCAACATTTTCATTTATGGGTCGATTACGGTATGGGCTTTCAGTACCTGTGGAATTTAAGGTTCCTCTTAGTTGTCTAATTTGTTCTTGACTAGATTCATCTATATAGGCTTTACCATCTAAAGTTAGTTTTGTGGCATATTCAAAGAGTGTTTCAAAGTAATCAGAAGCATAAAATAAATTTTCTCCCCAATTCCATCCTAACCATTTGATATCTTTTTTGATAGATTCTATAAAATCTGGATTTTCGTTTAGTGGATTTGTATCGTCAAATCTAAGATGACATTTTCCATTATATAGTTTTGCAAGTTCAAAATTTATTGAAATTGATTTCGCATGCCCTATGTGTAAGTATCCATTTGGTTCAGGGGGGAATCTAGTTACTAATTGTTTGGCAGAAGTATTAGATTTTTGTTCATTTTCAATAATTTCTTGAATGAAATTATTGTTTATTTGATTTGGTGGTTGAGATTTGTTTTCCATAAAAAATTATTAAACATTGAAACTATAGATTTTGTTATCGCAGTGATCAGAAATCAGTAACATTTTATCATCATTGTATAAACATAATCCATGAGGTTCGATCATTTTTGATGGAGTTTCATTTTCTTGATTACCTATTATTGTAACAATTGTGTTTGATTCTGAAATTGTTCTTATTAATTGATTTTTAGAATCTGAGATAAAGATTCTATTATCTTTAGAAACTGCTAAACCCCAGGGAGTATTAAGCATTGAATTTTCGGATAAGGTTCCGTCCGGAGAAAAACCAGCTTTGCCATTACCAACTACGGTTGTAATTATTCCTTTGGCATCAATTTTTCTAATTACATGAAATGCTGTGTCTGAAAAATATAAGTTATTATTATTATCAAATGCTATTGCTGAAGGGCAACCTATTTTTGCTTTGATTGCTGGCCCACCATCTCCATCGTAACCTTGAATACCTATCCCTGCAATTGTTTCAATATTTTTTGTTTTTGAGTTAACTTTTTTGATTTTACCTATACCATCACCAATTAATAAATTGTTATTATTATCATGGGAGATTGATTGTGGTTGGTATAAGAACGCATCAATAGCTTTTCCCGATTCTCCTTTGTCCCAAGCAGTCCCAGTACCTACTATGGTTGTAATTATTCCTTTGGCATCAATTTTTCTAATTCTAGAATTTCTTGTGTCTGCAATAAAAACTTCTCCATTTTTATCAATAGAAACATCATGAGGGCTACCAAGGCAAGCGGATGTAGCTATTTCACTTTCCCCAGCGAATCCTCGTCCACCATTACCAGCAATTGTATTAATTTTTTCAGAATTTTCATCAATTTTTCTAATTCTTTGATTCCATATATCTGCGAAATAAATATTGTTTTGTTGATCTACTGCTATACCTCCAGGTCCCCTTAAGAAAGCTTTTTCTGGAGGGCCATCATCATGAATGCTAGTTCCTCCAAAAACGGTAGTTACTATTTTTGATTTTCCATCAATTTTTCTAACTCTACCGGAACAGTCACTCCAAAAAACAGTTTCATCTGAATCAGCCCATAAGCCTGATTCACAAGAATTACAAAGGGTTTCATTACCTTTAAGACCATCTTCCCCCCACCCGGGTGTTCCATTTCCTACTAAAGTACTAACAATTCCAGTTTTACCATCTACTTTTCGAACTCGATAGCCATTTTTTTCCCCAACATATATATTTTTTTGTGAATCAACAAAAATTGAGTCGGGCATACAAGTACTAGCTTCTGTAGCTGGGCCTCCATCACCATTAGATGCGAATTGACCATTTCCAAAAACAGTAGTGATGACACCAGATTTCATGTCTATTTTTCGTATTCGATTATTTGAATTATCACAAATATATAAGTCACCGTCATTGTCAAAAACTATGTGTTCAGGATGAAGAAATCCTGCATACTTCGCTGGGCCTCCATCACCATGGAATCCTCCTAGGCTTAATCCAGTTTCCCAGCTGTAACTTCCGCCAGAAATTCTTCCAGTAAATGGTCTGCTGTTATTTTTTTCTGAAAAATAATGCCTAGCATTGTAACCGGCAAATGTAGAAATTAATCCAGTAGTAGCATCAATTTTACGGATATTGTTGTCCCATTCACCAGATATGAAAATATTTCCTTTTTTGTCGATTGCTATACCGCTAGTAGTATCAATTTCTGCATTTAAAGCATTGCCTCCTTCACCTCCTCTGCCGACTGCCCCAGATCCAACAACTTTAGTAATAATTCCTGTATTTAAATCTATTTTCCTGTAAGAATTATTAAACAAATCTGAAAAATATAAATTGTTTTGGGAGTCTAAAGCTAAATCGTGGGGTCCATTTAGTCTGGCATTTATAGCTAGTCCACCGTCCCCGGAATTTCCAGGAACACCATCTCCAGCTAATGTGTGTAAAATTCCTTTTTGATCAATTCTCCATATTCTATGTGCTTTATAATCTGAAACTAATATCTGTTCATCAGGTAGCTTGACTATTCCCAATGTCCAACCTGATGGAGCTTCTTTTGCAGGTATATTTTCAAAATATCCTACTCCAGCTATTACTGATAGGTCGCTTTGATGTAGTTTTTTGTCTTTCATTTTTGCATTTTACTAGATTTTTGATTATTGGACTTTATGTTATAACTTTAATCTTGACAAACTTACACGGTAATGTTGAATTAAGTTAAATATTTTCTAGGAGTAAGTTTAATATGAAAAATTATCAGACGATTAATATTTCTAATTTGTGCAATGTTGGTTCAGATGTAATATTTTCTAGCGAACCTATTCCGCAACCAAATAATTCTTCTGCTTCAGACGTAAGAGATACTGGTATGGTTTTAATGAAAGGATTGCCGTTTGATGTTGGTAATTCTAATTCTTCCTCAAATCAAAGATTTTTGATGATTGATAAACAAACTGGTTCAACAAGAATTAATATAAATTCTAAAGCTAACAAAGTAATTTTTGCTCATAATTTATTGGAAAGTACAGTAGATCAAGATGGTGTTTGGGGGAAACACGTTGCTGATTATGTTTTTCACTACAATGATGGTTCAAACCAAAAAGTTAAAATCAAAGAACGCTTTCAGCTAGGAACTGTTCCTGGAGTTGCTCAAACTCCTGGTGGTTATACAATCCTGGAAGCTGAAACAGATGAATACGCAGAGATGTATCCTAGGTATTCTGGTGAATGGGAAGTGACAGGATTTAGAAAATCTGAAGCACGAGGAGATCCTTTAAGGCGATACTTTTTATGGTCTTGGGACAATCCTCATACCGAAAAAGTAATTGAATACATTGATTTGATTCCTATTGATCTTAGGATTTTAATTGGCGGTGTGACTTTATCTCATTTAGAAGAACATCCCTTCGCAAGAAATGGAAACCGTCCAATTGGAATTACTCTGAAAAATAAAAAACATTCTGAAAAGCCATTTGATTTAGAAGTTGAAGTTGACAGAGGAAGATCTAATTATACTTATCCATTGTCGGATAGGACCCCTGAAGAATTTCTTATGGATCCATATCACGGCTGGGGAGATGAGAAAAATGAGAAATCCAGTCCTGCTTACGTGAATATTAATGCTATTCCATCTGCTACGGTTAAAGTGAAGCAAGGAGGAATTGTTTTAGAAGAATTTAATTGGGGAGATTTACAGGAACATGGATTTATTGAAAAATCTTTAGTTAGAATTGATCTATTAGATCCAGGTAGAAATTGGATTAGTGTAAAAGTTTACGATGATCAAACTAATGAACTTCTACCTTGTAGAATTCATTTCAGATCACCTGAAGGGATTCCATATCAACCTTATGGACATCAAAGCCATGTAAATTCTAATTTGGAAAATACTTTTAACTTTGATGTTGGAGCTGATATTAGGATAGGGCAAGCTACATATGCGTATATAAATGGCAATTGTGAAGGATGGCTTCCTAGAGGTGACGTTTTTGTTGACATAGCTGCTGGATTTGAATTTAAACCTTTGAGAAAAAAAGTAGAAATTAATCCAGAAACTAGAAATTTAGAATTTCGTTTGCAAAGATGGATAAATATGAATGATATTGGTTGGTATTCCGGAGATCCTCATACTCATTTTGTTTCAACTATAAGTGCATTAAATGAGGGTAGAAGTGAAGGAGTTAACTTAGTTCATGTTGAACAAACCCAATCAGGAAGTGCTTTTATAACAGTCGATGAGTTTTTAGGAACTCCTATTACTTCTGATGATGGGAAAAATATAGTTTCTGTTTGTCAAGAAAACCGACAAGGTTTTATGAGTCATTTATTGCTACTTAATTTAAAAAAACCAGTGATGCCATTTTGTACTGATGGAAAAGGTGAAGCTGAAATTGGTGGAACAATGGAAACTACCTTGAGCCATTGGGCTGATGAATGTCATGCCCAGGGAGGCACAGTAATTTCTGCTCATTTTTGGGGATTTAACAGAGAAATGGTTGCTCTAGTTCCTACAGGTAGGATTGATGCTTTAGAATTCAAAGGACATCAAAGAGAATACACCCATAAAGAGTATTATAAAATTTTAAATTCAGGGTATCAAATTCCGTTAATTGGCGGAACTGATAAAATGTCTACTGAGACACCAATTGGATATTATCGAACTTATGTAAAATTTCCCGATGGAGAAGATTTTACATTAGACAATTGGTGTAAAAATGTTAGCTTGGGTAAAACGTTTATGACTGCAGGTCCAATAATTGATTTTACTGTGAATGGACATGAACCTGGCAGTACTGTAAAGATTAATCCTTCAGGTTATGTTGATGTAGTTGCATCAGCTGAAAGTGTTTTACCAATTCATCGATTGGATGTACTAATGGGTGGAGAAATTGTGGGTACAGCATTTTCAGAAGAAGGTACTTACAAGTTAGAAATTAAAAAGAAAATCAAAGTTGATTCTAATAATTGGTTTGCAATTAGAGTTGGCAGCCCTTCATATTATGGACCGCCAAAAAATGACACATTAAAGTTTTTTGCTTCAGGTGGTGCAGGAAGAGGTATTTATGCACACACTGGTCCTATATATGTAGCTTGTGAAAATTCTTGGTGGATGTTTGATCCAGAGGTTACAAAACATATGCTTGAACTTATCGAGGGAGATTTATCTTATATAAATAATATAGCAGGTAGGTATCCTAATGGTTTAGTAACACATAGGCATACTGAATCTGAACATCTTGATTATTTAAGTCAACCCTTTATTGAAGCTAGAGAAGCAATAAATAATAGAATCAATGAGCTTGGTGTTTCTATATAATTTATCAATTTTAAATAGATGAAATGGAGTATTTATGTCTTTAAAATCTTTTGAAAAATTAGCTATTCATGGTGGTTCAAAATTAAGGAATGAGCCATTTGGACCAAGATGGGTTTTTGGACAAGAAGAAAAAGATAAGTTGATTGAAGTGATTGATGAGGTAATAGAATTTGATTTTGATAATTTGAATGG
>CEUY01488167.1_pt1 | contig 10032 bp, 10 predicted proteins | sample 361481 | NCBI WGS metagenome assembly CEUY01 (sample SAMEA2622737, study PRJEB7988) | marine metagenome | isolation source: saline water (ENVO:00002010), including
CTAACCGAATTTATTCCCCACCATAATCAGAAAAACTAAATAATTGTTACCATTACCATTTGTATTTATACCTACCCTTGAAACTAATTCCGCTAAAAATTTGTGCATTATTCCATAAATTCAAAGGACAATTAACACAAACAACATTGTTATGCTTTATCCATTCATCAAGGCCCTGCTCATATTGATCGCATCTTCATTGTCTCTTGCATTAACCAGAGCAGATGAACGTCCAAATATTATAATCATCCTCTGTGATGATCTTGGCTATGGAGATCTTTCCTGTTATGGAAATACCGTCATCAGAACTCCAAACATCGATCATTTAGCTTCTGAGGGGATCCGTTTTACCAGTTTCTATTCATCTTCCCCAGTATGTTCACCGTCACGCGTTGGATTAATGACCGGCAGAACACCTAACCGGGCAGGAGTCTATGATTGGATCCCCAGAGGGAATCGAATGCATATGGGTAAGAACGAATTCACTATGCCAGCCATGCTGAAAAAAACCGGATACGCAACATGCATGTCAGGGAAGTGGCACTGCAATGGACTATTTAATCAAAAAAAGCAACCTCAACCCGGTGACTTCGGATTTGATCATTGGTTTGCAACCCAGAACAACGCAGCTCCAAGCCACGAGGATCCGAAAAATTTTGTCCGTAACGGAAAGAGCGTAGGCATAACTAAAGGCTTCAGTTGCCAAATCGTTGCGCAAGAAGCTGTGAACTGGATAACCGAACACGTGAAAAATAATCCAGACCAGCCTTTCTTCTCTTACGTGGCATTCCATGAACCGCATGAACCAATAGCATCTCCCGTAAATCTGATTAACAACTATCCTGAAGCAAAGAAAAAGGGAGAAGCCTTATATTATGCAAATGTAGAAAACATGGACTCTGCAGTTGGTCAAATAACACGTTGCCTGGACCGCCTAAAAGTCAAAGAAAATACACTCGTGATATTTTCATCGGACAATGGCCCAGAAACTCTCAACAGATACCGCGGAGCATGGCGCTCACATGGGAGCCCTGGACCTTTGCGGGGAATGAAACTACACACTCACGAAGCCGGCATAAGAGTTGCCGGAATAATGAGATGGCCAATACAGATCAAAGCCAAACAAATTAGTGATGCACCTGTGAGTGCACTGGATCTCTTGCCTACATTTGCTAGCCTAGCCGCAGGTGAAATCCCAATTAACCTCAAGCTTGACGGGGCCGACATGGTCAATGCATTTGGAGGAGCAACAGTGCAACGGAAACAGCCTCTTTTCTGGTGTTATTATTCTGCTTTAAACAAAGCCAAGATTGCTATCAGGGACGGTGATTGGAAATTACTGGCCAGTTTAAAATCTGCTGACGGAAAAAATATCAAGGCGAGATCAATAACAGAATCAAACCGGACCCTACTGAAAGAAGCAAAGTTAGGAGATTTCGAGCTATATAAAATTTCTATAGATATCAATGAAATGAATAATCTTGCTCAAAAAAATCCTAAAAAATTAGATGCGTTGACGAAAAAACTGGAATCAATCTACATGAACATGGTTCAGGACGCCAAGACATGGCAATGAATGCTATCTCATTATCATTTAACGTTTATTCCATTCCACACACTCAGCATAACTGATCCCAGTTCCCCCGAAAATATCCAGAGCAGAACCGACAGTAACATCTAAGCAGCCTGAACTCAGCTCGTTTATCTTGTGTAAGTCCTGAATGGACCTTACTCCACCAGCATAAGTCAAAGGGATCTTACCCCAACTTCCCAGCAATTTAACAAGTTCAGCGTCGATGCCTTCACACTTCCCTTCAACGTCAGCTGCATGAATGAGAAATTCCGCACAACTGTCAGACAACTTATCAAGGGTCTCATGATTAATCGGAAGGTCAGTCATTGTTTGCCAACGGTCCTTTGCTACCCTCCATCCCCCATCAGAGCAAACGCGGCAGCTAAGATCAATTACGAGGCGGTCCTTACCCACTGACTTAACCAATGCTGATAACCTTTCGTCTGAAAAAATATTTTCCTCAAACATATATGAAGTTACAATCACATGACTAGCACCACGATCAAGCCATTGACCTGCATTCTGCGGAGTAATTCCCCCACCCAATTGGAGCCCCTGCGGAAACTCCTTTAAAGCAAGAGTCGCTGATTCTTCATTACCAGAACCAAGCATAATGACATGGCCGCCAGCAAGATTATCATCCTTATACATTTGGGCATAGTATCTTGAGCCCCTTTCACTAACAAAATTTTCTATTGGCGACCCGCCATTCTTCTCGGCAAAGGTTCCCCCAATGACCTGCTTAACAAGTCCATCATGAAGATCAATGCATGGGCGAAACTGAGTCATCCAAGTGTATCAAGCGATGTGGAAGCCTCGCTGTCAACCGAATATCAATGAAGTGGACAAACTCATTTAATTCCAGCATCTTTAATGACACATGATCAGGAACCCATTCTTAATATTAATCTGCGTCCTTACCTTTTCGGGTTGTGATAAGCAGAAAAGATCTGAGACAATCATAAAATCCCCCCCAGAAGGAATGGTTCTAATACCTGGCGGTTCATTCATGATGGGAACAAGTATCGAGCCTCAAGAACAGCCCGTAAGGAGGGGCGCAGAGGAATACCCTCCTCATCGAGTCATTCTCAAACCCTTCTATATGGACGAAACTGAGGTGACTAATCTTCAGTTTCAGAAATTCGTAGATGAGACCGGCTATAAAACCCAAGCAGAGAAGCCGTTCAGTCAAAAAGATTATCCAAATGCAAAACCTGAAGATCTGTTACCAGCAGCATTCGTGATGGCACCCCCAAAAGACAATGTCGATATAAAAACTGAGTCGCATTGGAGTTGGTGGAAACTAGTTAACGGAGCTGACTGGAAACATCCTGAAGGGCCAGAATCAAATCTTGAGGGCCGGTCAAATCACCCAGTAGTTAACATTGCCTATGAAGATGCCGTAGCTTACGCCAAGTGGGCAGGCAAAAGACTACCCACTGAAGCTGAATGGGAATATGCAGCACGTGGGGGACTCGAAGAAAAATTGTATCCATGGGGCAATGATCTGAAACCGAGCGAAAAATTAATGGCCAACTTCTGGCAAGGTGATTTTCCAAATAAAAACACAAATGAAGACAACTACATGACTAGCTCTCCAGTAAAATCGTTCCCTTCAAACGGCTACGGTTTGTTTGATATGGCGGGCAATGTATGGGAGATGGTCGCTGATAAATACGAAAAAGGTTACTATGCCCGAAGCCCAATCGAATCACCTAAGGGGGGAATAGGGCAATCGATAATAAATAAAGGAGAAGGCCCTATAGTTTTTCAGAGAATTATCCGTGGAGGATCTTTTTTGTGCAGTGAAGGATACTGCACAGGGTACCGGGTAGGCGCGAGGCAACTCAGTGATGATATTAGTGCTTCATATCATACCGGATTTCGCTGTGTTATGGATGCCAAATGATCAGATGGGATCAGGCAACACAAAAGTAATCAACGCCCTCACAAAAGCCTGAATTATTCGCCAATTCACGAATAATTCCACGAGCACCAGGCCGCGCAACAGCACTAATAAGCATTGAAGATCCTGCCCTCAAAGATGAATAATCAAACACTTCGATCCCGTGAATATGTTCCCCTATCCTACGCTCATTGACCTCATAAAACCGGTTCACTGAAATTCCCTCGGAAATAAGATCATTAGCAATTCTCTTCCCTATAGGCCCAGCCCCAGCAATATCAACACCACTATTAACTGCGAGTTCCAATTTCGAAATATAATGGGCCTTGGCCTGGGAAAATTTGGCTAAAGAATATCGGTCAGAGCTTCTCGTCAATCGGGTCAACGAATCATGCCAGTCTAAAAGAACTTCAGGAATATTTATCAACTTCATTTTCTTATCCAACAAACGAAGCCAAAGATCATAATCTTCAGCCCACTCAGGATTGGAAAATCCGCCTACCTTATCCAAAGCAGAAGAACGGACCATGCTTGATGGATTGGCGATCGGACTATCGATGAACCTCTGGGATGCGAGAGACTCATAATCATTTAACCCGTTCAGCCAAGAAACATATGCGGAAAAGCCTCTACCAGGGTCAGCCTTTGGTGCATTCACTAACCGGACCGACGTCCCGCACCCTGAAAGGGATCGGTTCGCATCTAGGAATTCCACCTGTTTCCTTATCCTTTCCGGATGCGATATATCATCAGCATCCATTCTAGCGATGAATGATCCACTGGCCATTCTCCTCCCCTCCTCTATAGCAATGGATACACCAGAATTTTCATTGAACTGAATGAAAGAGACGCGTTGATCTTTATTCAAAATATCATTAGAAATTTCTGCACTCTTATCAGTTGATCCATCATCAATAATAATTAACTCCAGATCTTTGTACGTCTGATCCAGGCAACTTTTTGCCGCACTGTATAGAGTCTTATCTGCATTATATACAGGAAGTATCACTGAAACTCTCGGCATAATATCAATTACTCAAAGCACGAGATTGCACTGTAATTTCATCACCATTTCTATGCAGATCAATTATCAGAGGAGAACAGCACACCTCACAATCATAATCAAGTTCCGCAGGTATTTCTGAGAAAGGAGGAGAAACAATTTCGAAAACTTCAAAACAAGTCGGACATAGTATTTCAATCAAATCCATGCCTAATAAGAAAAATCAGGGAAGTTCATTTTTTTCCTTTTTCTTTTATATTCAGAATTCGGAAGAAGTATATAGTGCGGGTTCTTGTCTTCCTTTAAAAAAGATATGATTCGCTCTAAATCAATTAACTTCATTGCAGTGCATCCAGCAGTTTTTCTTCCAGCCCCCCTCTCAACATGAAAAAATATTGCACTACCGTATCCTGGCTTGGGAGGATCACTGTTGTGCCGAATTTCAATGAGCCATTTGTACGCAGGGTCACCTAGCCTCATCCGCTGAGATTGGAACCAAACAGGCTCCTTCTCTTTGTGACCTATCCTCACATGCCTATTATAAAAAGGATTCTCAGGATCATCTACCCAAGCATCTAATTTAGTTATTCTATGATATGGGTAATTTGATCCCCCAGGCAATGTTCTTGACTCTCCGTAAATCTTACCGATTTTAAATATTCCAGCAGGAGCACATCCGTCACCTTCCTTCTTCAGTCTTTTCCCATTTTCTGCATAGGCGCCCCTTCCCCAAGCAAGGCCCTTAGAACCAAGCACAACGGGAACTGGTTCCTTCCATTGAGGCCTCCATGATTTACGACCCTCTCGTGTATAACACATCAACTTCCCCTCAGAGCTATTCCAATCATCTGTCACAACAACTACCAGTTGCTCAACATCCTTCAAGATATAACTGCGAAAAATCAATCCACCCTCAGCATCAAAAGGACCAGCCAATCCCACTAAAAGAAATAAACAAATCAATCTTACCATTTCTTTTAACCGTATCACCGAAGCCCTTTTAGCAATTTTGAGTGAATTCCCCCAAAACCTCCGTTACTTAACACAATGACCACATCGTTAGGCTCGGTGAGAGGTATTAATTTTTCTACTATGTCATCAGAATCCGAACCCTGAAAGGCTATCTTGCCTTTTGCTTTCAGCCCTTCAATTACTGAATTAACATTGAGCAATTCGCCTGAAGGAACTTTCTCCGGATCAGGAACCTCGCTGATAAATATACCATCTGCCTTTGATAGAGCTGATTCTAACTGGTCCTGCATCAAATTGCGGCGACTAGTATTCGACCGAGGCTCAAAAAGGGCCCAAATCCTAGAGCCTTCATACCTTTGACGAATAGCATCGATGGTCGACCCGATCGCAGTGGGATGATGGCCAAAATCATCAATGATCCTGACTCCTGATTCCTCTCCCCTGAATTCCTGCCTACGTGCAACTCCAGAAAAACTAGCAAGAGCTTCTGCAATCGTAGATTCCTCTAAACCAACGAACAAAGAAGCGCTGACCGCCATAGCTGCGTTACGAACATTAAACTCACCATCCATAGGAACCTCATATCTGAATCCATTCAAAGTGAAGGATGAAGAACCTGAGCAAAAAGACATGCCCTGAATACGATATTCACATTTATCATTTACTCCGACCTTAATGACCGGGGCAGGACAATCGACAGCAACATCGACAGCATCTGAATCATCTCCATTAACGAAGACCACCCCTTTCCTCGGGACAATATTCAACATCCTTCTAAAGCTCAATTTAATGTCATTTATGTCCTCAAAAATATCAGCATGGTCGAACTCAATATTGTTTATGATAACAACCTCAGGAAGGTAATGAATGAACTTCGAACGTTTATCAAAGAATGCAGTATCATATTCATCACCTTCAAGGACAAAGAAATCAGAATCTGTAAAATTACCACCTTGCCCAAGGTCCAGAGGAATCCCACCGATCATATGGCTAGGATCTTGTCCATTAAACTTCAAGATATGGGCTACCATAGAAGATGTTGTTGTTTTTCCATGTGTTCCTGTTACAACAATATTTCTCTTACCTTTGAGAAACTCATTCTTGAGCAATTCGGGTAACGAAGTATAGGGAAGTTTACGGTCAAGTACCTCTTCCAGTTCCGAATTGCCACGACTCATTGCATTTCCGATGACAACTAAACTCACTCCTTCAGGAATATTATCAGGACCATCACAACCAGTTATGACAATCCCTTTATCTGCAAGAAAATCAGACATTGGAGGATAAACATTCTGATCTGATCCAGTGACTGTATATCCACGGTCTTTCATGGCCGCGGCCACTGCTCCCATGGCAGTACCACAAATCCCTATGAAATGAAAATGACGATGACTTTGATCAGTTCGCATCATTATTGATATTTCAATAGCATCAGTCTGAAAGTCAAACTTGCAAATTCTATCATTATTCCCTGAAATTATTTATATGCATATCAACCATATTCATGAACAGATACCATTCACTACTAAGGACGGATCAACAATTATAAGCATTTTAGATAAGAGCAATGCTCCTGTAAGAAATCAAAGTCTTGCCGAAGCAAGATTACCCCCAAAAGGATCTACTCAAAGGCACTATCATAAATTCAGTGAAGAATTTTATTTCATATTAGAAGGACAAGCAGAAATGGAAATAGACGGTGTTACCAGAAAAGTGTCAGCAGGTGATGCCATTTTAATTGCCTCGGGATCATGGCATCAGATCACTGCAATTGGGGACGACCCGGTCCGTTTACTATGCTGCTGTTCTCCTCCCTATTCCCATGAAGATACTTATTTTATATAAATTTATGGACTAGTTTCTTTTTTATCAACCAGCATAACCCTCAGAGGAATTCTTGTGAGCATATTACCATCCGCACTCACATCTATTGAAAACTGGCCAACGCTGTCGAAGTGCAGTCGCTGCATGTTAATTACAAGGTTACGAGTAAGAAAATATGCATCTTGGGGAAGCTGCACTGTTATCCTTGATTGAATGGAGGGCATCTTGGGTTTTCCGTCATCATCTATAAAATTGATTGAAATTTCATGATCACCTTCATCTCCAGGCTTAAAACAAATCCTCAGCGCTATTGCACATTGAGGATGAACAACAGGCAAATGGGTCGAACATATCGTATCAAAAGTGCCAATGATACACAGCTTATGATTATAATCATGAGCAGAATCACAAAGGGTAGCAACTTGGACTTCCATGGGATATGGTAAAACTAATTAGGAGTTTATCTTTTTTTTCGGAAAGGATTAAATATTCTACGAAAAGGACTCTCTGAACGCGCTGGCTGTTCGTTCTCAAACTGCTGATCCTCTTCAGATTTAGGTAATGCAAATGAAGATGCAACTGCAGTTTTTGAATACCCTTCCAATTCACCTCTCTCACTCTTCAATTTATATAGAGCATTGAAAAATTCACCGACCATTGGGGCAGCTTTACTGCTGCCAGTAATTTCCTGACCGGGATTCCCTTCGCATATTGCAGCAAATGCAAATCTTGGATCCTCCGCAGGTGCAAATCCAGCGAACCAAGAGATCAATAAATCCTCTCCATTTTGTACCCACTGGCCCGTGCCCGTCTTTCCTGCCATAGTAACATAATCGTTCCTTGCCCTCTTAGCTGTGCCTGCACTAGCATTAACAACATCGATCATACCTTGACGGACTAACCATAAATTCTTCAAGTCCAGATTTAACGCATTCCGCTCATCAGGATCAAAGGACTTGGTTATATTGTTGTTAAGATCCTGAACCTGTAAAACAAGCCTAGGCTTAGGAACAGCATAGCCGTTACCTACACCAGCCATCATTTGAGCCACTTGTATCGGCGTTGCAAGAACATACCCTTGGCCAATTGAAGCATGGGCAACGTACCCTCCAGTAAATGCATGATTATACTTTTCGCGCAAGATGACGTCTGTTGGAATAAAACCGTCCTCTTCAGCATTTAAAGGAATGCCAGTCTTAGCCCCGAAACCAAATCGATGTGCCATAGAAGCAATATTTTCTCCTCCAGCGTCACCTCCAACAACGTAAAACCATGTATTACAAGAACGCATAATGGCATTCATCACATTTAACTTGCCCTCCTTATTCTTACTCCAATTACGAAAGATTTTATCTCCAATCTGTATTGATTTCGGACAATCAATCATTGTCTCCTGGTCCACCGTTCCATTTTCCAAAGCAGCGAGAGCCACAGATATCTTAAAAGTTGAAGCCGGAGGATATTGACCCCTAAAGGCTCGTGGAAAAAGAGGCAAGTTGGGATCCTGCTGAAGGGCTTTGAATTGAGAACTGCTAATAGAGGGGACCCAAACATTAATGTCGTAAGTTGGTCTTGAAGCCATCGCATAAATGTCACCAGTTTGGCAATCCATTACAACTAAAGCCCCCCTTTCCGTATGACTTTCCAAAGCTTTCTCTGCTAAGCTCTGCATTTCGAGATCAATGGTTGTAACTACATTGTTCCCTGGAACTGGCCGCGCAACCATCTCTTCGGCTAGTTTTGCGCCATTCGTATCAAATAAATAATTTATTCTTCCAGACTTGCCTTGCAGATGCTCATCAAAAGTCATTTCCAATCCCTCTCTTCCCTCAGTAATTGGCCAAAGTAATTCACCAGGAGCTACTGGCCCGGTAGGCGCTTTGGCTTTTTTCCCTACATAGCCAATCACATGACATGCTAATCCGTTACCAGGATAATAGCGCTGATAAGTTGGAAAAAGCTCTAGCCCAGGCTTCGGATTCTCATCAAGAGACTTTCTTTCTTCATCCGTTAACATCGCAGAAAAAGGCAAAGGCAGCCATCTCCTGTCCTTGTAATGACCTAAAATGCGCTCATCAGATAAAGAAAAATCATGCCCAAGCAAAGATGAAACGAAATCAATGCGCTCATTAGCATAATTGATTATATTTTCATCGCTCCGATCCTCAAGATAGGGAAATTTCAACGCAACAAAATAGCCTAGCTTATTTTGAGCAAGAGATTCCCCATTTCTATCAGTTATCTGACCTCTCGGAGCTGGAACCTTTAAAGTGAGGGTCCGTGCTTCTGTCTTAGTTTCCCATGCAGCTTTGATGTTAGATTTTTCCTTGTCCTCATCCGTCAAATCTGAATCATTTATGGGCGGCAAGGGTGGAAGTTCGAATTTCTTAGGAAGAGCTTCCTTTTTCTTATCCTCTTCTGCTTCATTATTTTTTACCTCTTCTTCTTTATCTAGAGGCAAGGCCTTCAAAGGCTTCTTCTTGGACTCAGGCTCATTAGGTAAAATAGGTAATGCACGGAGAGCCTTCCTGTCTTCATCATTATTCTCATTTGATGGTTTAACAGGTATTGCCTTAGGAATGATTGGCAGTTCAGGAGCAGATTCGACAGGAGATAAAACCTGTTCATCCTCTGCCTGCAAACAAAAAGGCAAGAGAATAACAAAAATTATCAAGGAAAGGTTAAAATTCACTTCTGTATTGGAGTGAGTAATTGAGGGATTTGATTTTATCTAAGATCTGCTCCCGATGTAAT
>CEUY01488166.1_pt1 | contig 10028 bp, 8 predicted proteins | sample 361481 | NCBI WGS metagenome assembly CEUY01 (sample SAMEA2622737, study PRJEB7988) | marine metagenome | isolation source: saline water (ENVO:00002010), including
GTTTTAAAACAGTCCGGTCATGAACAAACCTTTTCAGATCCCCTTATTGACTGCAAGAGTTGCAAGGCTCGAATAAGAGCTGACCACATTAAAGATAACAAATGCCCAGAATGCGGATCAAAAGATTTAACAGACCCTAGACCGTTTAATTTAATGTTTAAAACTAACGTTGGCCCAATTGAAGATGGTTCTTCATTTGCTTACTTAAGACCGGAAACAGCTCAACAAATATTTACTAACTTTAAAAACGTACTAGACTCTACACCACACCACTTGCCTTTTGGCATAGCACAAATCGGCAAAGCATTTAGAAATGAAATAACTCCAAGAAACTTTATATTCAGAGTTAGGGAATTAGAGCAGATGGAGATGGAATTCTTTGTAAGGCCAGGGGAGGATGAAAAATGGCATAAAACTTGGACAGACTTAAGAGTGGAATGGTGGAAAAAACAAGGTATAGATTCAAAAAGCATTGAATTACTGAATGTACCTAAAAGCGAATTAGCTCATTATTCAAAAGCAACAATAGATATTATGTACAAATACCCACACGGTCTAGAAGAGCTTGAAGGGATAGCGAACAGAACTGATTTTGATTTGGGGTCTCACACTAGAGACCAGTCTAAATTGGGCTTAACTGCTAAGGTTGATAAAAATACTAAATCTAATGCAAGACTGGCCATTCAGGACGTAGAAACAAAAGAATGGATAGTTCCTTATGTTATTGAGCCTGCTGCAGGCGTTGAAAGGGGTGTTTTAGCTATTCTAAACGAAGCATACAGGGTTGAGCACCTTAAGGATGGCAAGGAAAGAACTGTTTTGTCCTTAAAACCTCACCTTTCACCCATTAAAGCAGCGGTTATACCCTTAAAAAGGAACAATGAAGACCTTGTAAATAAAGCAAAGGATCTAAAAAATACCCTTCAAGCCTTGGGTCTTGGCAGGGTGTTGCTGGAGAATTCTGGAAATATTGGTAAAAGCTATAGAAGACACGATGAAATAGGAACGCCAATGTGTATAACAATAGACTTTGATTCTCTCGAAAAGGGAACTGCCACTATTAGAAACAGGGACACAATGGAACAAAGTATTTTAGAGATAAACTCTATTTCAGAATATTTTAAGGAAACTATAATTAATTAACATACCGGTTTTGAAGGAACACAAAATAGTCATATTAGACAGAGACGGCGTTATAAATGTTGATCTAATGACCTATGTCACAAACCCTAAAGAGTTTGAAGCTATTGAAGGCAGTTTAGAGGCTATAGTTAGATTAACTGCAAATGGTTATAAGGTAGCTATTGCAACCAACCAAGCCTGTATCGAAAAGAAAATTATTTCTGAAGAAGAATTAAACAAAGTTCATGACCACATGATTGCTCTTCTTGCAGAGCTTGGAGGAGAAATAAACTACATCGCCTATTGTCCGCATGCCCCTGAGTCTAGGTGTAAATGTAGAAAGCCTGAATTAGGGTTGTTACACGAAATTGAACGCAAGTTAAGTGTTTCTTTGAAGGGAAAGTATTTTGTGGGAGATAAGGAGTCTGACATCATTGCAGGTAAGAATTTTGGCTGTATACCTTTGCTTATAAAAAAGGGTGGTTACGGAGAAAAAGTTTATAGGACCAAGAACAGTCCTCCTGATGAACAATGTTTTGATGATCTGCATCATGCAGTTAATTATATACTTAAGCACTAAGTCTAAATGACTTACTTTAGGTCGTTGCTTTTTTATGTTGGGTACATTGGATCTGGGATCATTGCTAGCTTGTTGGCCTGCTTATTAGGTCCTTTCATGTCATTGAATAATCGTCTTAAATTTTTTTCAACATGGCCTAGATTTGCAAATTGGCTACTTTACTTTACTTGTAAAATTAAGTTAGAAGTGGAGGGCCAAGAAAACATACCTACCGAACCTTGCGTCATTGTCTCTAACCATCAGGGCCAATGGGAAACTTTTTCTATGCAGTACTTGTTTCATCCATTGTGTACATTGCTAAAGCGTGAACTTCTTTATATACCTCTATGGGGTTGGGCAATGAGCTTAATAAAACCTATTGCTATAGACAGAAGAAAACCTAAAGAGGCTATAGTGCAAACCCTTAAAGAGGGATCGAATAGACTTAAGTCAGGTTTGTTTGTTCTACTCTTTCCTGAAGGGACGCGAATGGAACCAGGGAAGGTTGGTAACTATGCTAGAAGTAGTTTTGAGCTGGCCAAAAGAAATAAAGTTAAAGTTTTACCAATATGCCACAATTCAGGAAACTGTTGGCCTGCTCATAAGTTTTTAAAGCACTCGGGAGTAATAAAATTGACTATAGGAAAGCCAATTGAAGTGGTAGATTCAAAAAAGTCTGCTCAAGAAATTAGGGCATGGACTGAAAAGGAATTAAACCATCTGGGCTAGACGTCAAGGTTAACTACCATCTTAGCATTCTCATCAATGAAGTCCCTTCTAGGCTCTACTTCATCACCCATCAAGGCATGAAAAAGATCATCAGCAGTTTGTGCATCTTCTATGCTTACTTGGCCCAGTATCCTCATATCAGGATTCATAGTTGTATCCCAAAGTTGATCTGCGTTCATTTCCCCAAGTCCCTTATATCTGGACTTGGTAAATGACCTTTCAGAAATTGATAATATTTCATCAAGTGCATTTGTAAAATTTTCTACAGGTATCTTTTTAGAATTAATTGCAAAATGGCTATCTTTGTTGAATAGATCTGCCATATCTGCTCCATGGGCCGCAATATCCTTATAGGCCTTCGACCTAAAGAAAGCTTTATTTAGAGACCAGGAGGCGGATGTTCCGTGTTTAATAAGGTTAATCTGAGGTTCTGTTATGCCAGCCTCTTTATCTCTCTTAGTTTCGACTGACCATGCAGAGCCCTGAACTGCATTTTTGTTTAAATGCTTTTCTATAGATTGACACCATTTTTTTACTTCTTTATCTTTATCCAGACCCCTTAGCGTTTCAACGTGCTTAACGCTTTCTAACAACTCAATCGGATAACTGTGTGTTAGACCGTTAACAAGAGACTGAACCTTTTCATGTTGGGAAATAAATTTGCCTAGAGCCTCTCCGCTAATAGACTCTCCTTTTTTGTTAAGTACAAGTTGAGCATCATCAAGAATTTCTGCAACTAAAAGCTCCCTCAATTCCAAGTCATCTTTTACATAGGTTTCTTGCTTCCCTTTTTTTAATTTATACAAAGGCGGTTGAGCAATATATATGTATCCCTTTTCTATAAGTTCTGGCATTTGCCGGTAGAACAATGTAAGTAATAAAGTGCGGATATGAGACCCATCTACATCCGCATCGGTCATAATGATAATTCTGTGATACCTTAATTTTTCTTCCTGCCAATCTTCCCCCTTTATTCCACAACCTAAGGCGGTGATTAAAATAATAATTTCTTCTGAAGAGAGAACTTTATCCAATCTAGCTTTTTCAACATTAAGTATTTTTCCTTTTAACGGTAAAATAGCTTGGAAATGCCTATCTCTTCCTTGTTTAGCGGATCCACCAGCAGACTCCCCCTCTACTAAGTAAATCTCACTTTTAGCGGGATCTTTTTCCTGGCAATCTGACAGTTTTCCTGGCAAGCCACCACCCTCAAAGGCACCTTTTCTCCTCGTAAGCTCTCGAGCTTTCCTTGCAGCCTCTCTTGCGCGAGCAGCTTCAATTATTTTAGTTGCAATTAATTTAGCTTCAGAAGGATTTTCCAATAAAAATTCAGAAAGCGCTTTATATACCTCTTGTTCAACTACAGGCCTTACTTCTGAAGATACTAATTTATCTTTAGTCTGAGAAGAGAATTTGGGATCAGGAACCTTAACAGAAACTATAGCTACTAGACCTTCCCTGGCGTCATCTCCTGAAGTTGACACTTTTTCTTTATTGTTCATGCCCTCTCTTTCCATATAATTATTTAAAGTTCTTGTTAAGGCAGTTCTGAAGCCAACCAAGTGAGTTCCTCCATCTCTTTGTTTTATATTGTTTGTATAACACTGGATGTTTTCCTGATATCCATCATTCCATTGCAAAGAAACTTCAATAGTAATCCCATCCTTTGATTCTTTTACAAAATGGAAAATTGAATTTACTGCAGTTCTTTTTTTATTTAAAAAAGCTACAAATTCAGCTAGACCTCCTTTGTGTAAAAATTCTTTTTTCTTTGATGTCCTTTCATCTTCAAGCCTGATCTTTAAACCTGAATTTAAAAATGACAACTCTCGCAACCTGGACTCTAAAATATCATAATCGAACAGGATGTTAGAAAAGGTAGTTGCCGAGGGAATGAACATAACTTCTGTTCCAGTTAGGTCTGTATTTCCAACAACCTTTAATTTACTTGTAGGTTTTCCATTTGAATAAGTTTGCTCATGAATTTTTCCACCTCTATAGATTGTTAATTTTAGCTCTTCGGAAAGGGCGTTAACCACGGACACTCCAACCCCATGAAGGCCTCCAGAAACTTTATATGAGTTATCATCAAACTTACCTCCTGCGTGTAACTTAGTCATTATCACTTCCGCAGCAGAAACACCTTCATCGTGTTTGTCTGTTGGAATGCCTCTGCCGTTGTCAATTACTGTGACACTGTCGTCAGATAGGATTTTTACAGTTATTTCATCGCAATGACCGGCAAGGGCTTCATCAATAGAGTTATCTACTACCTCATAAACCATATGGTGAAGTCCGGTACCATCATCCGTATCACCTATATACATTCCTGGTCTTTTCTTAACTGCTTCCAGGCCTTTTAAAACTGTTATGCTCGACGAATCATAAGAGTCTTCTTGCAATTTCTTTGCTTGTTTCTTCGCAGTTTTAGGTAAGGTCTTTTTTGAGGCTTTTTTGGGCTCTTTCTTGGGTATTTTGGTATTTTTTGTTTTAGCTGCTTTTTTCTTGGCTGGCATCAATGTATTTTAATATAAATTTATAAATTTATCCTTTTAAAATTACTAAATTTTGAGACTATTTTGTCTAAATTTTCGCCCCTTATTCCTGTTAAAATTATCTGATTTGGAGACTGAGAAATTTCTGAAAGAACCGCCTCTAAGTGTCTTGCGTCTAATTCAGCACCTAAGTCGTCTATCAATAAAATAACCTCGCTTTCGTTATAAGAATTTAAAAGATCATGGTTTTTTAAAAAGATTAACAAAATCAATACTTTAAGCTGTCCTCTGGATAAAGTAGATGATGCTTTTTTCCCTTTAATATAATATTCACAATCCATCCGATGAGGTCCTTGGCTCGTGTAACCCATCACGATGTCCTTCTCTATTGATTCTTGTAAAGAACTTAATAAGGATTTAGACCGCTCCCAGCCTTTACTAAATTTAATATCAGCTTCTTTTAAAAATCCAAATTTTTTGGTTCTGGAAAAGTTTTTGAGATTTTTTATTAATAAGTCTTTAAATGTATAAAAAAATTCATATTGCTCTTTGCTTAAACTTACACCAATAGAAGCAAGTTGTTCTGTCCAGACTGAAATTTCTGACTTTTGTAATTTTAGCTTAAGGCACCTGTTCCTCTGTTTAAGGGCCTTACTGTAAGCCAGGAATAATTTATAGGAAGAAGGTTTCACGTGAAACATCAGCCTGTTGATATGCTCTCTTCTGAGATCAGGCTCACCTTCTATCATTCTAAGGTGTTTAGCTAAAACCGTTTGAAGAAAAAGGCCCCCATCACCTTTTAGGGCTTTATTTTTTAGTTTTCTAGAAAAAGTTAATCTTCCGTCCAGTCTATTTGAACCATTTATTGACAACTCCTGGCCTAAACAAGTCCCTTTTAAGGACGCTCTAAACATCTCTGAGTTATGATTAATACAATCCTTGCTTGCTGTTGTTCTGAATGACTTTCCATTAATCATCAATTCTATAGACTCTAAAATAGAAGTTTTTCCAGAGCCATTAAGGCCTTGTATGATGTTTTTTTGTTCAGAGAGGTTTAAGTCTTTCTTCTTAAACAGTCTAAAATTTTCAAGATAGACCCGGTTAATAGGCATTAAAGCCTCATTGGCATGATGACGTACACCTCATTCTCTGAGTTTGGTTCTTTAACAACGCAGCTTGAGTCTTCTCCATAAAATTCAAACTTAACCATTTCTTCTTCGAGAGAATTAAGAACATCAATTAGATAATTTATATTAAATCCAACCTCTAAGTCCTCGCCTTCATAGTCAACCTCTAAAATTTCTTCAGCAGATTCTTGTTCAGGGTTGTTAGCAGTAAGTTTTAAAATGCCCTTTGAGAGCTCAAACCTTACTCCTCTATATTTTTCATTAGAAAGCACAGAGGCCCTAGAAAGAGCTGATTGCAGTATTTCTTTACCTACTAGAAGAGGGCTGGAATCTCCTGTAGGAAAGACTTTTTTGTAATCAGGGTATTTTCCGTCTATTAGTTTGGAGCTAAATCTTAAGTTTTCAGCTATTATTCCCATATAGGTTGGTCCAACCAATAACTCTATAGGAGTTTCATCGGATGCAAGAATTTTAGATAATTCAAGAACCGCCTTCCTTGGAAGTATATTTCTAGTTTCTATGTTTAAACCTTCTTCTTCATAAGAGGCAAGCGCCAATCTATGTCCATCAGTTGCCACACCCTTAAGTTCTCCCTTTCCTATTTCTAACAATAAACCATTAAGGTAATATCGCACATCCTGAGATGCCATGGAGAATGAAGTCTTGGTTAGAACTCTTTTTAGCGCACTGGATTGAATTATAGTTGTTTTTTGATCTTCGTTGACTTCTAGTTCTGGGAAGTCTGAAGCCGAAATTGTTGCAAAATCTCCATTAAAATTTTTAGAGATTACTTTTAACTTGCCTTGATTTAGTATAAATTCAACATTCTCTGCATCCGGAAGGGATCTGCATAGTTCAGACATTTTCCTTGCAGAAACTGTTGTTTCGCCCTCTTCTTCTACTTTCAATAAATTTGAATAAGTTTTAACTTGAATTTCTAAATCTGTAGCAGTAACTTCAAGCTTTCCTGAAACAGTCTTAAGCCTTAAATTGGCAAGAATTGGTATTGTTTGCCTGCGCTCAGCTACTGCTGCGGCATTCTGTAAAGAGTCTACTATTTGAGATTTTTCAGCTGTAAACTTCATTAGTGCAATTATATAGTTAAAACTCTTAAAAGTTTTCTATAATCTTCTTCAATGTCTAAATTAAACCCTCTAAGTTCTTTAATTTTCTTACAGGCGTGTATCACGGTTGTATGGTCCCTACCCCCAAAGGATTCTCCTATTTCAGGTAGACTATAGTTGGTAAGCTCTTTAGCTAAAAACATAGCCATTTGCCTTGGTCGTGCAACTGATCTGCTCCTTCTTTTAGAAAGAAGATCGCTAAGTTTTATGTTGTAATATTCTGCAGTAGTCTTTTGTATATTTTCTACACTTACCTGCCTGGCCTGAATAGCTAACAAATCCTTAAGTGAATCTTTAATTAAATCCACTGTAATTGGCCTGCCAGTGAAATTAGAATTTGCAACAACCCTTTTTAGTGCCCCCTCAAGCTCTCTTACATTTGACCTTACCTTCTGAGCAATAAAAAAAGCAGATTCTTCATTAAGCTCGTGATTCATTGATTTGGCCTTGCTCAACAATATGGCCACTCTTGTTTCTAGTTCAGGCGGTTCTATGACAACAGGAAGGCCCCAACCCAGTCTAGACTTTAACCTGTCTTCAAGTCCGTCAATTTCTTTAGGATATCTATCGCAGGTTAAAATCATTTGACTTCCCCTTTCTAACAAAGAGTTAAAAGTATGAAACAGCTCTTCTTGGGACTGTTCTTTTTTGGCAAAAAACTGAATGTCGTCAATTAGTAAAGCATCTAAAGATCTATAGTATTGTTTAAACTCACTAATTGCTCCTAATTGCAGTGATTTTACCATATCACTCACGAACCTCTCTGAATGGACATATGCTATTTTTTTAGATGGGTCTTTTGCAAGAAGCTCATTACCTACTGCATGCATTAAGTGTGTTTTTCCTAGGCCTACACCACCATATATAAACAAAGGATTATAAGAGTTTTTGAAACCCTCTCCAATCTGTCTAGAGGCCGCTAGGGCAATATGGTTAGACTTTCCTTCTACAAAAGAACTAAAAGAAAACTCAGAAATAAGGTTTGTTTTCTTCGAGCTTATTAGTTTTTCTGCTGGTATTTCTGTTGTTTGTTTATCCTTTTCTTGATTGTCATCTTCATAATCTACGTAAATTTCAAATTGAAGATTCAAGTCCCTATTACTTGTTATGGCAGAAAGTCTTTCTTTTATGGTGTTTCCATAATTATCTTCTACCCAGTCTGAAATAAATTTATTTGGAGCTAGAACACTATAAGAAAGGGGGTTTGAGCCATTATTCTCTTCTAGCATTAGAGGAGCAATCCAGGTAGAATACTCTTCAACCGTTAGATCTTTTTCTAGAGTTTTTTTACACTCTCCCCAAAAATGCAAGTCTGTCATAAAAAAGAGTATATACGAAAATCAAAACTTATCCACAGCATAACCACATGATTTTTCTGTGGATAACATGTTTATATATTGTTTTAATGTTTTTCTTGTTAATTTTTGTTAAAACCCCTATGATGCGCGACTTGTTAGAATTAAAAATTGACCATGAAAAGAACCTATCAACCTAGCAAAATTAAAAGAGCAAGAACACATGGCTTTAGGGCCAGAAAAGCCACCCTGGGCGGTCGGAAGGTCCTTAACAACAGAAGAAGGAAGGGAAGGGCCTCCCTAGCTGTATAAAAAAAATGGGGTTAAACCGCTCCATACCCTCTAAAGAGGGGTTTTCTAAAATTTTTTCATCTCCAGATAAAAGACACTCCGCAGGAGGACTATTAGTTTTATCAAAGAACAATGAGCTGCCTTACTCTAGAATTGGTGTGGCTATTAGAAAGAAAGACTTCAGGCTTGCAACAACAAGAAATAGAATTAAAAGAAAAATAAAAGGAAGTTTCAACTTAAAGGTTTTAGAATTACAAAAAAAGGATTACGTAGTTTTAGTTAAAAAGCAAGCACTTGATAAAGAAGGGTGCTTAAATAAAGATCTGGAGTTTTTGTGGGAAAAATTCAAAAATTAAGTTTATGAAAATTTGTGCTTTAAATATAATAAAACTTTATCAAAAATATCTAAGCCCGCTCTTAGGACCAACTTGCCGTTATCACCCAACTTGTTCTGAGTATGCCTTTCAGGCTATCAATAAGTTTGGGATTTTTAAGGGTAGTTATTTGGCCCTTAAAAGAATTTTGAAATGCAACCCTTGGGGCGGTAGTGGAATAGATAAAGTGCCAGGAGAAAAGTAAATGGACTTAATTAAGACCTCACTAATTGTTGCTATAGCAATAACCCTTTACTACCTTTTATTGCAATGGCCTAACGAACCTGTGTCTTTAGAAAACGAGGAAGAAGAAATCACTAAAATAGAAACTTTAGATGATAGTAAAGATTTACTTACTACTAGTAAAACAAACAACATTACTATAGAAGAACCTAAGGTTACAGGATCAGGATCAAGAGTGGATGTTGGTCAAATATACAAAGTTGGAAACCAGGATTTATTGTTGGAGGTTGAGGCTAAAGGCGGTCAAATTGTTGGCTCAAAGCTGGTGAACTTTAAGGAGTCTATGGGGGGTGAGGAGTCTCTAGAAATTTTAGGTGACGTTGCAGGAACTGCTTATCTAGCTAACAGTGGATTTACCACAAGCCAAGGTTATATGGAGCCTGATTTCGCCAATAAAGAAATTAGAAACAACCCTGATGGTTCTGTTGTGTTTTATTTTAACGGGGAGTCTGATGGTTTTTATCACGAAAGAAAGATGACCTTTCAAGAATCCGGCTTTTCTGTTGTGGTTGAAGACAAGGTCATATCAAGGTTGGGCTCTGAATTAACGGTCGCTCCCTTTGGGGTTATAGAAAGAAGTGGAGTTAATGAAACTGAGGGGGGTTTTTTGAACCCGGAAAACTTTGCTTACCTTGGTCCGGTTTTTTCAACTCAAGACGATGTGTATGA
>CEUY01037046.1_pt1 | contig 10019 bp, 7 predicted proteins | sample 361481 | NCBI WGS metagenome assembly CEUY01 (sample SAMEA2622737, study PRJEB7988) | marine metagenome | isolation source: saline water (ENVO:00002010), including
GCCTTCGCTAAACGAGATATGGGCCATTTCAAAATCTTCAACTCAAACGGGAAAAAATTAGAAGTTTAAATCGATTCTTTTCTCTAATTCTGTAAAAACAAACTCCACGGTTAGTAAAGAAGGAAAAACTATAATTTCACACCGCATATTCTCCAGGAAACTCCTTTATATGCACTTAATTGAACATCAGAAAATTGGTCCCTGGGGAGCCAATTAATCGCTCGAGACTTTCTGATAAATTGGACTTGTGGAGCATTTAATTTATCAAACACATTTAAAGCGTTTCTATAAAATGTAAGCCTTCTAAAATTTTTAAAATATTCATAAAAAGGCAAGAAACCTAAAGGCAGTAAATAAATTGAATAGATTGGTAAATACATTACAAGCGTAATGACCTTGGACAGCATTAGCAAACTCTTTCTTGTCATCTCGGTCAAAAATATTTTCCGGAGGGGCTCAACCAGATACTCCGTCAAGAAATTCCCTTCTTTTGAGTATACCCACAGTATCAACTTTCCACCAGATGCTGTGTGCTCAATTAAATTTTGCACAGTTTTATCCGGGTCATCGGTATGATGGACAACACCTATTGAAAAAACAATATCAAATGTTTTCCCAAGTTTCATGCTGGCAATATCGTCCTCCAAAAAATCAATATTATTAAAGTTTTTATTCCGTTCCTTTGCAATTTCAACAGTATTCAAGTCAACAGCCGTAACAGATTCTGCGTAGGGAGAAATGAAAGAGGTGTGCTGCCCACCTCCACAACCGCACTCTAATACATCTTTGTCACGAAAATCTTCAAGGGTTACAGGACTAATCCAATCCTCGAACAAAAACAGCTCATTGCATTGCAACAACTCCCATTGCTCGTACCACTCGTTTTTTCGTTGCATAATTAATAGGTTTGATTTTGAATATAAAAGCTTACAAAATATGGTAGATTAACTTGCATTACATATTCTTGACGAATCCTTCAGCCAGCCTAGTAACAATACCAAATTTAAATATTTTTCAAAGGACTAAAACTTAATGTGTGGCATCAGCGGAATACTTGATTGGTCCCAGCCTCTTCCGCAGGAAACCCTGCACAATATGATCCGGCGACTTTCACACCGTGGGCCGGATTCTGAAGGCTTTTTTATTGAGAGCCCCATAGGGTTTGCCCACTGTCGACTTTCGATTATCGACTTGAGGGAGAACGCAAATCAACCCATGCAGGACAGGAGCGGAAACTACCACATTGTATTCAATGGAACGATATATAATTTCCAAGTTTTGCGTCAGGACTTGGAGACCGCGGGTTCCCGGTTTCGCACTAAGTCCGATACTGAGGTTTTGCTCGAAGCCTACAAAAAATGGGGAACAAACTGCCTGGAACGACTAAACGGTATGTTCGCGTTTGCTATTTGGGACCGTCCTAAACGTAAGTTATTTTTGGCGCGCGATCGATTGGGGGAAAAACCACTATTCTACTTCTCACTACCAGAGGGTGGATTAGTGTTCGCCTCCGAACTAAAAGCATTACTGGCCCATCCTGCATCACCCCGAGATCTAGACTTGAACGCTGTCAGTCAATTTTTATCCTTTGGCTATGTGCCCGGTGTTACCTGCATTATTTCCGGGATAAAAAAACTTCCTCCGGGCCATTTTCTTATTGCAGAAAACGGCGAACTTCACGAACCCATTTCTTACTGGGATCTGAAAGCGTCTTTCATGGCGAAGCGAAAATTTCGCTCTACCGGCGAGGCCTCAGAGGAGTTTCGTAGCCTTTTCCGGGATACGGTGCAGACTCGGCTAATCAGTGATGTTCCTCTTGGGGCTTTTCTGAGCGGCGGCATCGACTCATCCTCTATTGTTAGCGCCATGGCTCAGATCCATCCCTCCCCTTTACCTCAGACCTTCAGCATGGGATTTGAAGAAAAAACCTACAGCGAATTGGCAATGGCCCGGAAAGTAGCAGGATTACTCGAGGTAGAACACCGGGACCAGACTCTGAGCTCTAACCTGTTACCAAGGCTTCCGGAAATCGCCTATTTTGCCGACGAACCGTTCGCGGACACATCGTTCATTCCAATGTTCTCTTTGGCAAAATTTTGCAAACAACATGTCACTGTCTGTCTTTCAGGCGACGGAGGAGACGAAATATTAGGCGGCTATGAAACCTATATTGCTGATAAATTATGCAAAAGAACTAATTGGCTCCCTAATAGAGCAAGGGAAGGCATCCTGAATCTGATCCGTTCATGTTGGCCAGTATCATTTGGCAAAGTCAGCCTGGATTATAAAATTTGCAAGTTTCTCGAAGGGCACTCATCAAATATTGACCGAGCTCACGCTTCCTGGAGAGTTCTTTTTTCAGAGGACGAAAAAAGCGCACTCTGGGTCCACCCTCTGGAGGATCAACTGGCAATTAAAGATCCCCTTGAACCATTTCTAAAACATGCACGGGAAGTCAAAGAGTGTCATTATCTGGATAGAGCCATGTATGTAGATCTCAAGACCTGGTTACCCGATGACATTCTAGCCAAGGTGGACAGATCAACCATGGCTCACGGGCTGGAGGCCCGTGCCCCTTTTCTGGATTACCGATTGGTGGAGTTTGCAGCATCTCTCCCAGTGTCCTTGAAGATTCGCGGATTGCAGAAAAAGTACCTACTCAAACAAGCTTATAAAAAATACCTTCCTGCCGAGGTTCTGCACCAAAAAAAAAGAGGCTTCAACGCCCCGGTTTCACACTGGATTATAGGCCTAATTAAACCTTATTATGAAGACATAATAGAAAATGGGGGGCCTCTTTTCGAGACGGTCCTTTGTCGAAAAAAAATCCAGTCCCTATACGAACGACACAATCGTAAAATACAAGACCACGGGCTACAGCTTTACGCCCTCATCATGCTTCACCTTTGGAATAAGCAATTGGGCCAATCCATAACCTAAATCCAGAATTCTAAAATTATGAACACACAAGAGCAAAAAAATAAGACCCTATCCCTAGTGATACCCTGCTTGAATGAAGAGGGAATCATTGTCGAAACCATACAAAAAGCACGTTCCGTATTCGACTCCATGGACCTTGAAGATTATGAAATTATTATAGTCGATGACGGTTCCACTGACCAATCTGCTAAACTGGCTCTTTCTGAGGGTGCCAAGGTCATCGGGCATCCACATAATGTAGGCTATGGAAAATCGATCAAGGATGGAATCTCCCAAGCCCAATATGACACCATCATCATTTCAGATGCTGATGGCACTTATCCACTGGAGGAAATTTCGAAGCTCATAAAAGAATATGAGAAGGGCTTTGACATGGTAGTGGGTGCACGCACAGGCCTGCACTATCGCGAGTCATGGTCCAAGGAAATTCTACGTTATATCCTGAAGTGGTTGGTTGAGTTCACAGCCGGGAGACCCATTCCCGACATCAACTCTGGTCTTCGCGTTTTTTCGCGCAAGGTCTCCATGCAATTTTTTAACCGCCTTTGCGACACATATAGCTTCACTACCGGGATAACCCTTGCCTACATGATGAGCATGAAATATGTGTGCTATATTCCAATAATTTATAAAAATCGTGTCGGAAAATCGAAGGTCCGGATTTTTCGCGACTCTCTTCGCACTCTGCAATATATCGTTGAGGCCATCCTTTTTTATAATCCGATCAAGATTTTTATCGTGTTATGTTTCTTAAATATCTTGTTCTCACTCGCATGTTTTTCGATGGCCTATATATTAAATTTGGAGAACGGTTTTTTTATCGGCGTGGCTGGAGTCCTCGCTACCTTTGTGATATTTTCGCTGGGTTTGCTTTCTATCTTGGTGTCGAAAAACCTTCACTCAAATAAATGAACGCATGATCAGTTTACCGGTTAGCGTTTGTAATGGAACCATGGAAAGCTTTCTTCCTTAATCATTCACTCGAAAGACATCCTCCTTATATCTAAATGTTCTTTAAAGCGCATGTTTTGCAATACATCTAAGAACACGATACATATTTCCAATAAAACAATTTTTCTTTTGCAAGAGAATCCAGTTTCTCAAAGATGATCCTCAGAACCCACTTAAGCAGTTAGGTTTATAGACCAAGGCGTGATGGCAAAGCCAGTGTCATAACTACCCGCCCTTTAAATCAAAAACTGGAGCACAATCATTCCTACCATGGGATAAAACAAATTCGGTTCTAATCTTGAAAATTGATACACTGTTTAATAAATTTGAGGGGGTATCTTTAAAAATAGTTTGGAAATATGGCAGCGCCAGTAGACTCGCATAATTTTGAATTATTTTTTGACAACATTTTTTCAGCAATCTTAAATGACCTATAAACCATCCAGTGAATGGACCACCCATACCTCAGGCAATATTCTCCAAAGTGACCCAAGCCTCCTTCGGGCACCTGTAGGGGAATTCCGCCCTCATTTAAAGCAATTTCCACCCGACCCTAAGATTTTACTTTTGGAGCCCTTTTATCCTCCGGAGGCAGCATGGGGAAGCATTAAGACAGAGCAGGGGTTTATACCACCTTTAGGCACCATAGCGGTTTATCGTTGGCTTGAGGAAAAAGGGTATGACGTTAGTTTTTTCGATACTCAATTTGGCGACCACGATGAAGAGGGCTTAAAAAATCTGCTCCGGGAAAATCAGTATAATTTAATTGGGCTTCCCGTTTTCACTCCTACAGCCAATTATGTGTTTGAAACGGCAAAATTAATCCGATCCACTCTACCCGACTGTGTCATTCTTTATGGTGGCGTTCATGTCACTGATTGTGCTGTGAAAAGTTTGGAGGAATCTGCAGAATGCGATTTTATTATTAGACGAGAAGGTGAGGATACACTGGTCGAATTGATTGAAACCTTGAAAAGCGGCACAATAGATTTCACACATATCAAGGGGCTGACGTGGAGAAAGGATGATGGGACTATAATACAAAACCCAGACCGCGATCTATTTCCAGACCTTGATGAGTTGCCACTTGGATTTTTTGGCGATCTAGACCTTACCAGATATGTCCCACATCCCACTCAATATGTTCAGCTACCAACATATAATGTAGTGACTCAACGGGGTTGCCCCTACCCTTGTACATTTTGCGAAGCACATGTTGCCCTTGGTAAAAAGCTTAGACTATACAGTCCCAAGCGGGTAGTGGAGGAATTAAAAATTCTTAAATTTGAAAAGGGAGCGAAAGGACTTTATTTCCAAGACTCAACATTTACTTTAAATAGAAACTATGTGTCTGAACTCTTTGACCTGATGATTAAAGAGGGGGTCAATGATCTTTTATGGTCGTGCACTACTAGGACAGACCGGGTTGACCCTGAACTTTTGGCGCATATGTATGAAGCGGGTTGCAGAAATATTCTTTATGGTATTGAGTCGGGGAATCAACAATCGCTGGATGTATTAAAAAAAAATATAAAAGTGGATGTTCAGGAAAAAGCTGTCGAATGGACCCATAAAGCAAAAATTACCATGCTGTGCAGCTACATATTATGCCTTCCAGGAGAAACAGAGGAGATGACGCAAAATACCATTAAATATGCTAAACGTCTTTCTTCGCAAATGGCGCTATTCTATTTACCAGTACCTTATCCCGGAAGCGAGTTATATAAGATTTGCAAAGAAAATGGAGGCCTTCGGGAAACAAAAAACTGGGCAGAGTATTTGTCAATTGACTTTGACAACCCCGTTTACATTAATCCAAATATCGGCAAAGAACGAATGAAGTACTGGTATAAGAAGGCATATTTTGAATATTACACTTATCCTAAAACGTGGGCCACAAACATAAGATCTCTTATTTATAATGGGGGTATTAAGCGGAATATCAGAGGAGTTAATGCAGTCATCTCTTTATTATTACATAAAAGCAGTTACAAAGGATAGTCAGTTGAAATTTCTAAAAGAATAGTTAATTTCTTTTAAAACGTTGAAATCTAGATGTGGATTTTGATGTACCAAACTGATTACACTGTCACTGCGAAATCCTATTCGGATTCGCGCTCCTTCCAAAATTTTCAAACTCATCCAGATGATTTTCCAAGGCACGGGAATAAATAAAGGAGTTTTATTTTCCTGATAGGCTAGGGTAATTAAAATTTCCTTGAAAGTTTTCCCTTTTTGAGACACAGCCGTTATTGGAAGCCGGGTAATGGCATTGGGCGTGGAACTTAATTTGTATATTAATCCACATAAATCTTCTATATGAGAAAAATATAGAGTTTGATTGCCCCTACCAATTAACGGAATTAAGGGGAGGTGTGTTGCAATTGATTTTAAACTGGCTAAAAATCCACCAAGCTGACCTCCGAAAATCAAGCCGGGTCGAATAATAATCCCTCCTAACCTAGCTACTTCTTTTTCGATTGCCAGTTTGGCTTTTCCATATAACGAGTCGCAATTATCAAAAGCGCTGATTGAGGATATATAGATAATTTGTTTTATTCCCCCGGCCTGGGCCGCTTGAAAAAGCCGAATGGATCCCTGCACGTTGATTTCTGAAATAGCCTTCCATGAAACTGGAATCGGATCATAGGCGCAGTGCACGAGGGATTCTGCTTTATTAAATACCTCTGGATTCTGAAAATCTTTTAGAGAGAAGAATACGTGTTTTTCCTCAAGATCTTTATAGTTATAGGATCTTTGAAGAGAGATAACCTTGCAGTTCCGTTGCTTCAGAAACTGGCATAAAGCACTTCCCAAGTAACCATTGGCACCTGTAACTGCAAACGTCTTCATCATGTTAACATGGAAGTTTTGGCAATTCGATATGCATTGGACATAATTGATAAAACAATCGGCCCCGGAGGTATGCTGGTGAAGGTAGAAGAATCTACGAGGTGGACCCTATTCCATCCTTTTATTCTTCCTAATGTATCAGACTCCAGATGGCCAGGTTTCTTTTTCATGGGAAAAGTCCCTCCATAATGGTTGCCGTGTCCAATTTTACTTAAGTTATTAAGTGGAAGCAGGGGAAACGCCTTGAGGTATTTTCGATTTTCCCAAAGTAAACGACCTTGTTTTTCTACAACCTTTGCAGTAATCGGGTTCTTAACTGCTTCAATCATGAGATTTTCGGACTCATTCTGATAAGAATGCCTCAATGTTAATTTTGCGCGACCGGACAAACTGGAATGAAGGTAACCTTGGAGGATAACCAGTCTTCCCAATATTAAGGGAAGAATTGGCTTAGCGAGAGAAAAGAAGGGGCCTAGGAGATTCTTTAAAGCCTCGGTGTAAAAGTCATTATAGGTATAAGCCTGAAAAATAGTAGAATGGCTATCTATAGACTCATCAAAATGCTCAATAAATAACTGAGCCAAGGTGAACAACTTCTCCTCGCTCACTCCTTTAGTACGAGTATATCGAACTAGTGGAAGAATGAAATGCTGGCTATCCTGAACAAAAACGGGTTCATTAAAAACTTTCATCGATCCAAGCATTATTTTTGCAGTTGGCACGACTCCGGAACCTACAAAAACTCTCTCCGCTGAAAATGATCGGCTTTTATTCCCAGTTCTTGATCTAGTTTGGATGATAACTTTTCCATTTTCCTCCTTGAGGTTTTTAACAACGATGTTTGGGATGTAGGTTAAGTTTTTATTTTTTCTGATAGCATCTAGTGTTATTGATGTCTTGTAAATGGATTCATAGGGGCATCCATACATACATAATGTGCAGTATTTACACCCCACCGAGTCCGTGTTCGAGTCAGTAGTCACGGCAAGTCGTGAGCGACCAAATGTGAACCCAGCCTTCGATAAATCGGATTTGCTTTCATTAAGGTCCCTTAACCATTGGGTTGCCTGCCAACTTGGTTTTAAAGGTACGTTTGCCTGTGTATATAGAGGGAAATCTTTCAAAAGATCATCTTCAACAGAGGACATAGGTATCCAAGAGAGTATTTTTTTGTAACTTGACTCCAAGTCTTGAATTGTAATGGGCCAATCCTGAATATCTCTATGATGGTAGGGAAGTAATGATGCGCCCCAAACATTGGTCAAACCTCCTTTGGCAAATGAAGACCATAGGTCAATTGTGCTTGAATTAGCCGGTTTGAATTCTTGTGGCCTGCGATAAGGAAAATCCGACCCAAAAGCTAGTTTTTGGGAAACCCCTTTCACGCTTGCCGAAACACTGCCTTTGAGATTATTTATGTCACCCTGGCACCATTCTTCAGGTTCCATTTGCGCCATTCGGCTAATACGCAGTCTTTTTTCTGCTTCCAAATCCTCCCCGCTATCGAGAATAGTCACAGTTAGGTTCTGCTCTAGTAAAGCTAACGCCGCGCCAATTCCTGCTGGACCTGAGCCTATTACAATATTCATTACTTTCCTTAATTTAAGGGGCGGGTGCCCCTGTATGTTGTACCACTTTTAAAGTTAGGATTTCCACTTTTACGGGCTGTATAACCTCGGGTGTAGGTGGTCTATTGAAATTCCCTTGTTTTAGGGGACAGTTAGTTAAGATGCATAGGCCTGTTTCTCAAACTCGTCAGGGCCAAGATAGTTGAGGTATGAGTGACAACGTTTCCGATTATAAAACACTTCGATATTCATGGTAGACTTGAAATGGGTCTCAATGTGTACATATTCTGGCTATACATGCATTTGGCAATAACCTAGAATGATTTAACAACTCCAAAAACAAACTAAAATGTTCAAGCCTGAACAATACTCTAAAATAAAAATCTTTTATATTTTTCTGTTAGCCATAGCGTGGTCCTTATATGCATACAATCACAAAACTGTACTTGGCAGAGGGGTGATTATGTCACCCGATTCATTCAGATACTCAATTTGGGCAGATATTCTTATCAAATATAATTTTAATCCCTTTGACTTCGTGGCAAATGTCGACTTTTTATGGCCACCTTACTTTTACTACAATTGGATAACGATTGCCGCCATCAATAAGGTATTATTAGGTGAAAGTTGGGGCTTGGGAATTGTAGTTCTAAATTTATTAGCTGGAATTTTTGCTGCGTTATTATTACTTAAAACCACATGGACTCTCACCGAAAAACCTGGCTGCGCCATATTCGCAGGCCTGTTTCTATTGCTTTGTCACGATTTTTTTCTTTGGGTGCCTTATGTCCTTTCCGATATCTTATTTAGTTTGATTTGTTTTTCAATATTCATCCTGATCACAAGGCTATACCAACAACCCGCAGAATATTTAAAAAGAGTTATCTGGATTTTGATTTTAATTTGTTACGCCATGTTTTTTCGGCCCTCTTGGCCGCCTCTTGTAATGTTCGCTATTTTGTCTATACCTCTGATCTTCTTTTTTAGTTTGAAGACAGTTGATCCCAATGAAAGGCACAACTTTATTATCAGATGTTCCTTATTGGCTTGCATTTTTATACCAGCTATTATTTTTTACCACTCGTACTTCATGCTGCATCCAGATAAATGGCCTTTCCCCTTTTTGGGTAGCACGATTTCCTATCTATCAAAAGATTACCAACAAGGTATTGTTATATGGGCGCGTCCTGAAACCTATCACTCGTCCCCTAGTGGCATCCTGAGTTTTGCGCTTATTTCAGCCCACAAGATGATCGCATTTTTTTATATAAGTGTTGACAGTTTTAGCTTTAAACATGCTCTTTATAATTATATTATTTTCCTTCCCCTATACGGGCTTTCCATTTTTGCAACAACCAGGCTTTTTATAAAGACCGATGGCCCTTCACCTGAAAAATGGTGGTGCATCTTTTTTTGCGTCCTTTATATTTTCCTATTCGCTTTTTTTCACGCACTTCAACAAATAGATTTTGATTTCAGGTATAGAGTTCCCTGCCTACTGCCATTGGTGTTGCTAGCAACTCTTGGGTTCAATGAGCTCATGACTCGTTTTTTTAAAAAAACTTCGAATAGAAAGATGCATTTATTATGAAAATTTTAGTTACCGGGGCCGCGGGTTTTATCGGTTTCCACACCTCTCTGCAATTGCTCAAATTAGGCCATGAAGTCATCGGACTTGACAATATCAACGACTATTATGACGTCAAC
>CEUY01043875.1_pt1 | contig 10005 bp, 6 predicted proteins | sample 361481 | NCBI WGS metagenome assembly CEUY01 (sample SAMEA2622737, study PRJEB7988) | marine metagenome | isolation source: saline water (ENVO:00002010), including
CGGGAATACCCGGATATTGATCCGCCCGTGGTGTCGGTATCCACAGATTACACCGGCGCTGCGGCAGAAGTGGTCGACACCCAGATTACCCAGGTGATTGAAGGGGCCATCAGTGGCATTGAAGGCATTCGCTCCATCGAATCCTCAACCGAACAGGGTGAATCCCGAACCTCAATAGAATTTGATACCTCCCGGGATGTCGACATTGCCGCCAACGACGTACGCGATGCGGTGTCCAGGGTTCTGAACCAGTTGCCGGATGAGGCCGATCCCCCGGTGGTTCAAAAAGCCGATTCCGATGCCCGGCCAATGATGTGGATAACTCTGATCAGTGACGTCTGGGACAGTGCCGAACTCAGTGACTTTGCCGATCGGGTTCTGGCAGACCGGTTATCGGTTCTGGACGGTGTTGCCGATGTCCGGATTGGCGGTGAACGCCGTTACGCCATCCGGGTCTGGCTCGACCGCACCCGCCTGGCGGCCCGCAACATAACCGTTGCCGAGGTGGAGCAGGCACTGCGGCAGAACAACGTGGAGTTACCGGCCGGTTCAGTGGACTCCTCCACCCGCAACTTTACCGTGCGCGCGGAAGGGCGGTTGTCAAATGTGGAAGATTTCCGCAATCTGGTGATCCGCCGGGATGGCAACGACCTGTTGCGCCTGGGCGAGGTTGCCAATGTTCAGGTCGGGGTGGAATCGGATGTTGGTCGTTTGCGGGCCAATGGCGAAACCGCTATCGGGATGGGGGTAATCCGCCAGTCCAAGGCCAACACGGTAGCGGTGTCGGATGCGGTGAAGGCGGAGCTGGTGAAGATTCGCGAGACCTTGCCGCCGGAAGTGCGTATTGCCGAGAGCTATGACGAATCGGTGTTTATCCGGGCTTCGATCAAAGAGGTTCTGACCACGCTGGCGATTGCGGTATCGCTGGTGATACTGGTTATTTTCCTGTTCCTGCGCTCCTGGCGCGCAACCCTGATTCCGGCGGTCACCATTCCGGTGGCGGTGATCGGTGCGTTTATCGGCCTGGGTTTCCTGGGCTTTTCCATCAACGTACTTACCCTGTTGGCCATCATTCTGGCCATCGGCCTGGTGGTGGACGATGCCATTGTCATGCTGGAGAACATCCAGCGTCGCATTGATGAAGGCGAACCACCGTTGCTGGCGGCCTACCGGGGCGCCAAGCAGGTGGCTTTCGCGGTGATCGCCACCACGCTGACTCTGGTGGCGGTGTTTGTGCCCATCTCGTTCATGGGCGGCAACGTGGGCCGGTTGTTTGCGGAATTTGGCTTCACCCTGGCTGCCGCCGTGGTGGTCTCCAGCCTGGTCGCTCTGACCCTGGCGCCGATGCTCTGTTCCAAGTGGCTCCGGCACAGTCCCGAAAGTGCCGAGGGGCATCGGCTCTGGGCCTTCAGTGAGCGCATCCTGAACGGCCTCACCCACGGCTATCAGAGAATGCTGCGGTTTTCCCTGAACCAGCCCGGGCTGTTGCTCGGGCTCGGTATCGTCGGGCTGATTGTGGCGGTGGTGATTTTTCCCCGTTTGCCCCAGGAACTGGCCCCAACCGAAGACCGCGGCGTAATCATCATGCCCGTCAGCGCGCCCCGGGGCTCAACCGTCGAATTTACCGATCACTTTGTCAAACAGGCCGAAGAGCGACTGTTGCCCTACCTGGATGACGGTATCGCCGAGCGTTTCCTGTCCATCGTCGGATTCCGGGATGAAGAAGACAATGCCTTCATGATCATGGGGTTGGTGCCCTGGGAACAGCGGGAGATCAAGCAGCAGCAGGTCACCACCGAGATTCGCGACAAGCTGTCTGACATTTCCGGGGTGCGGATCAGTGTCATTAACCCGCCGGGGCTTGGCCAGCGCGGCTTCAATCAGCCAGTGGAGTTTGTCATTGCCGGCCCCGACTACGAGTCGGTGCAGGCCTGGAGTGAGGAGATCGTTGAACGGGCAAAGGAAAACCCGAATCTGCTGAATGTCGACACAGATTTTGAGCTGACCCGGCCGGAACTGAAGGTCAACATTGACCGCGACCGGGCAGCGGATCTGGATATCACCATCGAAGACGTAGGCCTCACCCTGCAGACCATGCTCGCTTCCCGGCAGGTAACCACCTATCTGGATCGGGGCCGGGAATACGACGTCATTATCCAGGCGGACGATGCCGACCGGGCCACGCCCGGTGATATGGAGCAGATCTTCCTGCGGCCTCGGGCAGGTGGGGAACTGATTCCGCTCAAGGCTCTGGTATCTGTGGAAGAGATCGGGGCCAATCCGGATCTGCGCCGGATTGACCGGCTGCCGGCGGTGGTGGTGAGTGCGTCCCTGGCCGAGGGCTATGACCTGGGTTCAGCGCTGACCTACCTGAATAACCTGGCTGTGGATAACCTGCCGCCGGAGGCCCGGCTCAGTTACAAGGGCCTGTCCCAGGAATTCCAGGATTCCTCGGCGGCCATCTACCTGACCTTCGGGCTGGCGTTTATTATCGTGTTCCTGGTGCTGGCGGCCCAGTTCGAGAGCTGGATCCACCCGCTGATTATCATGCTGTCGGTGCCGCTGGCGGTGACCGGTGCGCTGATCGCGCTGGCCTGGTCGGGCATCAGTCTGAACATCTACAGCCAGATTGGCATCATCATGCTGCTGGGACTGATGGCCAAGAACGGAATTTTGATCGTGGAATTTGCCAACCAGCTTCGGGACAAGGGCTACGAGGTGAAAGAAGCCATTCTGGAAGGCGCCAGCCTGCGCTTCCGTCCGGTACTGATGACCACCATATCTACGGTGTTCGGGGCGGTTCCGCTGGTGATTGCCACTGGTGCCGGGGCCGAGAGCCGGGCGGCTATCGGCATGGTGATCTTGGGTGGCCTGATTTTCGCCACCACCCTGACTCTGTTCATTATCCCGGTCTTGTACAACCTTCTGGCCCGCTTTGCGAAATCCTCGAACGCGGTGGAGCAGGAGCTGGAACGCCTGGCAGCGGGCCCATCCGGCGGTAGCAGTTCGGCGGCGGTGCCACAGCGCAAGGCGGACGATTTCTGAACCCGACCGGGTGAAATCCCGGTATCAAAGGGTGTCCGGGAACAGAACCTGACCGTCCAGGACCTCATCCGGATGGATATCCACGCAGAAGATCCGGTGGCCCTGGGCCAGTGAGGTGCCGGTGGACAGGGTGACGGTTCGTCGGGCGTCCGGAAGGGCGACGTAGGGACGACTGCAGCTGATGTGTTGCGGTCGCTCCAGGGCGTTGCGGAAATATTCCCGATGGCTCCAGCAGGCGCCAGCGGACTGATACAGCGGGTTGAATGCGGCATTCCGGGAAGCCCCGGATTGGGCCAGACTACCTTGCTGAACCCCTTTTTGATCGAGCAGGAAGCATCGCCGTACGCCCTCCATTTGCAGCAGAGGCCGGCAGACCCGATCAAATTCCTCGCCCCGGGCCAGGGCATGGCAGGCATCCATGATTTCGAATCTCAGCAGCTTGAGATAGGTCTCGCGGGTCCTGAAATCGTTCTGACACCAGCGTTCGGATTCCGACATGACCTGTCGCAACGCGGTTTCGGCGGTCTGTGTCAGTTCTTCGGACCCTTGCCCTGGTCGGGCAAACAGAAAGCCCTGCAGCAGATCCGCTTCGGTGGCCAGCGCAATGTGGGCCTGGGCATTGTTCTCGATGCCTTCAATCAGCACCAGGCTGCCACTCTCCCGGATCATCCGGACCAGGCTGTTCAACAGTAATCGCGCGCGGTTGTGATCCTGGGCGTTCATTAACAGGGAGCGGTCAATCTTCACGATCAGCGGGTTGATGCGCCACAGGCGCTCAAAATTGGAATCACCCATGCCAAAGTCGTCGATGGCGATCTGGAACCCCCGGGCCTTGGCTTCCTGGACGAACTCCAGCAGCGTGGCGCTGTCCCGGGAGGCGGTTTCCACCAGTTCCAGAACGATTTTCTCCGGATGCACACCCAGTTGATGGCAATGGTCAGCCAGTACAGACAGGTAGTCGTTATGGTGGAACAGAGTGTCCGGGTTGATATTGATAAACAGCCAGATAGGTAGGTTGGCCTGGGTGAAATTCTCCAGATGCAGGTTCAGCAGGTGCCGGTCCAGTTCCGAGGTGACGCCCTGAATGCTGGCCTGCTCGAAAAGCGAAGGCGGCGCCACTGGCTGATTACCACGACGAACCCGTACCAGTGCCTCGTAGCCGACCATCTTCTGATGGGTGGGGCTGAGAATGGGTTGATAGACCGACCGGAAATCGTGATGTTCGATAAAGCTGGCGGTTTTGCCAGAGGGGCGGTGCCGGTGCTCGGCAAGTCTGAGAACGCGCTTCATGGTCAGGAACCCTTGTACTGCCTGTTCGAGCCTTCCTGGCCGTGGTTGAGAAACTGCATTCCAGGCTCAAGCGAGTTCTGTGCCAAAACCTCTGGTTGGGCGCCTGACACCGGGGCCAAGCGACCGCGCTGGCGAGCCTGCGTGGAAACTGGCCCTTTGTTGGTGCACTTGCGTTCAGGGGTACCGGCTTTTTGCACCGTATATAGGCATTCGGTAAAAACGCTGTGGATAATTACTGGGATAATTTGCGAATAATGCCAGAGTAATTTGATTAAATTTATATTTAACAAATAGTTACCGACGTTTTTGGCTGTAAGTGAAGGCATCAATTGTGTGGATAACTTTTTGAAAACTTTTTTGAACAATGTATGACAAGGCTATGAAATCCTGAAACTTTCGGAATTTCCTTATCCTGTACGAACCCTGTCAGAGAGCCGCGTCGCACTGATATTCGGCCAAGGCCAGCCGACAGGGTTTTTATTCACCTCGTTGCTGGTTAAAATTTGCACATTCTGACTGCAATTTCCCGGGCGAGGCGTTATACTCGCCGCCCTGTTTTTTTCCCCGATTTCCGAGGTGTAGTGTGGAGTTTCCGACCCGTTTCGATGTCATTGTCATTGGTGGTGGCCATGCCGGTACTGAAGCCGCCCTGGCGGCTGCGCGCATGGGTTCGCAAACCCTGCTGCTGACCCACAACATTGAGACTCTGGGGCAGATGTCCTGTAACCCGGCCATCGGTGGCATTGGCAAGAGCCATCTGGTGAAGGAAATCGATGCCCTGGGCGGCGCCATGGCCCGGGCCACCGATCAGGCAGGCATCCAGTTCCGGGTCCTGAACAGCCGTAAGGGCCCGGCAGTGCGTGCCACCCGTGCTCAGGCGGACCGGATTCTGTACAAAGCCGCCATTCGCCATATGCTGGAAAACCAGCCCAATCTGACCCTGTTCCAGCAGGCGGCCGATGACCTGATTGTGGAAAACGACCAGGTGGTGGGCGTGGTGACCCAGACCGGCATCCGCTTCAACGCCAAAACCGTGGTCCTGACCACCGGTACCTTCCTCGGTGGCGTTATCCACATCGGTATGCAGAATCACGCCGGTGGTCGCGCCGGTGATGCGCCGGCCAATGCCCTGGCCAAACGCCTGCGGGAGCTACCGTTCAACGTTGGCCGCCTGAAAACCGGAACACCGCCGCGCATTGATGCCCGCACCGTGGATTTCTCCGCGATGCAGCAGCAGTGGGGAGACGATCCGACACCCGTGATGTCGTTTATTGGCAGCCGTGACGAACATCCGGAGCAGATCTGCTGTTACGTGACCCGCACCACCGAAGAAACCCACGACATTATCCGCAGTGGGTTTGACCGCTCACCCATGTTCGCTGGCAACATCGAAGGCGTGGGCCCGCGCTATTGCCCGTCCATCGAGGACAAGGTCAACCGCTTTGCCGACAAGGATTCGCACCAGATTTTCGTCGAGCCCGAAGGCCTGACCACCAACGAGCTGTACCCGAATGGTATTTCCACCAGCCTGCCGTTTGATATCCAGCTCAAGGCCGTGCGCTCGATACCGGGTTTCGAGAACGCCCACATCCTGCGCCCGGGTTATGCCATCGAGTATGACTACCTGAACCCGCAGGACCTGCGCCATACCCTGGAAACCAAGTATATCCAGGGCCTGTACTTTGCCGGTCAGATCAACGGCACCACCGGTTATGAAGAAGCTGGCGCCCAGGGCTTGCTGGCGGGCATCAACGCCTCGCTGCGGGCCCGGGACCAGGAAGAGTGGTACCCGCGCCGGGATGAGGCCTATCTGGGCGTACTGGTGGACGACCTGATCACCATGGGCACCCAGGAGCCTTACCGTATGTTTACCAGCCGTGCCGAATACCGGCTGATCCTGCGGGAGGACAACGCCGACCTGCGCCTGACCGAAACCGGCCGCAAGCTGGGCCTGGTGGACGACGAGCGCTGGCAGAAGTTCAGCGAGAAGTGCGAAGGCATTGCCAAAGAGCGTAGCCGCCTGGAAAGCACCCGCATCCATCCGAACACCGAGGCGGGTGAGCGAGCCAATGGCTACCTGAAACAGCCGATGACCCGTGACCAGTCTCTGGCAGAGCTGCTGCGCCGTCCGGAGATTGTCTACGATCACATCGCCGAGATCGGGGCCGAACGGGCGGAGGACCCGAACGTTGCCGATCAGGTGGAAATCGAGATCAAATACGAAGGCTATATCTCCCGGCAGGCGGACGAGATCGAGCGCCTGCGCAAGAACGAGAACACCGCGTTGCCGCTGGATCTGGACTACGACGTCATCGGTGGCCTGTCCAACGAGATCAAGCAGAAGCTCAAGGACGTGCGCCCGGAAACGGTGGCTCAGGCGTCCCGTATCCAGGGGGTAACCCCGGCGGCGGTCAGCCAGATTCTGGTGCATCTGAAAAAGCGCGACCTGTTGAAAAAGCAGAGCGCCTGAGATGAGTTATCCACAGTGGCCCGGCCAGCTTCGGGACGGCCTCGCGGCCATGAACCTGTCTTTGTCCGACAGCCAGCAGCAACAGTTGCTGGCTTTTCTGGCTCTGCTGAACAAGTGGAACAAGGCCTACAACCTGACCGCCGTGCGGGATGAGCGGGTCATGGTCTCCCGCCAGTTGCTGGACAGTCTGAGCATCCTGCCCTGGGTGACCACAGACCATTTGCTGGATGTGGGCGCCGGCGGCGGCCTGCCGGGTATTCCGCTGGCCATTGTGTTCCCGGAAAAACGCTTTACCCTGCTGGACAGCAACGGCAAGAAAACCCGATTCCTGAATCAGTGTGTGCTTGAGCTCGGGCTGGACAACGTTGAAGTTATCCACGGCCGGGCGGAAGACTGCCAGCCCGATCAGCCCTTCACCCAGATCAGCAGCCGGGCCTTCACCGCGCTGGAAAACCTGGTGACCTGGTGTGGTGGTCTGCTCGCGAATGACGGCGAGTTCCTTGCCATGAAAGGCCAGTATCCGGATGATGAAGTAGCTGCCCTTCCGGCGGGCTGGCAGGTAGAATCCAGCCATTCCCTGACCGTCCCCGGAGCCGACGGCGAACGGCATTTACTGATCGTCGCCCGGGCTGAACGACACCGGTAACCCTCAACAGCAGGAGGCAAAGCATGGCGCGCGTGATTGCAGTGACCAATCAGAAAGGCGGTGTGGGCAAAACCACCACCTGCGTCAATCTTGCCGCGTCTCTGGCGGCCACCAAGCGCCGGGTGCTGCTGGTGGATATGGATCCCCAGGGCAATGCCACCATGGGCAGCGGTGTGGATAAAAATTCCCTGGAGCTGTCCGGATACGATGTGCTGACCAAACGGGCTACTCCGGCGGACGTGATCGTCCACGCTGAAGCCTCCGGTTTTGACCTGCTGCCCGCCAACGGTGACCTGACCGCCGCCGAAGTGGAGCTGATGAACGAGATTGGCCGGGAACACCGGTTACGGCTGACCCTCAACACCGTTCGGGAAAACTACGACTACATCCTGATTGATTGCCCGCCTTCACTCAGTCTGCTGACCGTGAATGCTCTGTCTGCCGCGGATTCGGTACTGATCCCGATGCAGTGTGAATATTATGCCCTGGAAGGGCTGGCGGCACTGATGAACACCGTCCAGCAGATTCAGGAAACGGTCAATCCCAATCTGGAGATTGAGGGTATCCTGCGCACCATGTACGACCCCCGCAACAGTCTGACTCTGGATGTCTCCGGTCAGCTCAGTGAATATTTCGGTGACAAGGTTTACCGGGCGGTGATTCCCCGTAATGTCCGGCTGGCAGAAGCGCCCAGCTACGGCATGCCGGCACTCAAGTATGATCGGGTGTCCAAAGGTGCGGTGGCTTATCTGGCGCTGGCTGGCGAGATGGTACGCCGGCACGGATCGAAAAAGACATCGCCCGCGGTTGCGGTGTAACATAGATCGCCGTCAGGCAACCATGCACCCACTATTTCAACAGGAAGAATGACAACTACCATGGCGGCGAAGAAGCGAGGCTTGGGCGAACGGGGACTGGGGGCACTGCTCCAGGGCTCGAAGGTGAATCTCAATCAGGAGACCAGTGATCACGATGGTGAACTGCGTGAGATCCCGGTCGACCTGATCCAGCGTGGTCGTTATCAGCCGCGCCGGGATATGGATCCCGCCGCTCTGCAGGAACTGGCAGACTCCATTCGTCAGCAGGGCGTGATGCAGCCGGTCGTGGTGCGTCCGGTTTCGGAAGGCCGTTATGAACTGATTGCCGGTGAGCGCCGCTGGCGTGCCACCCAGCTGGCAGAACTGGACCGTATTCCTGCCATTATCCGCGATGTCCCGGATGAAGCCGCCATTGCGATGGCGCTGATCGAGAACATTCAGCGCGAAAACCTGAACCCCATTGAAGAAGCCTTCGCCCTGCAGCGCCTGCAGGACGAGTTCGGCCTGACCCAGGCTCAGGTGGCCGAGGCGGTGGGCAAGTCCCGAACGACGATCACCAACCTGTTACGGTTGATCGGCCTGACCGAAGACGTAAGGGTAATGCTGGAGCATGGTGATCTGGAAATGGGCCACGGCCGTGCCATGCTCACCCTGCCACCGGAGCAGCAGATGCAGGTGGCCCGTCAGGTGGTCGCCAAATCGCTGTCGGTACGCCAGACTGAAGCCCTGGTGCGCCGGGTTCAGCAGGAAAAACCGGAAGACAAAGCCAGCGCCAAGCCGGCTCTGGATCCTAACATCCGGGCCCTGCAGGACGATCTGTCTGACCGGCTCGGTGCCCGGGTGGCGATCAATCATGGTAAACGCGGCAAAGGCAAGCTGGTGATTGAGTACAGTTCACTGGACGAGCTTGACGGCATTCTGGGCCACATCCGTTAGTCGGCCCGATAAAACCTGAAAATCATCCTAAAGTCCCGTCTGGTGCCGGAAACACCACATGTGGTTGTGGTGATCGATGAGCAACACAACCTGTGTAAAACTTCAGGTTTCGGCGGCAAAACCTGCTCACTTTTTCGCCAATTTTTCCGTGCGGTTATGTTGAACACCTATCGGTTAACACATATAATTCCGCGCGCTTGGAATGACAGCTGGTGATATGAACCGTTCTTCGAGAGCCATCACGTACGTACCACTTGGCAAGTGGTTGATTATAGAGATGGCAGTTCTGCTGATTCTGAGCCTGTTGTGGTTGTTGGAAAGTCGTTTGGCCGGGTATTCCGCCCTCATTGGCGGTCTTATTTTTGTCATACCAAACGCGTACTTTGCTCACCGCGCTTATCGTTATCAGGGTGCCCGACAGATGCACCTGGCAGTGAGCAACATATTCAGGGCAGAGAGCATCAAGCTGGCCCTTACCGCAGTGTTTTTTGCGGCCGTTTTCACTTTAATGGAGCCAGTCCACGTACCGGCTCTGTTATTCACTTTTGCTGTGATGGTTGTGTTGGGTACGGCATTGCGCTGGCTCATCCGGCCGCGAACACAGCGATGACTGGACGAGAGCAGTATGGCAGCTGATACCCCAGTAGAGTATATAAAACACCACCTCACCAACCTTACCTATGGCAAGCTCCCGGAAGGCTATGAGCGCGCGGATGGCAGTGTCGTGCAGGAGGCCACCTGGACCTTCGCACGTACCGGCCAGGAAGCCGCGGACATGGGCTTCATGGCTGTCCATGTCG
>CEUY01087970.1_pt1 | contig 10004 bp, 12 predicted proteins | sample 361481 | NCBI WGS metagenome assembly CEUY01 (sample SAMEA2622737, study PRJEB7988) | marine metagenome | isolation source: saline water (ENVO:00002010), including
AGACTTAACTATTCTAGGACCTCAAAAAATTTGGGATACAAAATTAATATCTATTTTAATGCTTTGGGTAAAAATTCATCATACTAACTTATTAGATAAATTTATAAATTTAATTTACAAAAAATTTTGGAAAAGAAATTTAAATTTAGAAGACCATGATGTGATAATTAATGTAATAAAAGAATTAGGAATAAAAAATAATAATTTTATAGAATGGAAAAATAGTAATGGAAAAAAAGAATTAAAGAACATCATAAACAATGCACATAAATATGGTGTATTTGGTGTTCCAAGCTATTTATATAAAAAAGAATTATTTTGGGGAAGAGAACAATTACCTATGATTGAAGCAAGAATTACTGGAAATTACAAAAAAATATATTAACAATTTATTTAGTTATAAATGGATTAATTATATTAGGATCAATTTTTTGCAACTCAACAAACTTGTTTTTTAACTTTTTTTCAAATAATAAATCTGGCTTAACACCAAAAAACACAGCTCTTGTAAGCTCTAAAAAAGATTCGTCATATTTTTTAAGTTCATAATAAGTCTTAGAAAGAATCATTCTTGTCTTTCCCCATTTTCCATAATAAGAAAGTGAATTATTTAAAATTTTCTCCGCTTTATTATAATCTTTATTTTTATATGCTTCATTACCTCTATCAGTTAATAATCTAGCAACTGGATCTATTTCAAATCTAGCATGGTGTCTTTGATAAATTCTAGAAATTCTCTTTAATAAACTAACATTATTTATTATTGAATCTGGTAAAAAATTATAGTTTCTCATCAATTTTAAAATTGCTTTACTTTCTTTACTAGTATCAAAAGTATTAGCACCACTAAGAAGCATAAAATCATTTGTTTTTTGGGTATGCCAAGCTCCAAACAAATGTCCAAATTCATGCGCTATAATTATACTTCCCGTATCTAAATTTAATTTGTTTAAATTAGAAACCATAGCATAATTTGAAAATGTTCCAGCAATCCCTAAACCTTTTACATCATGTCCAACTATACTTAATATTATTTCAGCTCTAGATTTTTTAATTAAATTTGATATTTCTGCTTTATGGAACGAATATAATTCCGAAATATTTCCTATATCTTCATTATAATGAAAACCTACTTTTTTAAAAAAATTCCAATTTATTTTAAATTGAGAATAATAAAATTCGTTTACTTTACTAAATCTCTCAATAATTAACTTTTCTATACTTTCCTCTGAGTAATATTTTAAATCGTAAATTACCAAAACATTAATGGTTCTATCTTCAAAACATTCATATGAGAAGCAGCCATTATCATTTGATAAAGTATTTTTATAAAATAAAAATATAATTAGAAATAAACTTAAAAAAAATCTACCAAAAATGAGAATCATTCTCAATATGTAATAAAAAGTTATACTTTTTATAAAGTTATGATATAAATTTCCGATCATTATTTTATTATATACAAATCTAAATTATAAGTCTTTAGGAGTAAAAAAATATGGGATTGAAATACTTACTATTATTGCGCTTTGGACTAGTTAATTTGGTTGCCTTTGCACTATTAGGAGCAGCTTGGGCACAAGGACTAGTTGCAAAAGTAATTAATGCCGATATAACAAATATGGTTTTATTAATTTGCACTGTATTTATTGTTGGCTTAGTACTAGCTGGCTATCGACTATGGAAAGTTAGCAAACAGTTAAACGCAGCTTATAATTTTAATCCTAAAGAAAAATCAAGAGCATCTGATTTTATTGCCAAAACAAAAGGCAAAGATGCTTCTAGTAGAGCAAATATAACCCAAGCACTAAGATTAAAATTATTTTCCCGTATTATTCATATAAGATATATCGCAAATTCACTTACAATTTTAGGTTTAATAGGTACTGTTTTAGGATTTATTATTGCATTATCTGGAGTTGATCCAGATGTAGCATCAAATCCAAGTGCTATCAGCCCAATGGTAGCACAACTTATAGAAGGTATGTCGGTGGCACTATATACCACCTTAGTGGGTGCAATATTAAGTGTATGGTTAGGCTTAATATATCAAATGCTGGCCACTGGAACTTCTAATTTAGTATCGAGAATAATTGAAATTTCTGAAAGTTAATAATTCACATGGATGACTCTTATGAATCGATAACAGATGAAGACGATGATATGACAAGTGGTGATACTGTCTTTAGGGACATGACGATGCTTGCATTATCAGGGTTTGTAATTATAGTACTTCTACTTTTACCTTGGCTAAATATTGAAGCACAAGACGAAGCTACAAAAGAACCTTCAGGTAGCGTGATTGTTGAAGTTTTGTGGCCAGATGATAGAAATGTTGATGTCGATTTATGGGTAAAATCACCCGATGATGCCGCAGTAGGATATTCTAACATGGCTGGATATTATTTTAACTTATTAAGAGATGATAGAGGAAATCAATTTGATACTACTCCTATAAATTATGAGATAAGTTATACTAGAGGAATAGCTGCAGGTGAATACCAGGCAAACTTACATTTGTATGCTACTGATAATGGTCCACCAATAAATGCTCAAGTAATAGTAAGCGTAGTAGAACCAGATCAAAGAGCAAGAACAGCTATTATTAAAAAGAGCGTTTTCTTAAAAAAGTTTAATGAAGAAATTACTGTTGCTAGATGGACATTAAATAATAAAGGTAAGTTAAAACCTAATAGTATCCACAGCTTAAAGAAAAGTTTATTAAGAAGGTAAATATAATGGACATACTTAATATATTTTACATAGTAATTACTACTCTCGCTGTAATGCTTATTTCAATAACCATCTGGTCTAGAAGGCCTTTCAAATGGAGGTTGAGTGGTTTTTTTATTGGAACAACTTTAATAGCAATATTATTTATATCTATTTTAGAATTATTAAGTAGACCTAAACCCGCTCATTTAGAATTATTTTATAAAGATATACCAGAAGTAGTTTTACTGCATGCTTCATGGGAAGAGGAAGTAGCACTATATATACTCGTTGAAATACCTGGAGTTAAAGAACCAAGATTATATATTCTTCCTTGGAGTAGAGAAGAAGCCGAGAAATTTGAACAAGCTATGCAAGAAGGTAAAGACCAAGATGCGGAGGTTAGAATCGGCAACCCATTTTTCAACACTGATGAAGAAGATAGAGAAAGATTAGTCTATACAACTCCTGCAAAACCTATGCCACAAAAAGGAAGAGAACAATTACCTGTTACAAATTTTGATCCAGATGCTGAACAACCATCTTATGGCGAAGAAGAAGAAAATAAATAATTATTTCTAATATTTATCTAGTACTTTAAAGCTTCCTAAAGAAATACTTCTTTGAGAGCCATAATTCGAAAATATTTCAATTCTAAAATATCGACCACGCATTCCATCAAATGAAATAATTTTTTCAGAGCCATTTTCTGGCAAAAATACTCTTTGTATTTCGATCCAACCTCCCATATGAGGAAACGGATCAGCAGTCGAAACACGTACTTCATGCGCCCAACTATTTTGTTCGCTATCATTTTTTCCTTTAATAATTATTGCTTCAAATCTTTTGTTTTCAGGAAAAGCATAAGTAAGAACTTGAGGAAAAGAAGTATCAGATGTAGACCAATAAGAATTTTGATCTGTATCAATTAAATTTATAGCCTTATTTTCAGAATCTTCACTTGTCCAATGTACAACTTTTCCACCTTGATCATATGAAATAAGATCTTTAGAAAAAACATTATAAATATAAAAAGAATTTAATAATAAAGCTAATAAACAAATATTATTGAGGCGAAACATATTTAATACCATAAGAGGCGTAAATATCTTTAATTTTTCCATTATTTAAAAGTTTATCTAATAAATTATTAAATACTTGAACAGTATTTTCATCTGCACCTCGCATTAATATTCCAACATTTAAAGAAACATCTCTAGTAAAATCAAAGTTATTTAAATAAATTAAATCTGTATCAGGATTGTTTTTTACATACCACCAATATTGTGGAGACGAAATAAAAGCAGCATCTATTTCTCCATCAGCCAAACCTTGAATCAAAAGTTCTTCTGTTTCAAATTTAGTTCTATGCTTTATTTTATATTTTTGCATCAACATATGCGACCATGTTCCTCGCATAACTCCCACATTTAATTCTTTAATTGACGATAAAGTATTATTATCTTTTATAACTTCTGTTTTTCCTACTAGATATGTTTCATACTTTATTATCGGAATAGAGGCTTGCGGAGGTAATTTACTCTTTTTACTATCGCTTGCTCTAGTCAAAGGCCTAGCTCCCTCAATATCTCTTTTATCTTCATCATCATCTTTTCTAGCTACAGCTTCCATCATGAGATCACATCCAGCTTTTCTTGCATGAAATCTATATCGAAGCCAAATGATCTCTAAATCTACATCTAATTCTTTTGCAATTTCTTCAGCTAGTTCAATTTGAATACCTTTTATTTTTCCCGTTTTAGACGAAAAAGGCATTCTTTCTGACAAAGCACAAATCTTTAATGATCCAATACTTAATATTGTATCAACAGTTCTTGCATTAGCTAAATTAATGTTACTAAATAAAATAAATGTAAATATAGCTAATATAGTTTTCATTATAAACTCTTTAAAATATTTTGAATTAATTCTTTAGACTGTCCATGATAGTGTTTGCTTTTCATAGCTTGGTCCATATTAGATAAATCATTTCCAACAACTACGACTCCGACCATTCCTACCGACAAATGCGGTGTACATTTATAAGTATAAATCCCTGGTACGTTAAATGTATATCCTGCACTCTTATGCATTTTAGATTTAAATTTTATATCTTCTGGAGCCTCCATAAACTCTACATTATGCCCCTTAGTAGTAGCCTTCCATAAAACTTTTCCCCCAACATCTACTAATGACAACATGGGATCATAACGAAAACGTGAGCCATCAGGTCCTACATTCAACATTTGAACTACACCATCAGCCGCAGCTATTTGAAACTCTGTTAAATCATTTACTGGCTCAGTATGTATAACTAAACCATCAGTTTCACATATATCTTTTTCCTCTATTATATATTCTTTAGCAGCAAAACTTTTGCCTAATAAGCCAAACGTTCCTAATCCAATTATAGACGTTGCTATTCCTCCCATTAATTGTCTTCTCTTTATCATTATTTACTCCAGAAATTACTTAAATTATTTATATAACTTATTACAATTATAACCACAAATAAACTAAAAAAAAGGCGGAAGAAAAATCCTTCCGCCTAATTTTTAATAACCTAAAAAGTTATTTCACAGAGAACGCAATCATAGCAGCTCCAGCTGGGAAATCAGCAACTTCTGGCCATAAAGCAGGATATAGACCCATAACTAATGAACCTAAACCTGAAGGCGCAGCAACATACTGAGTTCCACCTGCACTGTATGAAATTGGTCCGCCACGGAAACCAGAACCGGCATTAAATGACCAAAGAACGTCACCATTATTAGCGTCAAATGCACGGAAAGTTCCGTCAATACCACCTTGGAATACTAAGTCTCCTGCAGTAGCTAAAACACTACCCATTGCTGGATACTTATATGTATATGCCCAAGATCTTTTTCCTGAAACAGGATCTCTAGCATCTAATCTACCGTGTGCTTTTTTACCATTTGGTAAATGAGCAGCAACTAAGTCAGCGCCAAAGAATAACTGAGCAATAGGCTCTGTTACTGGATCTTCTTTTCTTACAGTAGTTATCTGACAAGCTTCACTTGCAGAATTATACCATAATCCAGTTCTAGGACTATAAGCTCCTGAATTCCAGCTTCTTCCACCAGCAATCCATGGGCATGATAGCATATCTTGATTGTCACCCATATTAGGAGGGTTACGTCCAATTAATTCACCAGTTTTAGGATTAATACTTTCAACCCAGTTAAAGTTTTCATTCATAGGCCAGACATTTTCAATTTGTCCATCTCCACGATTATATACGAAAACATGACCAGATTTGTTTTGGTGAACAACTAATTGTTTATTGTCTCTATCAAGTAACCAAAACTCACCCATTGCACTATCAAAATCCCAGTCATCATGAGGAATTTCTTGGTGATACCATTTAATTTTACCAGTATCTGGATCCATTGCTATTACTGATGAAGTATATAAATTATCCCCAGGACGAGCTCCGCCTGAAGGACTACCAGTAGCTGGGTCAGCTCCCCAGTCATAGTCTGGTGCAGGGTTAGAAGTACCTATGAAATATGTATTTGTAGAAGCATCATATGTACCTGGCATCCAGCTACCGCCCCCACCATATTTTCCTGAGTCTCCGCCCCAAGAAGCTTGGTCATCTTTAATAGTATTAAAAGACCATTGAACTTCACCAGTTTTAGGATCCATTCCAAATACTTTACCTTGAATTGGATACTCACCAGCAGTTTGACCTAATACTAAAGTATTACCAGCCATTACAGGAGGTGATGTAAAGTTACATGCACATTTAGTAGTATCTACTAATTGAACAGACCATACTTCTTTTCCTGTTTTTTGATCTAAAGCTATTGCACGACCATCTAAAGTCGCAATATTAACATTACCATTAGATACGTTAACACCACGCGAATATGGGGTGAAGAACAGCTCATCTACAATCGGATCAAGATCTGGATAATAATGCCAAATCTCTCTACCTGTAGCAGCATCTAAAGCAAATGTACGGTTATATGAACCAGAATAGTACATTACTCCATCTATAACTAATGGAGTTGCTTCCAAACCTTGCTCAATAGCACCCGGTTGATGAATCCAAGCAACATTTAAATCATTAATATTGCCTTTATTAATTTGATTTATATCAGCATAACGAGTGGCGTCATCAGGTCCATGGTACCAAGTCCAATCGTTTGCAATACTTTGGAATGAAAAAGCAAAAGCTATTAATCCCAATAGTGTTTTAAATAAAAGAGTCATAAACTCTCCTCCCTTTAATTAAAGTTAATCATAAAGAAGACATAATTTTTATAATAAATTTTTAAATATTATAAAAACCTATCCCCATAATCTAATTTAACTATATTTTTGTATATTTCCATAGTAAAAATTTATATTTTTTATATATTTAAATTATTTTTTAATTAAGAAAGTACTGGAAATAAAATTTGAAATTAAAAAAATATAAATTTTTACTAATTATAAATGTATTTATTACATATTTTATAAGTGTCTTTTATTTCAACAATGGCTTAAATGCTGAAGAAATTTTAGACGTTAAAGAAAGAATAAAAGAATTAACTAAAGAAGCTGAAGCTGGTGACGTTAATGCACAGTATACTTTAGGACGTATAGCTTTAGAAACTAAAAACCCTCCAGATCATTCAACCGCCGTATATTGGTTTAGAATTGCAGCCGAATCGAATCATATTAAAGCACAGGAAATGCTTGGAGCACATTTATTTTCAGGACTAGGTGTTCCACCTAATCCTAAACAAGCATATAAATGGTGGAAGCAAGCAGCATTTTCTGGAAGCGTTAAAGCTCAAGCAAGTTTAGGTGTTTTATATGCTCTTGGTTCTGGTATAGAACAAAATAATATTGAAGCATATAAATGGTTAACTATTGCAGCCTTTTTTGGAAACAAAAATGCACAAATTCAAAGAGACGAATCAATTGCATTACAGATGACAGCCGATGAAATAAGAGAAGCGCAAAAAAGAATAGAAAAAACAATTAAATTAATTAAACAATAATTCTAAATTTGACTACTTGAACAATTTTCAAAAATTCCATCAGGAATTTCTTCAAGTAAAATAGGTTTTTTATTTTTATTTACTCTAATGAAATTAATTTTATCTAATACCTCATTAATTAAATTCAATTTATCTAATTGCTTATAAATATTTATAAGAGAATATGCTTGCAAAATATATTGTTCATTTTGAATAATGTTGTATTCTTCTAGAATTGATAATGATTTAGTAATATTTTCTATTGCTAAATCAAATTTTCCTAAAACCTTATTTAATTCACCATAATTATAAAATGCTGACGAATAATTAAAAACATCAACACCTTTTTTATTATTCCATATATTAATTGATTTTTGTATATATTGTATGGCCTCATCATATTTGCACTGCTTTTTAAGCACAACAGCAACATTATTATATAATCTGGCTAGCTTAGTTGAATTATTCACTTCATTATAAACATTTAAATTTAAAAGTTTCTTATATAACTGCTCTGCTTCAATATAATTACCTTTAGTTGAATACACTGAAGCCAGATTAGATATAGCTGTTAATAATACAAAGTTATCAGAACTATATTTCTTTGATAGATCCATAGAACTTAATAAATTTTTTTCAGCTGAATCAATTAATCCATTTTTTATTTGAACAGTAGATAAATTGTTTAATGTTCTTGCCTTCAACATATTATATTTTTCACCTAAAATTTCATATACTCCTATAGATGCAAGATACAACTTAGTTGCTTCATCGTATTCTTCACTAGATTCATATGCTCTAGCTAGATTATTGTAACTTTGAGCTACATAACGATGGTTGATTCCATATACTTCTAATCTAATTCTTAAAGACTCTTCCAATATTATTTGTGCCTCATCTATTTTTAACAGTTCTATATTTAACAACCCTAAATTATTTAATGTGGCTGATAACTCAGCCCTTAAACCTAAATTTCTTGCTTCTTTAATAGCCTCTAAATAAAATTGTTCAGATAAATTAAAATCTCCTTCTTTATATAATTGCATTCCTTTTTTATTTTTAATTAACCATTCAGAGTTATCTTCAGCACATGAAATAAACGTAAAATTTAAAAACAAAATAATAAAAATTAAAACTTTAAACATTTTTATTAAAACTCCAATTTTTTAAAACTTCATGAGGATTATCTATATTTTGATATTTTACATTCTTCTTTATAGGAACAGTTAACTCTATAACATAACCATTAGGATCTCTAAAATAAATAGATTTAATAAAACCATGATTCGAAATTCCCCTAGTTTCTATTCCAATTGTTTTTCCTTTATTATAATATTCTAATAATTTTTTTTCACTTACTTCCAATGCAATATGCAAATCAAAATCATGCCATTTTTTATATCTTAATGGATTATTTAATATTTCAAAAAAAGCTAAACATGATTTATCTCTTAATGAATAAAAAGTATGAAGTACTTTTATCTCTCTACCAGTTAATGTAGATGTTAACTCAAAAGCTTTGATTAATTTTAAATTAAGAAAATCTTCATAAAACCTTCTCGTAACCTCAGAATCAATACATCTATATGCATTATGATGTAATTTTTTAATATCTATCATAATTTTTAAACTCCTTAATGAAGTATACAATAAATTAAATTAAACCTTTTATTAATAATAAAAATTTAGTATATTGTTATTCTTGCAAATGAATAACATTCGCATAATTTTGAAATTTGACTTTTTTGCAATATTCATATTAAAGCTTTTTTCAAAAATATATTTTTACTACTAAGTAATGTATAAATATTAATTAAATATACTATATATTGACATTTTAGTGAAAATATTTCAAAGTGTGCACAGTGACTTAATAAACAAGGGGAGTTTTAAATGTCATTAATTAATACTATAAAAGGGGCTGTCGGTAGTTTAACTGATCTAGCTCTTGGGCTATTAGCATTAGCTATAGCTATTCAACTGTTAGTTGGATCAACAAACATGTCCTTCTTCGGAAATGTTGTTAACAACATTCAGAATCTAGTTTCTGGACTAGGTAATGGCGGTTTAGCAGGATTAATTGCTGTCGGCATTATTCTATGGCTTTTCGGAAGAAAATAATAAGATATTAAATTATTAAAAGTTAAAAATTATTATAATAATTTTTTCTTATTTTATATTCGTTCCATCTTAGTATATTTAAGATGGAACGTAATATAAGGGTAAAAAGAAAATGGAAAATAAATTAAAATCATATTCAACATCAATAGCATCTATAACCTCTTTTATATGGAAATT
>CEUY01170762.1_pt1 | contig 9998 bp, 8 predicted proteins | sample 361481 | NCBI WGS metagenome assembly CEUY01 (sample SAMEA2622737, study PRJEB7988) | marine metagenome | isolation source: saline water (ENVO:00002010), including
GAGAGTCACGCTTACTGGTCGAGATGTTTTATAGACAGTATCCCCGATACTTTCAATAAATTGCTCTATCCCATTCGCATAGGGCGAAAGTAATAGAATGTTCATAACCTTGATAAATATCGTTTGATAACATCAATAGTCCGACTCGTCCCTAGTCCATCGCAAACGGCTCTTGCATGTTGACTCATAAGCGCAAGCTTGTCGGGACTTACCCTAAAGGTCTTAACTGAGTTTCCAATGTCCTCTGAGTCTATGTCTTGGTACCTGCCAATGTGGCAAACTGCCCCGATATGGTCTAGGTTCTCGTTTATTAGCGCTTGATTGTCTGAAACCGTAATAGACACTGTTGGAAGACCGAGACAACAGCGTTCCCAACTAGAGATGCCACCGGCTCCAACAGCTAAGTCGGCTTTCGAAATTAAAGCCGTCAGATCACTTACATCCGTAAATAGTTGTGCATTTGGGAATTGTTTAATAAGTTTCTTAACTCGAGCGAGATGTGGAGCGGTACTACTTAAAACTACATCAACACGGACAACGTCCAGCGATGAATAAATACTCTGTAAAACGAAACTCGTAACATCATTGAAATCCTGGCTTCCGAGGCTCACCAGTATCCGATCAAGTTCATAAAGCCGTTTATCACGTTCCCATAGTGCAGACGAACGGTTTTTTGAAAATTCCTCGCGTAAAAGAGTATATTCCGATCCGACTAATATGCAGCAATCGGTCGGCGTCAGATTTTCGTAGTCGGATTTAGACCTATGTATCGTTTGATCTAATAAGATGTCGACGTCGTGAGTGCGATTTGCTAGATCGTCAATTGCTAGAATGGTGGACGCCCATGGCCTGCAGGAAGATTCAAACGCTGTTCCAAGTTCATAGTGATCTACGACAAGCAGTTCAATGCCCTGTGGCAGCATTGAGATTAGATATTCTGGTTGTTTTTGAAAGTGTAGAGGTAACTCCAAGATATTATGATTCGAACTGGCAAGAGCATGCGTAGTGTTAATCGAAGACTCGGTACACGCGATATAACAAATCCAGTCTTTTTCGGCTAATTTATCTGCTAAAGATAAACATCGCATAATGTGACCGGAGCCAATCTCGGGAGATGCGTCCGATCTAAATACGACGACATTCATTATCAATAATAAAAACAGAATTAGCCATAACACATTTGCTGGTCTGGTACAGTTGTAGTGAGTAGATATTAACGATTGTTTCTACACACAGTGCAGATTGTATATTTAATAAAACTCTGAGTCAGGTGGAAAAAATTAAGATCATTGTCCATAAAAACGTGAGCAACCATCTGATATCGTATTTGAAAGTGGCAATTGCGTTGAAACATTGAGTCATGTGGTGACCGACATCGCATGTTGATCAGTGTTGACGTGATTATGAGAATCCAAGTGTTTTAATTGAATTGATTTCACAATTAAATGGGATAGAGTTGCAAATTAAAAACTCCTATGTGATTGAATGGCGGCAAGATAGTTGATAGACAGAGTTCTGAATACCGATAGCAAGACCACTTTGTCCGTAATAGGTGTGGCGTTGAAGGCAAAATGGACTCATCTATTACTAATTGTTTTCCTTAATGCAGGGTCCGCGGTTCTTGAAGGCTCGACCATGGTTGCTTTGCTATTGTCGCTTAATATCTTGTTTGACCAGACATCCTCCGAAATCGGTTCATGGCCAGCGGAGATTGTCGGATGGCTAGGGGTTGGGGAGAATAAAAATACGTTGTTCTTCTTTTTTATTTTTAGTGCGATTGCGTTACAGATATTAAAAAGCTGTACCGAATTCTTGTCGCGCGTGGTATCCACTAGGCTGCGTACACACGTGTCCTTATATGTTCAGTCTCAAGTAACCTCTAAACTGCTTTCGTTGGAGTACCAAACATTATCCCGAATCCCAATTGGTACTCAGAATAGCTATTTTGTTATTGCCGACCAAGTGGCGAAGACGCTGACAATTACCCTGATTAATCCTTTGATTAATTCTACATTGTTTATTGTTGTCTATTTAATTGTATTGATGGTGATTTCAGTAGAAGTCACTCTTGTCGCGGCTGCATGTGGATTAGTGTTGTGGTTATCACTAGGCACCATTTATGCGTGGTCAAAGAAAGCAGGAGCAAAAATCTCCACAGGAGAAAAACAGCTTGGTGGTCTCGTAATAGATTACCTCAGTGCGGCCAAGCTACTAAGGATTTATCCAGCTGCCAACATATTTAGACAGCAAATGGACACCGTGAGGCGGAGAGTGCTCGAAGCGCACCAATTCGCAAGAATCTTGGAGCAGATGGTTGCGCCCGCTATTGACGTATTGTTTGTAATAACCGTTGGAGTAATATTTTCTGTTATCTTTTTCTCATTTGATGGTGAAATTGTTCAGACAGCACCTACTGCGGGTATTGTTCTTGTAGTGTTTAATCGTCTACTGCCCCACTTCAAGCAATTGAATACAATGAGGAGCACCTATGCAGGATTGAGTTCACGCATTGAGCAAATTGGGGAACTGGTGTCTAAAACGGGTTTAGCACCAGTAGAGCAAACTGTTCAATCACAATATTCATCAGCTCCACAAATAGAATTTAAGAATTTATCTTTTTCATATCCAGACTCTGATCAACAGGCAATAAGCAGCCTCAGTTGTTTGTTTCAACCAGGTGCCATTAACGTTGTTAAGGGTCAATCTGGTTCAGGTAAGTCCACCATAATGAATGTTCTAGCCAAACTGTATGTACAAACAGGTGGAGAGATCATTGTCAACGGCAAAGAATTTGATCAGATCGATAAATGCGCATGGCTGTCTAATTTAGGATATGTGGACCAGGAATGTTTTCTTTTAAATAGCACTATCAAAGAAAATATTTTGTTTGGTAGAAAGGGTTACTCACATCAACAAATTGAGGAGGCATGTGAGTTAGCCGAAGTGACTGAATTCCTTAAACGTTTGAGGAGTAACTTTAATACGGTAGTCGGTGATCGAGGGTTATCACTGTCGGGTGGACAACGTCAAAGAATAGTGTTGGCTAGAGCCCTTCTTAATAATCCGCGGGTTCTCCTTTTGGATGAACCTACGAGTGCTCTTGACTTAACAACCGAGGAAAAATTCCTAGAAACCTTGGTACAAATCGCTTCGGACTGCACGGTCATTATGGCGTCTCATAGGGAATCTACAGATAAGTGTGCTGATCGCATTATAGAGATTTAAGTTGAAAGTAAGAATATATATCGGTTTGAAGGTCATCGGGTCGCCGGTTTGTGAGTAGTAAAATTAAAAGCACGAATTCCAAAACAAATAGGAAAGTCTATTTTGCTTTCCCGACGCGTTCTCGAGTTCAGCGATTTGATCAAGTAGTAGCGGGCAATGGTCCAAAAGAGTTCTATTACGGGTATTGTTATCTTCAGGATCGTGGGATACACGTCGACATGTTAGATACTCGGGGTAGCATAGTTGGAAATTGCTGGTCTCGTTCTAACCGACTAATTGAATATGTGAGTAATCGATTATGCAAAGTAAGTTTTAACAGAACATTGGCCGCGCAATACCTAGATGTTATTAGCCCGAATGACCTGATTATTAGTTTTATCGACTGGTTTAGTCTTTCCCTTGGATTAGAAAATGCGAAGCGGAACAATAAGCACAAGATTGCTGGCGGCTTTCACGGGCTGTCGGATTTACTACAACCAGACAATAGAACGATCAGTCGGAAATATTTAGACCATTTTGGTAGAAGAGCCATTTATGGTCTAAGTATGGCTTTCTTTTTTGGCGAGGTGGACAGACGCTCGGCGATTATTAACTATGATCTCGGACAGATAGACACCCGATTATTTAAATTTGGTGTGGATACAGATTTCTGGTTGCCACGAGAAAGCAGTAGAGAACATTATTTCTCATTGTTATCAGTTGGTAGTGACCGATGGAGAAATTATCAGCTTTTGCTTGACGCGGCAGGTGATACACCGTTGGAAATCATTACTTCAGCGAGTATTTCGAAAAGAAACAGATTGGAGTTAGCGTCATCGGCCCGCGTAGGTAGCTTTCATGATCCAAGCTTGACGGATACGGAACTTAGAGAGGCTTACCAAAACGCAAGTGCTATCGTAGTGCCTTTGCATGATACCACCCAGCCATCTGGATATAGCGTAACATTACAAGCAATGGCCTGCGGAAAGCCAGTCATTTTGACCAATATTGAAGGATTGTGGGATAGAAAGGTGTTTCGGCACAAGGAAAACTGTCTTCTGGTTCCTCCGAATGACAAGAACTCGTTGAGAAACGCCATTGAAAGTATTAAGAATAACCGAGAGTTAGCGTGTCGACTTGGTTTGGACGCAAGGGCAACTGCAGTAGACTACTTCGGAATCGGCCGAATGAATACTGATATTTGGGATATGGTTGAGTCTCTCGCATAAATATCATGGCAAGCAACATTTGGTAGATAGATCACTTTGCTTCAAACCATCGACTATCATGATGTCCTAACCGGACCGCAACTGCCACATTTACTTCTAGAAGAGCTCCTGTTGGGTATCTGTCCGGGTTTGATCATAAAAAATGTCTTCAACTCGAATGAAATAGAAACAATTCAGAGAAACGTTTTTCGGCTAAAGTTCCCAGGCAGGTTAGGGGGAGTGAAGTCATTTTTAGTTCGGAGAATGCATTCTCGGTATTGGAATCGAATTGTTCCGGCCAAGATAACTTTTGGATCATCTATTGGGCGTTTTAGAAGTCTAAGTGCCGATTATTTTTCGACCAGCAAATACTGGGACACTTATTGGTCGGAAAGTGCTCTAGGAAGCCTGTATCCAGCGTCGCGACTTTCCAGCCTGATGGAGAGTGTGTATTCGACAACTGCCTCACGCTGTTATGAACCACAGTTAGGATTACATTCTGGGGGAGTATTCAGGCTGTATCTCGGTCGAGGGGAAACGCCTCACGTGGACTCCTTGGATAGAGATAGAGATTCGTTGGCCCGAGGTCACACGAATGCGAGGAATACATCATCGCTAATGAACTACGATAATCAAATGTCAATGCTAATGTCGTGTAATAAGAATACCGCTGATACTATTATTTGGGACCATAAATGGGACAATAATTATGTACCACGGAACAATATAAGCGAAGTGCCGGCGAGTATAGACAGATTCAAAGTTAACCTTGGGCCCGGAGACTGCCTGCTTTTTTCTACAAAAAATCTTCACGCTATGGAGCCAAATTCATTCGACCCGGTTCTTCGTTTCGCATTGTTTTTAGCTTTCCAGTCAGATGGCTCAATCAAGTACTGGAGTTGAATCGAAACAATCGGTTAGGAGACAACACTTCATTACATCCAACTCCAGAACCGCAATTTGAGCGCCCTAAGATCTGGGCAATACAACGTCTGCAACTAGACGATAAGTGCGCGATGGGGTCATGTAGAGATAAAAAAATGAATTGTGAGGGAGTCCCAATCGGAATTATTAGTTACAAATGCGGGAACATTCTTTCCATTCGTAATGCGCTTGCCGCGGTTGGCGTTTCTGACGTCAGGATAATTGAGTCACCGCAAGATTTAGATCGGGTAACCAAGATTATTTTACCGGGAGTGGGGGCATTTGACTCTGCTTGTTTAGCGTTGAAGGCAGCAGGGTTGTTTCAAGCACTTCAAGAATTTCTTCTCACTGGAAGTAATAAAGCGCTCGGAGTCTGTTTAGGAATGCAGATTCTTTGTGCATCTTCCGACGAAGGTAAAGAGGCGGGACTTGGCGTTGTTGAGGGATCAGTAAAGTTGCTAAGCCCCAGGACACAAGAAAAGATACCTCATGTTGGTTGGAATACAGTAAAGTGGAGCAACGACGATCCGATCTTGGAGGGATTAGGCTCTGAGCAAGATTTTTATTTTCTCCATAGTTTTCATGTAATTCCAGGTCGGAAGACAAAGTGTCTTGGAATTACTGAGTATGGACATCCGGTCACCGCAATGTTGCGTAGTGGAAATATCTGGGGCGTGCAGTTTCATCCTGAGAAAAGTCAATCTTCAGGGTTAAAGATTTTGAGCAACTTTGTAAAGCATGCTTAAGAGTCGCGTCATTGCGGTAGTCACTTTGAGGGAAGGTCAGGTTGTACAGAGTGTTCGCTTCAAACATACAAATATCATTCATTACGATGCCTATCATGCCGTCGAGACTTTCAATCGGTGGTCCGTAGACGAAATTATTCTTGTAGACGTCTCACCCTCACGAATTTCGACTGACTCGACAAGAGCAAAAGGTGCAAATAGTCAGTTTGTCGAAATCTTGAAAAAAGTGGCTTCAACCTGCTTTGTGCCATTGACTGCTGGAGGTTGGATTACAACCGAAGAATATGCCGCATCATTGATCGAAAATGGAGCCGATAAGTTATTGTTGAATACAGTCTTTCATACTGATCCTGATTTGGTCACTCGCCTTGCTAAAAGATTCGGTAACCAAACCATTACTGGCTCCCTAGACGTTAAACGGAAGAATGCGGACAACATAGGAGTTGGTGTGGATAGGGGGCGTGTTTTTCTTGATTGTCTACCAGCAAGATGGGCTCAAAGAATGGTTGATATTGGTGCAGGAGAGGTGTTTTTTAACTCCATTGATTTTGATGGTAATCGAAAAGGTTACGATTTGAGTTGCCTTCAAAGTGTCTGCGCGTCGATTAATGTACCTGTTATTGCTTTTGGTGGAGTTTTTCAATGGCAGCATATGGCTGAAGCGCTTGAGGTCGGCGCGGATGCAGTAGCGGCAGCGAATATATTTCATTACAAAGAACATGCGACCAAACAAGCAAAACGCTATTTAGCGTCGAGGGGATTCATGATTAGAGAAGAAGGACAGGTAAAGTATGAGGTACTGTAATCGTTGTTTGTATCCCGAAAATGCTAAGCCCACCATTATTTTCGATCAGGAAGGCGTTTGTTCTGGATGCAGATACCATGAGAACCGCAGTGTCCTTGATATTGGATGGGATGAACGTCAAGAAATGCTCAAGACGATTCTTGCTGAGGCGAAAACAGAGGCAGTCAAACGAGGTAATAGCCATGACTGTATTGTTCCAGTTAGTGGTGGGAAAGATTCACATTATCAGGTATGGCTTTTAAAGAAAAAGTTCAATATGAATCCACTGTTGGTGGCTTACAACCACGGGTTTAACGCTCCATCAGGGAATAGAAATCTCCGCAATCTAGTTGAGAGGTCTGGTTGTGACTTCGTCCGATATACATCCAGCAAAACGTCCGTAAAAAAATTATCTAGATTGATGCTTGAGAAAGTCGGTGATCTCACCTGGCACTACCATGCCGGTATTCAGACAATTCCATTTCAGGTTGCGGTTGCACGAGACATTCCATTAATTATTTGGGGTGAGCATGGCTTCGCCGAGTTGACTGGTGTTGTATCACTTAATGATTTTGTGGAACACACTCGCTGGAAACGCAAAGAGCATGATATGCGGGGCGTCGAACCTGAAGAACTCCTGGGGGAGGGCGCACTGGAGGTTAATGATATCGCGCCGTTTATATTTCCAACTGATGACCAACTTGAGCGATCAGAAATCCGTGGGATTTACTTAAGTAACTTTGTCGACTGGAATGCTAAAGCGCACGCATGTTTAATGCGTGATCAGTTTGGCTTCACCCCTGTTTCCTATAAAAGGGAAAGAACATTTAACCAGTACTCGAAAATCGATGATCATGCAAATGATGTTCATGATTATCTGAAATTTCTGAAGTTCGGATACGGTCGTGCGACTGATGACGCTTCAATTGAAATTCGTCGAGGTCGGTTGAAAAGAGAGGCCGGGAAGTCGATTGTTAGGGAACTGGATCCCATAGAGCCCTCGACGCTTGGCTTTTATTGTGATTTTATGGGCATTACGATAGAAGAATTCTATTCCTTGGTGGATGAGCACAGGGATCCAACTGTATGGAGTAAGGACGAGTCAGGACAATGGCGTTTAAAGAGTTCAGTTTGGCTCGGAGATGATGAATCGGCAGCGATGATTGAGCAAGTCAGGCCGACAATGGTTGATGAGATGGAAAGAACCTTCTCCGAAAAAAACCGGGATTTATATTACAATAGCGCCAGCCCACCGAAGGCGACTGGAAAGCGCGAAATGGATACGCGCCCTGACGAATTTGAGTGGATCTGATTTAACAAGTCACTTATATACTTTCCTTCCCGAATGTGCAGAAGAGCTCTGTTCAATTTTATAGTGGTTTTTGGATAGAGATTGAGTACAGGATATTTAATCATTGGCTATCTTAGCGACGAGGTAGTTTAGGATGTTTGAAAACCAAACAATATTGGTGACCGGCGGAACAGGTTCATTCGGCCAAGCATTTATTCAAACGCTAGTTGAACAATCTGACGCAAAAAAAATAATTGTCTACAGTCGAGGTGAGATGCGGCAGGCTGAGATGAACAACACAGCCCCGTTTAGTGATAAGAGAAAAATCCTGCGTTACTTTATAGGCGATGTACGCGATAGAGAACGGTTATCTTTAGCGGTAAACGGAGGCGTCGACGTCATAGTCCATGCAGCGGCACTAAAAAATATTGTAACGGCCGAGTACAACCCTTTTGAAGCTATAAAAACGAATATTGTTGGAACACAGAATGTAGTGGATGTTGCGATCCAGCATAAAGTGGGCAAAGTAATTGCCCTTAGTACAGATAAAGCGTGTGCACCTATAAATCTATATGGCGCAACTAAACTAGCAGCTGATAAATTGATAATTGCTGCTAACAACTACAGCGGTAGATCGGTTAATTTTTCAGTTGTCCGATATGGGAATGTCACAGCAAGTAATGGTTCGGTTATTCCATTGTTTCTGAAGAAGCGACAAGATGGGCCGCTTCCGATAACAGATAAACGAATGACGCGATTTTGTATCACGCTGCAGGAGAGCGCAGATTTCGTCATTGATTGCTATAGCCGAATGTGGGGCGGTGAAATATTTATCCCGAAACTGCCGTCGTATAATTTAGCAGACTTAGTTAGCGTGATGGCAGTAGATGGCAGATATGAAGAAATTGGGGTTAGACCCGGTGAAAAGCTGCATGAAGAATTGATATCGCATAACGATTTAGGAAACGTTGTGGAATATCCTGATCAGTACATTATTCTGCCGAATACAGAGTTCCTGAGCTGGGATAGAGAAGCTTATCTTTCTCGGAAAGATATTGAAGGCGGTAACTTATGTCCCGAAGGCTTTACATACAACAGCGAAATAAATACGGAGTTCCTTTCTGTCGCTGAAATACGCGAAATGATTATCCGGCACGTCCCCGGAGGGGAAGTGCTTCAATAATATAGATATGGTAGAGAGAAATTAGAATCCGTCGGATGTTAAGTTATGGGCGTCAAAATATCGATCAAGCTGACATTGATGCTGTAGTCAAGGTTTTGACAAGTCCTTGGTTAACGCAGGGCAACATGATAGCCGACTTCGAGCGAGGACTTAGCACGAGTTTAGCTTGTAAACACGCATGTGTCGTATCCAATGGCACGGCAGCACTTCACCTGACCGCTCTAGCGCTTGGCTGGCAAACAGGTGATGTAGTACTGACGAGTCCAATTACATTTGTCGCGAGTGCTAACGCAATACTATACGCTGGAGCTATTCCGGATTTCGTGGATATAAATCTCTCTGACAACACCATAGATATAGATAAGTTAGAAGAGAAGATTAAAGAGCATAAAAGAAATGGAAATAAGGTAAAGGCGATTGTTGCCGTTGACTATGCGGGACATCCATGCGATTGGAAAGCCTTGAGGGAAATTGCGAATCGGTATGACCTTGACCTGGTCAACGATAGCTGTCATGCACTGGGGGCAACATATGATGGGCTGATAAACTACGGTACGCTTTACGCAGATGCGGTGACATATAGTTTCCACCCCGTCAAGCATATTACCTGTGGAGAGGGCGGTGCTGTACTAACTAATCGCCGCGATTTGCGTGATAA
>CEUY01204838.1_pt1 | contig 9985 bp, 8 predicted proteins | sample 361481 | NCBI WGS metagenome assembly CEUY01 (sample SAMEA2622737, study PRJEB7988) | marine metagenome | isolation source: saline water (ENVO:00002010), including
GCCCTAGTCATGTGCCCTCTACTAGTTTGATTATGCATTCCATAGAAAACACCTCTAGCGTTAGCGTCAGCATGCGGTGTGCGCTCTCCGGTCAAGTAGGGTAAAAAGGTCACACCGCCAGCACCAGGATCCATGCCCATTGCTTCAGCTACAAGCTCTTCGAAGTTTCGACAACCTGAACTTCTTCTCCACCATTCAAGAGCAGCACCCGCTGACAAAATAACTCCCATCAAGTACCAAGTATTGGGGATGCAATGCCGCATTAAATGGATCCGCATCTCGGGATCTACAATAGGAGTTGACGTCGGTGCTATAACTGCGCCCGATGTGCCAACTGTCAATAATAAATCACCTGCAGCAGTGGCACCTGCACCAGTTGCCGCACATGCATTGTCAGCACCTCCAGCAACCACAGGAACCCCACGAGATAAACCAGTTTCTTTAGCGGCTTGTGGTGTAATACCGCCTACTATCTCACCTGATTCAACAATACTTGGGAGCACGTTTTTGTTTATTTGCAGAAGATCGCAAACCTTTTCAGACCATTGGATCTTAAACACATCAAACAATAGCGTGCCCGAAGCGTCTGACGGCTCAACAAATTTTTCGCCTGTTAGGCGATACCGAACATAATCCTTAGCAAGTAAAACAGTCGAAATTCTATCGAAATTATCAGGCTCGTTATTTTTCAGCCAAAGAAGTTTAGTGACAGTGAATCCTTCGAGAGCTGGATTGCCAACTGTATTACGAAGAGTTTGTTCCCCAACAACTTCTCGCACATATTCCGATTCGCGACTGGTTCTGACATCGTTCCACAATATTGACGGTCTAATAACCTGATCAGATACATCGAGCGCTACAAGTGAATGCATCTGCCCTGATAGACCTACACCAAGCACTTCTGGAGATCCTATTTCAGCAATAACAGCCTTAATACCCGTACATACACCTTCCCACCAGTCCTCTGGTGATTGCTCACTCCAGCCTGGTCTCCTGACAACCATCGACATTGAGTTTATAGCAGTGGAAAGTAATCGACCTTCTGGACTAACTGCAATAACTTTGGTTGATGAAGTTCCTACGTCAATTCCAATAAATATAGACTGGTTCATAACTACAAACTCTACCAATTCGTGTCAATTGCGTTCAAAGCATCGCAATATCAAATAACGCGTTTACCAAAAAGCCCCGCCAATAGTGGCAGGGCTTTCAGTATGTTCTTAGAAACTCAACAAACGTTATACAACCTATACTTCGCGGAATTCACCTTCGACCGTGTCATCAACATCGCTTTCCGAAGCATCATCCGCTGCTGATGTTTGATCTCCACCCTCCACAGTGGCTTCATCTCCACCTGCAGCCTGATTGGCTTCATAAACAGCTTGCCCAACTGCCTGAAGAACAGTCTGTAATTCATCAGTCGCTGTTGCGATTGTCGCCGTATCAGCAGCTTCATCCGCAAGTAAATCTTTAACACTAGAAACCTTAGCTTCAACATCGCTCTTGATGTCTGCAGGGATTTTTTCACCGTCATCCTTAAGTATTTTTTCTGCTTGAAATACGGCGCTTTCCGCTGCATTACGAGTCTCGACAGACTCCCGTTTCACTTTATCCGATTCTGCATTCTCTTCAGCTTCCTTGATGAGTCGTTCGACTTCAGCATCGTCCATACCCGACCGTCCGGTAATAGTAATATGCTGCTCTTTACCAGTCCCTGTATCTTTGGCTGAGACCTTAAGAATTCCGTCTGCATCAATGTCGAAAGTAACGGCTATCTGAGGAACTCCACGCGGGGCAGGAAGAATTCCATCAAGGTTAAAACGACCAATCGAAGTATTATCACCGGCCATTTCACGTTCGCCTTGACAAATATGAATTTCCACACTCGATTGATTATCCGCAGCAGTCGTAAATGTCTCTGTCTTAGAAGTTGGGATAGTCGTGTTACGGTCAATCAGTGCAGTTCGCACTCCGCCCAGAGTTTCAATACCGACTGTCAAAGGAGTCACATCTAATAGCAAAACATCTTTCACATCACCCTGCAATACTCCTGCCTGAATCGCTGCACCAACAGCCACAACTTCATCAGGGTTAATACTACGATTTGGTTCCTTACCGAAAAGTCTGGTAACTGTGTCAATTACGGCCGGCATTCGAGTCATGCCTCCAACCAAAATAACTTCATCAATTTCACCAGACTTAATTCCTCCGTCTTTAAGCGCTGCCTCGGTCGGAGAAATCGTACGCTCTACCAGCCCGGCGGTCAGTTCTTCAAGTTTGGCTCGCGTTAGAGTGCTCTGAAGATGTTTCGGACCGGAAGAATCAGCGGAAATAAAAGGAAGATTGATTTCAGTGGAAGAAACAGAAGAAAGCTCAATTTTAGCGCGTTCAGCCTCTACTCTCAGTCGTTGATGAGCAGAAACATCTTCTCGTAAATCGATAAGATTTTCCTGTTTAAATTCATCGGCAAGAAAGTCGACAATAGCGAGATCAAAATCATCACCACCCAAATGAGTGTCACCGTTGGTGCTCTTAACCTCAAACACACCTTCACCTAGAGCTAGTATAGTAACGTCAAACGTACCGCCGCCAAGATCGTAAACTGCAATAGTTCGCTCACCTTCTTTGTCGAGACCATAGGCAAGAGAAGCCGCAGTCGGCTCATTAATGATTCGCAAAACTTCCAGCCCGGCAATCTGACCGGCAATTTTGGTCGCTTCTCTTTGACCATCATTGAAGTAGGCCGGAACCGTGATCACAGCCTGATCGACAGACTCGCCAAGTTTTGCCTCAGCGTCTTCCTTGAGCTTACGTAAAACCATCGCTGAAATTTCAGCAGGTGGACTTGTTTTTCCGTTCAAGAAAATTCCAGCATCACCACCGTCCAAGGCAGCAAGTTTAAACGAAACGTTCTTTACATCCTGACTGACTGACTCATCATCAAAACGTCTACCAATAAATCGTTTTGCTGAATAAACGGTGTTTTCCGGATTTGTGATCATCTGTCGACGAGCAAGTTCACCAACGAATCGTTCATCAGTTTTTTCATTGAACGCTACTACAGAAGGGGTAGTTCTACGCCCTTCAGCATTTTCAACGATTTCAGGCTCTCCAGCTTCCATGACTGCCATAGCTGAATTAGTCGTACCTAGATCAATTCCAATAACCTTTGCCATTGCTTTATTAGTTTTCCTTATTTCCTTCTGTATCTACCATCTAAGATCAGAACTTACGATACAAATATTTACAAATCGATTCGTCTAGTGAGTTAAACAAATGTGCCGAATTAGCAAATTTTGAATTAACTTTTTTCGTCGTCTCCATCTGGCGGTACAGCTATTTCTACCTGAGCTGCTCTTACCACTTCATTGTTGTGCATGTATCCTGGCAAAAGTTCATTGATCACAGTATTAGGCGCATGATCTACAGATACAGTAGAAACCATTGCCTCATGTTTTCTAGGATCGAATTCCTCACCAATAGATTCAAATTTCTCAAATCCTTCGGATGCCAGAGTGTTTAAAAAGTTCTTGTAAATTGCCTCAACTCCCTTAAACCATGAAGAGTTCGCTGAACTAGCGCCATCTGCTTTTAGAGCTACATCGAGCTGATCTATAACACTTGCGAACTTCAGCACAATACGTTGCTGATTACGCAAACGTGATGATTCCTGTTCGCCTTCGATTCGGCGGCGGTAATTAATTAAATCAGCCTGGGCTCGTTGCGCTAAACGCTTGAACTGTTCTTTCTCTGTAAGAGCTTCCTCGAGTTGATCACTGGAAACATTTTCGGAATGTTGAAGGTCTTCCTTCAACTCTGAATCTGATATTTTTCCATTTCCCGTAATATCATCGTCCGATACCTTGTCTTTTTTTTCCGACAATTTTTTCTACTACCCTCTAATCAAAAACTTATTAATACTCTAGATCGTTCTAATATGCACCGACATATGAAAGAATATTACGCAATTCGTCGGCGGCGACTCTTGCTGTTCTTGTACCTGATACTTCTGGTCCGTTCTCCAAAAGCGAAACAATGTCTGTCAAAGAACGAACCAAATCCAAAACCAAACTAACACCATTCAGATTCAACCCCAGCTCATCTACAAGCCTTCTAATTACCCGTAGACGCTCAACGTCAGAATCAGAATAAAGCCTTCGGCTACCTTCAGATCTTTTTGGACTCACCAAACCTTCTTTGTCATACTTCCTAAGTGTTTGAGGATGCATTTCAGCCAACCTCGCTGCGACACTAATGACGTACACACCTGAGAATCGACTTTGAGGGGTCTTATCAGATTTAGAGCGACGCCCAATCTGCCCCGGAGTACGATCTTCCCTGAGTGCAGGTATGTTACGATCATCGTCGTTAAATGAAGCAATTTCAAATAGTTCAGACAATAATCGGTTCAAATTATCGGACCGATCCCAACCAATACCTGATTCCGAAGCTTGGTTTGAATTAATCGAATAACGATCGTTCTCGCCCACTATAAAATCCTAGTCACGCCTCTAGTTAGTACGCCGCACTTTTAATACCCGCTTCGTATAAAACCTAACGACGTCAAGGTAAATAACACGAGTCGTATTGTAATAGTTGATACGGATCATGTAAACTTCATTGGCGATTTCGTAAGTAATTCATCTACGCTTGGTAAGAGCATACCCAAATATTAACGAAATCCACCTTTGGTATCTTGATACTTGCGATATTTCGTAGTATTATCTCCGCCGGCTCTTTTCACGGTATGACATTTATTACAGGATTCGTAACCGTAATCGAAGCCAATTTATATCAAAACGCTCCGACCTAATTAAGGCGGGGACGAAGAAAAAGGAAAATACAGTGCTTTACTTAAAAGCATGTCCGAAGTGCCACGGTGACATAGAACTTGTGGTATATCCGGACAGCAAGACGTTGTCATGCCTTCAATGCTCATTCACCGTCGACTCGCAAGAGTCAGCTCGAAGAGTAATGGCTGATGGCAAACCTGCGACCACTACTTCAGCTGCATAAATGCAGCTGAACGTAAGCGCCAAGACCCTCGTTTAATAAACTTGGGTCTTTTTGTTTAAGCAATTAGCCATGTATTACCTCATCAAACCGTCGATTCCAATTAGCTGAATCCACTATCCCTTATAGCGATTGGAATATGTGATGGCCGATGCGATAAGTAGTAGGAAGCCGGCAATAGCAAAACTCCGAAAAGCAACTATACAACCAACAGCTGAAGTACCGATAAAAACAACTGATGCAAAACTTGGGCGGTTAAAACTGACGCGCGCTCCATATCCAGCAACACAGGATAAGCTAACTAAGATAAGGCCTCTAGAAACTAGTGCATTACCACTCTGTTCAGGCGTTGAGTCGACTAATCCCAAGATGATGCTTACGCAACCAGAAAAAAAAACTAAAGCAGCACCTAGTATCCCTACAAAGCGACCGAGATCGCGTGATTTCATAAATTAACCTTAGATTTCTTCAAGTAAATAACGCGCATAAGTAACATGCTCAGGTCAAGTCAGTCGATGATACGATTTACAACACGTTGTGATAAAAAGTACATCGTTCAACAATTTGACATACACGATATCAATTCCCTCGTTAATGACAGATACTAACAATAATCTCTTCAATACCGAATTGATTTCAGAAGTTCCTGAAGTAGTAATCCAACGGCTCCCTCTATACGTCCGCGTACTTTCACAATTCACCAATATGTTGGGCGGAGATGTGATTTCTTCTGAACAATTAGCCAGTCATCTACAAATGACTCCTGCGCAAATCAGAAAAGATCTATCATACTTCGGACGATTCGGGAAACAAGGACGCGGTTACAACGTTGATATGTTGGAAACCAAGTTACGGTCCATACTTGGTCTTGACCGCACATGGAATGCAGCTGTTGTTGGAATGGGACGTCTTGGCAGAGCAGTCGTGTCTTACCCAGGATTCTCACCTGAAGGTTTCATAATAAACTCAGCATTCGATAACAGTGAAAAAATAATAGGTAAAACAATATCTGGACTCAAAGTTCAGCCAATTTCTAATCTGACAAATTCTGTAGAAAAGCTTGATATCAAAATAGGGATAGTGGCAGTACCAGTCGGTTGCGCACAAGAAGTGATTGACATCCTAGTCGAAGGAGGAATCAAATCAATACTCAACTATGCGCCACTCTCACCCAAGGTTCCAGATGACGTAGTGGTAAGAGGGATAGACCCAGTCCTATCATTAAAGTCTATGACCTATTACATGCGCTAGACAGACCAACCCGTATTTTAAAACTACGTACTAAACAAAAAAACAAATATAAACAGTAAAGACCAAAAACTTCAGGGAGTTCTCTAAAAAAGATTTACTATTGAACTACACGATCACGGCGTCGCCGACCTAAATTAACCCGAACACGTGCTCGCCTTACAGCTGCCATTGCACGTTCTAGATCAATATCCGCCTCGGTCGAAGCCAGTCGTTCCTGAGCGCGAACAAGTGCGGCTTCAGCACGTTCAACATCGATAGCATCGTCACGCTCCGCAGCATCAGCCAAAACTGTCACACGATTGTCGGAGACCTCCAAGAAACCACCACTCAAAGCCAATGAAACAGATTCGCCTGATTGATCAAATCGAAGAATTCCCGGATCTAGACTCGAAATCATTCGAGCATGTGAGGGCAGCACCGTAAACTCTCCGAGCCCGCCAGGGGCAACGACCATATCGACCTCTCCAGAAAAGCTCTCGCCTTCTGCGGTTACAACTGCTAGCTGAAGTTTAGCCATAACAAATAGATACCTTTAGAACCTCAATAAAAGTCTTAACTTGCAGCCGATGCTTCATGTTGAATCTGTTTACCTTTTTCAACAGCCTCGTCGATTGTTCCAACCATATAGAACGCCTGCTCGGGCAAATCGTCATGCTTGCCATCGAGTATCTCTTGGAAACCGCGAACAGTTTCAGCGACGGAAACGTATCGACCAGGCATGCCAGTGAACACCTCTCCAACGAAAAAGGGCTGTGTCAGGAATCGCTGTATGCGACGAGCTCGCCCAACCGTAACTTGGTCTTCTTCAGAAAGTTCTTCGATACCAAGAATTGCGATGACGTCCTGCAGATCCTTGTACCTTTGTAGTACAGATCGAACGCCCTGAGCAGCGTTGTAGTGATCATCACCAACAATAGCCGGTTCTAAAATACGAGAGTTAGATGCAAGTGGATCCACCGCTGGGAATAAAAACTGAGCAGCAAGTGCTCGATCAAGTGACACGTTAGCATCCAGATGACCGAAGGTAGTAACAATACCAGGGTCTGTGTAGTCATCAGCTGGAACATAAACGGCCTGAAATGAGGTAATAGAACCATCTTTGGTTGTTGTGATTCGCTCTTGAAGGTCACCGATTTCAGTCGATAGAGTAGGTTGATAACCAACAGCAGATGGCATTCGACCGAGAAGCGCTGAGACCTCCATACCGGCCAAAATGTATCGATATATATTATCGACGAATAGAAGAACGTCTCGTTTCTCCTCGTCACGGAAATACTCCGCCATCGTCAAGCCAGTTAGAGCAATACGAGCTCGAGTACCTGGCGGCTCGTTCATCTGACCGAAAACCAATGCAGTTGAATCCATAACACCGTAGTCAATCATCTCATGCCATAGATCATTACCCTCACGAGAACGTTCACCTACGCCCGCAAAGACAGAAACACCAGAGTGTTCCTGAGCAATATTTCTGATCAGCTCGGTAATAATAACCGTCTTACCGACTCCAGCACCGCCATAAGCACCGACCTTGCCTCCCTTAGCAAAGGGGGTGATAAGATCCATAACTTTAATACCAGTTTCTAAAACTTCGGTTGTACCTGACTGCTCTTCAAATGATGGTGGCTTACGGTGGATTGGCCATCGTTCGGCGTCGTCAGGAACCGCATCCCCATCATCAATCGGATCGCCTAAGACATTCATAAGTCGACCAAGAGAGTTAGAACCAACGGGAACTGTTACAGGTGCACCAGTGTCTACACACTCAGCACCTCGCGCAAGTCCTTCAGTGGCCCCTAATGCCAAACATCGCGCCCAACTGTTACCTACATGTTGTTCGACCTCTAGAACGAGCTTTTGGCCGTCATTTTCCAACTCAACAGCTGAATATATTTCAGGTAATTCTTCAGCCGTGAACTCAACGTCCACAACGGTCCCAATTACCTGTACTACTTTGCCTTTACTACCCTTTGCCATTATTGAGGCACTCCTGGTCTATGTTGATTTCTGAAAATCCCGGCCGCACTACCCGGACGGTTCTTTGTAATTAGCCTTCTAGGGCAGCGACGCCACCCACAATGTCAAGAAGCTCGGATGTAATCGATTCCTGACGAGCTTTGTTCAAGTCAAGAGTCAGACCCTCAACTATTTCGTTCGCATTATCTGTCGCGTTCTGCATAGCGATCATCCGAGCTGAATGCTCACTAGCGAATGCCTCGAGAATGCCGTGGTAAACCTGTGTTTCAATATATCGCGGTACCAGCGATTCGAGTACTGCTGAAATACTAGGCTCATATATATAGTCAAGCTCCTCTAACTTACCAATTTCATCTTTGTCACGCTCCGGTGGTTCAACCGGCAACAGTTGACGTGTCGTAATCTCCTGAACAGCCGTGTTGATGAACTTCGCATAAATAAGCACCACCTTATCTACACGTTCAGTACTGTATTCTTCGACTAGCATACGACCGATCGAAACCGTGTCATCGAGCGAGGGTCGATCCGGAACCGAGAAGCTTGCAAGAAGGTTTTGCCCAGTTCGAGCCACGAATCGTTCACCCTTCCTACCCACTGCAATCATCACGACGTCTTCTTTTGTTTCATGCACAAACCTAGCTGCTTCACGTTGAAGATTACCTACAAGTGCACCAGCAAGACCACGATCCGGCGTTACTAAAACAACTAGTGTTTTGGTAACTGGTCTAACTCTCAGAAGATCGACAGTAGGTGCGTCCTCATCCTTACCCGCCAAAGCAGCAAGGTCACCCAAAACATCACGTATACGATCAGCGTAAGGGCGACCTTCACGGACTGCGTTCTGAGCGCGATTCATCTTGGACGCCGCAATCATCTGCATAGCGCCCGTGACTTTCGCTGTGTTAGAGACCGAACGAATTCGGTCTCTTAGATCTTTGGTACTCGGCAATTCCTAACTCTATTGTTTTAGTTGTATTAAATTGTTCTAAAGGCTAACTGTTTGCTTGAAAGCACTCACAGCCTCATCAAGTTTTGCTGCATTTTCATCGCTCAGTTCACCAGCCTCTGCTATTGATTGAAGAACGTCAGGCAGATTAGCTGCAGCATAATCATGCCACTGTGCTTCAAATGACCGAACCTTTTCCACAGGAACATCATCCAGAGCTCCTGCATTGGCTATATAAAGCAACGCAGTCTGAGCCTCAACCGACAAAGGTGAGTTCTCATCCTGCTTCAACAGTTCAGTGAATCGAGCTCCTCGGTCAAGTTGACGTCTGGTCACTGAATCTAGATCGTCTGTGCCGAATTGAGCGAAGGTGGCGAGAGCCGCGTATTGGGCCATTTCAGCCTTAAGTGATCCTGAAACAGCTTTCATGCCCTTGAGCTGGGCTGAAGATCCGACCCGAGTAACAGAGATACCAGAGTTAACCGCAGGGCGTATGCCTGAGTTGAACAGATCTGGCTCGAGGAAAAGCTGACCATCAGTGATGGAAATAACGTTGGTAGGAACATAAGCAGAGACATCACCAGCCTGTGTCTCTATTATTGGTAGCGCTGTAATTGATCCACCACCAGCGTCCTGATTTAAGCGAGCAGCGCGCTCAAGAAGTCGGGAATGAAGATAGAAAACATCACCGGGATACGCTTCACGACCAGGAGGTCGACGTAACAAAAGTGACATCTGTCTATAAGCCCATGCATGCTTCGTCAAATCATCATAGACAATTAATACGTCTTTGCCTTGTGC
>CEUY01057833.1_pt1 | contig 9981 bp, 4 predicted proteins | sample 361481 | NCBI WGS metagenome assembly CEUY01 (sample SAMEA2622737, study PRJEB7988) | marine metagenome | isolation source: saline water (ENVO:00002010), including
CATTTCACCGGGCCGTTGATGATTTCCTCCTCGGAGGATCCTGTCGCGGTGGCGAAAGTGGTCTCGAATTTTGCCAAAGACAATGAAGAGCTGAAGATAACGATTGGCGCCATGAACGGCGACCTGTTGGATGTTTCGGCAATTCAAGCGTTAGCCAAATTGCCCGGACGCGAGGATCTGCTCGCGACGCTGGTGGGCACCATGGCGGCGCCGATGACCAAACTTGTCCAGACCTTGAACGAAGTCCCCTCGAAATTTGTGCGCACGCTGTCGGCTGTCAGAGACAGTCGACCTGATGAACAGGCAGCGTGAAACGCGGTTGAGCGCTCAAGGTAAGAAAATCTCAATTTAAGGAGAAACCAATGAATCGCGAAGAAGTTTTGAATGCGGTGGCAGAAATGTCCGTTCTCGAACTGTCCGAGTTGATCAAGGATATGGAAGAGAAATTCGGCGTGTCCGCGGCAGCGGCAGTCGCTGTTGCGGCTCCGGCTGCGGGTGGCGCTGACGGAGATACTGGCGGTGGCGAAGAGAAAACCGAATTTGATGTTGTGCTGAGCTCTTTCGGAGATAAGAAAGTCGGCGTCATTAAGGCGGTCCGTAGCATCACGGGTCTGGGCCTGAAAGAAGCCAAAGATCTTGTCGAGTCCGCTCCGTCGGCCGTCAAAGAGGGAGTCAGCAAAGACGAAGCTGAGGAAATCAAGAAGCAGCTCGAAGAAGCCGGCGGATCTGTTGAGGTTAAGTGATCGCTGGGGAACCGATCCGCTGCTCGTAGCGGGGGTTTCGCTGTTTTGGGACTGCACGGACTGGTCATTTTCCGGCCGGTGCGTGCGTGTCCCGGCTTTGTCGCGTTTTATGCACTCGCCTGTGCAAGTATATAGCGAGCGCGCTGTAAACGTCATTTACTAACTGTTCTGCGAGGTCTTCATGGCTTACACCTTTACCGAGAAAAAACGGATTCGTAAGAGTTTCAGTACCCGATCAGCCGCTGATCAGGTGCCCAATCTTCTGGATATCCAGAAGGCCTCGTACAAGAAACTGCTTCAGGCCGAGGTTGAACCGCTGCAGCGGATCGACGAGGGCTTGCAAGCCGCATTCAAATCGGTGTTTCCGATTGAGAGCTACAACGGCGCAGCCTCGCTGGACTTCGTCAGCTATACACTCGGAGCGCCGGTGTTTGATGTTCGGGAATGTCAGCAACGCGGCATGGTGTACTCCGCTCCGTTGTTCGCCACATTGCGTCTGATTATTTTTGACAAAAGCGAGTCGGGTGGCGCGAAGATTCTGCGCGACATCAAGGAACAAGAAGTCTATATGGGGGAAATGCCCCTGATGACCGAGAACGGTACCTTTGTGATCAACGGTACCGAGCGCGTTATCGTGTCGCAGTTGCACCGATCTCCGGGCGTATTTTTTGACCACGATAAGGGCAAAACGCACTCGTCGGGAAAGCTGCTTTTCAATGCCCGGGTGATTCCCTACCGTGGTTCCTGGTTGGATTTCGAGTTCGATCAGAAAGACCTCCTGTTTGTGCGAATTGATCGACGCCGTAAGCTTCCGGCAACCATTGTTTTAAAGGCCCTGGATTACTCGACAGAAGAAATCCTGAGCCTGTTCTTTGAAAATGATCGTGTCACGCTGCTGCCGGAGTCGGCCGAAGTGGATCTGGTCGCGGAAAGACTGCGGGGCCAGGAGCTTGATTTCGATCTCAAGACTTCTACCGGCAAGGTAATTGTTGAGGCGGAAAGGCGAATCACTGCAAGACACATTCGTGAACTTGAGAACGCGGGAATCAAATCGTTGGCCGTTCCCGACAGCCATATCCTGGGCCGGGCGCTTTCACGGGATCTCGTGGATATGGAAACCGGAGAGGTGTTGGCGAGCGCCAACGATGAAGTGACGCCGGAGTTGCTTGCCCAGTTCCGCGAGATCGGTGTTGAGGCCTTCGAGACCATTTACACGAACGATCTGGATCGCGGTCCCTACATCTCCGATACGCTGCGAACCGACGCCACACGGACCGCGCTCGAAGCGCAGGTAGAAATTTACCGGATGATGCGCCCGGGTGAGCCTCCGACAAAAGATGCAGCGGAGCAGCTTTTCAGAAACCTCTTCTTCACGATTGACCGCTACGACCTATCTGCGGTCGGTCGGATGAAACTTAATCGCCGCTTGGGCCGCACCAGCGACGAAGGGCCAGGTATTCTCAGCCAGCAGGACATCATCGATGTCATGCGTACCTTGGTGGAACTCAAGAACGGCAACGGCGGGACAGATGATATTGACAACCTCGGCAATCGTCGGGTGCGTTCCGTCGGAGAGCTGGTGGAAAACCAGTTCCGTATCGGTCTGGTTCGGGTGGAGCGCGCGGTCAAGGAACGCCTTTCCATGGCCGAGTCGGAAAACCTGACACCCCAGGACCTGATCAATGCCAAGCCGGTCTCGGCGGTGATCAAGGAGTTCTTTGGGTCCAGTCAATTGTCACAGTTTATGGACCAGACCAATCCGCTGTCAGAGGTGACGCACAAACGTAGAGTCTCGGCGCTGGGTCCGGGCGGACTGACCCGTGAGCGTGCGGGCTTTGAAGTGCGGGATGTGCATCCGACGCACTACGGCCGCGTTTGCCCAATCGAAACGCCTGAAGGTCCGAATATCGGCCTGATTAACTCCTTGGCGATTTTTGCCAGAACGAATGAGTACGGTTTTCTTGAGACCCCGTACCGAAAGGTGGTGGATCGCAAAGTGACCGACGAGGCGGTTTACCTTTCGGCGATTGAGGAGGGCGAGTACATCATTGCTCAGGCTAATGCTCGAATCAACGACAAAGGCGAGTTGGCCGATGAACTGATCTCCTGCCGGTATCGTAATGAATTCACTTTGTCGACTGCTGAGAATGTGCAGTTTATGGATGTTGCGCCATCGCAGATTGTGTCAGTGGCCGCCGCTTTGATTCCATTTCTTGAGCATGATGATGCCAACCGGGCGTTGATGGGGTCCAACATGCAGCGCCAGGCTGTGCCGACGCTTCGTAGTGAAAAGCCTTTGGTGGGAACCGGTATCGAGCGTAAGGTCGCGTCGGATTCCGGCGTGGTGGTTGTGGCATCGCGCGGCGGTGTGGTGAACGCGGTGGATGCTTCGCGAATTGTGGTCAAGGTAAATGACAAAGAGGTTGAGACCGGTGATTCCGGTGTCGACATCTACAACTTGGTCAAATACACCCGCTCTAACCAGAACACTACGATCAATCAGCGGCCGTTGGTTTCCGTGGGCGATAAGATTGCGGCAGGTGACGTGCTTGCCGATGGCCCATCCACCGATTTAGGTGAGCTGGCGTTGGGCCGTAACATTCTGGTCGCGTTCATGCCCTGGAATGGTTACAACTTTGAGGACTCGATCCTGATCTCAGAGCGTCTCGTTCAGGATGACGTTTACACTTCAATCCATATTGAGGAACTCACCTGTACCGCGCGTGACACCAAACTGGGCTCAGACGATGTAACGCGGGATATTCCCAACGTCAGCGAATCGGCTTTGGCACGGCTCGATGAATCCGGGATCGTCTATATCGGGGCCGAAGTGAACCCAGGCGACATCCTGGTCGGCAAGGTCACACCAAAAGGCGAGACGCAGTTGACCCCAGAGGAAAAACTGCTGCGTGCTATCTTTGGCGAGAAAGCCTCCGATGTTAAGGACACTTCGCTTCGTATGCCCTCCGGCATGTCGGGAACGGTAATTGATGTTCAGGTCTTTACCCGTGATGGTGTAGAGAAAGATACACGTGCACTGTCTATCGAGGCGTCCGAGCTTGACCGTATCAAGAAAGACCTTCAGGACCAGTATCAAATCGTTGAAGACGATGCTTACGATCGGATCGAGCGCCTGCTGGCAGGAAAGGTTGCCGAAGGTGGGCCCGGAGACCTGAAGGCGGGGGACAAGATTACCCGCCCCTATTTGCAGACCTTGCCTCGAGACAAGTGGTTTGAGGTTCGGTTACGTGACGAAGATACCAACACGACTCTCGAACAGATCCGGGCCCAGCTGGCGGCTCAGTCAAAACGATTTGACGACCTGTACGATGAAAAGCGCGGGAAGCTTGAGGCAGGAGATGATTTGCCTGCCGGTGTTCTCAAGATGGTCAAAGTATTCGTTGCCGTCAAGCGTCGCCTGCAGCCTGGAGACAAGATGGCGGGCCGGCACGGAAATAAGGGTGTGATTTCGAGAATTGTCCCGATTGAGGATATGCCGTATATGGAAGACGGCACCACTGTGGATATCGTGCTGAATCCGCTCGGCGTACCCTCCCGGATGAACGTCGGACAGGTGCTGGAATGCCATCTCGGGTGGGCCGCCAGTCATCTGGGCCGGCAGATTGGCGAGATGCTGGATTCGGGCGCCGATCCCACCAGGTTGCGAAAACAGCTTGGCAAGATCTACGGCACCGGACGTTACCAGGAAGACATGGATACGCTCTCGGATGACGAGGTCACGGAACTTGCAAACAACCTTCGCGGCGGCGTGCCGATTGCCACCCCGGTATTCGATGGGGCGAACGAAGCCGAGATCAAGGAATGGCTCAAGATCGCCGAACTTCCGTCGAGCGGGCAGGCCAGACTGATCGACGGGCGTACCGGAGAGCCCTTCGACCGGGAGGTGACGGTGGGCTACATGTATATGCTGAAGCTCAACCACCTGGTCGATGACAAGATGCATGCACGGTCGACAGGTCCCTACAGTCTTATCACCCAGCAGCCGCTCGGAGGCAAGGCCCAGTTCGGCGGCCAGCGTTTCGGAGAGATGGAGGTGTGGGCGCTGGAAGCCTACGGCGCGTCTTACACGCTTCAGGAGATGCTGACGGTGAAGTCCGATGACGTGGGTGGCAGGACCAAGATGTATGAAAACCTCGTGCGAGGTGACCATCGCATGGAAGCTTCAGTGCCCGAATCATTTAATGTGCTGGAAAAAGAAATCAGAGCGCTCGGATTGAATATCGAGCGGCGGGAAGATCGTTAGTTCACCGATCAACCTGTTATCTCGTCCTCACGCTCGAAAAAAGGTTAAAGGAAAAAAATGAAAGATTTTTTCAGTCAGTTTTCGCGATACGATGCAGTAGATCAGGAGTTTGACAACATTCGGATTCGTCTGGCGTCGCCGGACCAGATTCGGTCATGGTCCTTCGGCGAGGTGAAAAAGCCTGAGACCATCAACTACCGCACCTTCAAGCCCGAGCGAGACGGCCTGTTCTGTGCCAAGCTGTTCGGGCCGATGCAGGACTATGAGTGCCTGTGCGGCAAGTACAAGCGTCTTAAGCATCGGGGCGTGGTGTGCGAAAAATGCGGTGTCGAGGTCACGCTTTCCACGGTGAGACGTGAGCGAATGGGCCATATTGAGCTCGCCAGCCCGGTGGCGCACATCTGGTTCCTGAAGTCGCTGCCCTCCCGTCTTGGCGTCCTGCTGGATATGACCGTCCGCGAGATTGAGCGGGTGCTGTACTTTGAGGCCTACGTGGTTACTGATCCAGGCCTGACGGAACTCGAGGTCGGTGCACTGATGACCGAAGAGTCGTACTACGAGGCCATCCAGCTCTATGGGGCGGACTTCGATGCCGGGATGGGTGCCGAAGCGGTAAAAGAACTGCTGAAAAGCATGGATCTCAAGTCGCTGTCGGCGCAGTTGCGCGAGGATCTGGCTGAATCGACCTCAGAAACTAAAACCAAAAAGGTGACCAAGCGATTGAAGGTGGTCGAAGCGTTCCTGCATTCCGGTAACAAACCGGAATGGATGATCATGGAAGCATTGCCGGTGTTGCCGCCTGACCTCCGTCCTCTGGTGCCGCTTGAGGGAGGTCGTTTCGCAACAAGCGATCTTAATGATTTGTATCGTCGCGTCATTAACCGTAACAACCGATTGCGCCGACTGCTGGATCTGAATGCGCCGGACATTATTGTCCGTAACGAAAAGCGCATGCTGCAGGAATCGGTAGACGCACTTTTGGATAACGGCCGACGCGGTAAAGCGGTCACCGGCCCTAATCGCAGACAGCTGAAATCGCTTGCCGACATGATCAAGGGCAAGCAGGGGCGTTTTCGCCAGAACCTGCTGGGTAAGCGGGTGGACTACTCCGGTCGTTCTGTGATCGTGGTGGGTCCGACGTTGAAACTGCATCAGTGCGGGCTGCCCAAGAAAATGGCGCTGGAACTTTTTCGGCCATTCATCTACAGCAAACTCGAACTGCGAGGTCTAGCGACCACCATCAAACAAGCCAAGAAACTGGTAGAAATGGAAGAGCCGGAAGTTTGGGACATTCTCGAAGAGGTGATCCGTGAGCATCCGGTGTTGCTCAACCGCGCACCGACGCTGCATCGGCTGGGTATCCAGGCATTCGAACCGGTGCTGGTAGAGGGCAAAGCGATCCAACTGCATCCGCTGGTTTGTACTCCCTACAACGCAGACTTTGACGGCGACCAGATGGCGGTCCACGTGCCGCTCTCAGTAGAGGCGCAGCTCGAGGCCCGGACGCTGATGATGTCATCCAACAATGTGCTCTCTCCGTCAAACGGCGAGCCGATCATTGTGCCTTCGCAGGATATCGTCCTCGGTCTTTACTACATGACACGGGAAAAGGTGAATGAGCCAGGAGAAGGCAAGGCGTTTTCCGATGTATCAGAGGTGCGTCGTGCGCGTGATGCGGGAATGTTGTCTCTGCATGCCCGGATCCAGGTCCGGATTCGTGAGGTGCAGTTCCGCGAAGACGGCGAGCGTCAGGAAACCTTTAACCTGATCGACACCACCGCGGGCAGGGCGCTGCTGTCAGAAATTCTGCCGGACGGCCTGCCATTTGGGCTCATCAATCAGACCATGAAAAAGCGGGCGATCTCTTCAGTTATTAATGAAGCGTACCGGCGTGTGGGTCTGAAGGACACGGTCATCTTCTGCGACAAGTTGATGTATACCGGGTTCTCAATGGCAGCCCGCGCGGGAGTCTCTATCGGTGTCGATGACATGGTCGTGCCGGACAGCAAATCCGCTACGCTGGACGCGGCAGAAGCCGAAGTGAAAGCGATACAGGAACAACACAGCCAGGGATTGCTGACTGATGGCGAGCGCTACAACAAAGTCGTCGATATCTGGACCCATGCCAGTGACCGGGTCGCCGGGGAAATGATGGACGAGCTCAGCGTGGAAAAGGTTGTCAACGCTGATGGCGAGACGGTCGAGCAGGAATCCTTTAACTCCATCTATATGATGGCGGACTCGGGTGCTCGAGGCAGTCACGCCCAGATTCGTCAGCTTGCCGGGATGCGCGGACTCATGGCAAAACCCGATGGATCCATCATCGAGACACCAATCACGGCCAATTTTCGTGAGGGGTTGAACGTCAACGAATACTTTATTTCTACTCATGGCGCTCGTAAGGGTCTTGCGGATACCGCACTCAAGACAGCGAACTCTGGTTATCTGACACGAAGGCTGGTCGATGTCTGCCAGGATCTGGTGGTGACTAAAGATGATTGCGGCACCACCAACGGCATTCTCCGCGAAGCGATCGTCCAGGGCGGTGAGGTGGTGATTCCCCTGAAGGATCGCATTCTGGGCCGTTCCGTGTCTGAAGATGTGATGAGTCCGAGTGACGGCTCGAAGCTCTTCAGTGCTGGCGAGATGATTGATGAGGCTGGAGTGCAGCTGCTTGAAGAGCACAACGTGAATCACCTTAAAGTTCGGTCCGCTGTTACCTGCGATACACGTTACGGTATCTGTGCAACGTGCTATGGCCGTGATCTGGCCCGGGGGCACCTCGTCAGTCGCGGTGAGGCAGTCGGTGTGATGGCGGCACAGAGTATCGGTGAGCCGGGTACCCAGTTGACGATGCGCACGTTCCACATCGGTGGCGCGGCGTCGCGAATCGCGGCCGCGAGCCGTGTCGAGGTCAAGAACCAGGGCACCGTATCCTGGGTGGGTGTTCGTGCGGTCAAGCGCGAGGATGGCTGCAATGTCGTTGTTTCGCGATCCGGTGAATTGGTGATCCATGACCAGCACGGTATTGACCGGGAACGTCACCGCGTCCCGTACGGTGCGGAACTGACCGTGAATGACTCCGACAAAGTCGAGAGTGGCCAGGTAATTGCCTCCTGGGATCCGCATACCCATCCCATCATTAGTGAGGTGGCGGGTAAGGTCCGGTTTGAGAACCTGGTCGAGGGCGTTTCCGTGACTGAGCAGGTCGATGATCTCACCGGATCAAGCACCTACTTGGTTATGGATCCGAAAAGCCGGCGCGGCGCCACTTCTGACATCAAACCCACTGTCGAACTGGTAGACGGACGCAACAAAGTTAAAGCGCAACACCAGATGCCGCCGGGCGCCTCAATCGTGGTGAGTGTGGGGACAAGTGTTGGTGTGGGCGAGGTGCTTGCGCGAATCCCGCAGGAAAGCTCCAAAACGCGTGATATCACCGGCGGTTTGCCTCGGGTCGCGGAACTCTTTGAAGCCCGAAAAGCCAAAGAACCGGCCATCCTGGCAGTCGCGACCGGAATCATCTCCTTCGGTAAGGAAGTGAAAACCAAGACCCGGCTTGAGATTACGGATGAAGCGGGGGAACTTCATGAGATGTCGATACCCAAAGATCGCCAAATCAGCGTATTCGATGGGGAGACAGTCGAGAAGGGCGACGTCATCGTCGAGGGACCGCTTGCCGCAGTTGACGTGCTTGAGTTGAGGGGTCTCGAGCCTTTGACCGACTACATTGTCAGTGAAGTGCAGGAGGTATACCGACTTCAGGGCGTGAAGATCAATGATAAGCATATCGAAGTCATCATCCGACAAATGCTTCGTCGTGTACGTATCGTGGAGCCGGGCGATACCCGATATTTGGAGTCGGATCAGGTTGAGCGCTCTGCTCTGCTTGAAGAGAACGATGCGCTTACGGCGGAGGGCAAGACGCCGGCGACGTTCGCGCCTGTGCTGCTCGGAATCACCAAAGCATCACTGAGCACGGATTCCTTTATCTCTGCAGCCTCTTTCCAGGAAACCACCCGGGTTCTGACCGAGGCCTCCATGCAGGGCAAAGTCGACCACTTGAGAGGACTGAAAGAGAACGTCATCGTGGGCCGATTGATTCCTGCAGGCACCGGATTGGCGCACCACGAGGATCGCCGCCGGCGCAAACAGGAACAGGCCCAGCGAGACAGCGATATCGAGGAGTTGGCCATTCTCGAAAATCTGACCGAGGAAGCAGAGGCGGAAACGGCCGAAGCTGCACAGGGCTGATGAACGGAATGCTGTAAAAAGCCATAAATTAAGCCAAATGTTGACAGAAATGCCTATTCTGCCTAGAATCGCCGCCCTTTCCGGACTTCAGTGTTGCCGAAAGCGGCGGCCTGATTCCTGGCAGAAAAACTGACTAAATCAAGCAATGCCAACGATCAATCAACTTGTTCGCAAGCCCCGGACACGCCAGACCCAAAAGTCCAACGTGCCGGCGCTGGCTGCCTGCCCGCAAAAGCGCGGCGTGTGCACCCGTGTCTATACCACCACGCCGAAGAAGCCGAACTCGGCTTTGCGAAAGGTGGCAAGGGTGCGGCTGACCAACGGCTATGAAGTAACCAGTTACATCGGCGGCGAAGGGCACAACCTGCAGGAGCACTCGGTTGTCCTGATTCGCGGCGGTAGAGTGAAAGATTTACCGGGTGTGCGATACCACACGGTCCGAGGAACGCTGGATACGTCCGGCGTGGGGGAACGGCGGCAAGGTCGTTCAAAGTACGGCGCGAAGCGACCGAAGTCGTAACGGGTCTAATCAAACGGGATTGCCCTGGGTTCCTTAACGGCACTCGGGGGTGCTGAAACCGTAAAACAGGCTGGAATAGCTGACCGGCCACGGTGACAAAGCTGATCTTGCGGAAAAGGTCAGCGCAGAAGTCGCGAAGGGGGCGCCAAGCCGCTAGCGACAAAAAGCTGTCTCACCGTATCGATCTGAACCGAGGGCCT
>CEUY01000117.1_pt1 | contig 9976 bp, 11 predicted proteins | sample 361481 | NCBI WGS metagenome assembly CEUY01 (sample SAMEA2622737, study PRJEB7988) | marine metagenome | isolation source: saline water (ENVO:00002010), including
AAGCGTGCCTCCATAATAATGGACCACGGATCCCGGACCAAAACGTTTAGAAACTCTTTCAAATACATTTTCTACATCTCTTTGGTAATGACACCAAATAATGGCCTTACCTTCTACTTCTTCTAATACATCCATCAGTTCTTCTATTCTGTTGTTTTTTATATTTTGTATAGAACCATCATCAGCTGTAAAATGACCACACGCAATTTGTTGTAATCGCATAAGTTGTGTTAAAGCATTAACCGTAGTAACTTGTTTTCCATTTAAAGTAGCTAAAGCAGTTCGTTTCATTTCGTCATAAACTTTCTTTTGTTCAGGAGTTAAAGTTATTTCTCTTTTCATATAAATTTTACCTGGTAAATCTAAACAATCTTCTTTTAAGACTCTGTAAGAAAAAGGTTTTAATTTATCTGATAATTCTCCCAAATTTTTAAAGCCAGAAACTAATTGAATAGACCGACCAGCAATATTAGCCGTTCTCATAACAGCATATCTAGTCCTAAAAGAATAATAAGAAGTATGGTCTAAATGGTAAGGATCTAAAAACTCACATTGACTGTATAAGTCTAGTGGATTTCTAGTTACAGGAGAACCTGTAAGAATTCTTCTATATAAAGTCAAAGTACGCATTGATTCAATAGCTTTAGTTCTTTTGGCTTTAGGATTTTTGATAGTGGTGCTCTCATCGATAGCCATTAAAGATTTGTGTGACCTTAAAAATTTCGCTGCAAAAATTCTTCCTTTTTCTGTGCTAAAAGCTTCAACATTCATAATAAGAATATGAAGATCATGTCCGGTTTTAAATAAAGTGTCTAATTTCTCTTGTTGTTTTTTATTGATATTGGCTTGCCACAATACTGCCACATTTTCAATATGGTCTGGTAAGTGAGCAGGAAGTTCTTGTTTATACCAAGTTGATACAACTCCTTTAGGAGCTACAATTAAAGCACCATCAATTCTTCCTTTATCATAAAGCATTGCAACATTATCAATTAACACTTTAGTTTTTCCGGTACCCATTTCCATAAAATAAGCAAATGATTCTTTATTCCATGAACGCTCTAAAGCGGTCAATTGATGCTTGTATGGAGTCGTCTTAAATTTATACTTCATCTTTCTACTTGACTTGTTATATAGGATAGCTTATATAAGTCAAGTATGAAAGTAGAAAAAACTGTAGACTACGGAAACGTAAAAAAGAAGAAAGTACCAACCGTGTATGTAATACAAGAAATCCCTGGAACCCGTGAAGGGCGTCCTAAGATTAATATAATGGGAGCTGCAGAATATGGAATTTTTAAATTCCTATTACCAGAACTTTCACAAATCATATTTTCTCCAGGGCCTCTTATCTTTAAACTAAGAGAGGGGCTCAAAAACTATACAATAGAGGATTACTTGTTGTTAACAGGAGATCCTGCAATTATTGGTGTTGCATGTTCTATTGTAGCAGACTTAACCAATGGGAAATTTAAATTGCTAAAATGGGATAAACAAGAAAGAAAATATTATCCTATTGAAATAAACTTATATGAGAAAGGAACACCTGATGCAGTCAATTGATTTTGAAAAAGACCAAGAAGAAGTTCTCGATAAAACAGAGAATATAGACAAACTTGGAGATAAAATAAAACAACTACAAGCACTACAAACACAACTAACAATGCAAGAAGAGGCGGTTAAACAGAAGAAAAAGGATATTGAACATTTATCCGGAGAAGTTATTCCTACTATGTTATCAGAAATGGGATTATCTTTTCTTAAACTTTCTGATGGATCGTCAGTAGAAGTTAAAACGAATTACAGCGCCACTATTACTCAAGCCAAAAAAGAGGAGGCGTTTAACTGGCTTCGTCAAAACGGTCTGGGAGATATTATAAAGAATGAAATATCAGTATCTTTCGGTCGAAACGAAGATAACAAGGCAGCAGATTATGCTGAACTTGCGAAGGGTCGAGGGTTTGAACCGACACAAAAGTTGAAGGTTGAGCCCATGACCCTGAAAGCGCTCGTCCGTGAGCGATTGGAAGGCGGTAAAGAAATGCCAACGGAACTTTTCAACATTTTTGTTGGAAATAAGACAACCATAAAAAGGAAACAATAACCATGAACAACGAAGCAAACATCACGAAACGTGATCAAGCAGGACCATTAGCGGAGAGTATATTCGAAGCTGATGCAGGTGCAGGTATCTCGAATATAAAGCAGGACGATCTTGCTTTACCATTCTTAAAGGTACTTGGACAACTATCTCCCGAATGCAATAAGAGGGACGCAAAACATGTTGAGGGGGCAGAACCCGGCATGATAATCAATACAGTTACAAACGAACTGTTTGATGGCGTAAAGGGGATAGACGTTTTGCCAGTGTATTACAAAAGACAATACATTGAATGGCAAGACAGAGGTGAGAGTCAAGGAGCTCCGGTACATATCTATGAAGCCGGTGATGACATACCACAAACTACAAGAGACAAAGGTAATAAAGATAGATTAGCCAACGGCAATTATCTTGAAAATACTGCAAGTCACTTTGTAGTTGTACTCGGTAAAAATCCATCTTCAGCTTTGATTTCTATGAAAGCGACTCAATTAAAAATTAGTCGTAAGTGGAACTCAATGATGATGGGGATTAAGATGCAGGGTAAAAACGGTTTGTTTACTCCGCCAACATATAGCCACATTTATAAACTAAAAACAGTACAGCAGTCTAACGACAAGGGTACTTGGTTTGGTTGGGATGTATCGAAAGTTGGTCCAGTGACTAATAAATCAGTTTATCAGATTGCTAAAGCTTTCTCGAACAACGTTGCAAAAGGCAATGTTCAAGCGAAGCATGGATCTGGTGAATCCAAATCCGACGCACCATATTAAAGAATTACCCACAAGGTAATTAGTTTGGGCGGTGGAAGCTAGCGTGGAAACCGCCCTTTCTACAGGATATTAGTTATGAAGAATTTTATAGATTTATTTTCAGGATTACAAAGAGCGCATGGGTGTACCTACGTTGAAAAGAAAAACGCAGATGGTACTAAGATTAAAGGAAAATCATTTGTTAAACGTGAACCCGTAACCGAGAAACATTGGCAAGACCATTTAAATGGAATTGAACCAAGTTTAGGAATTATTCCTATCGATGAAAACAACAAATGTAGATGGGGATGTATCGATGTTGACAAATATAATTTAGATCACAAAAAAATTATTAACCTTATAAACAATTATCAACTTCCATTAACAATGTGTCGTTCCAAAAGTGGAGGAGCACATATCTTTTTATTTACTACCGTTCCCGTGGATGCGTCGTTAATGAGAGATAAGTTATGTTCGATAAGCGCCTTTTTGGGATTTGGTAATGCAGAAGTTTTTCCAAAACAGGTGGAATTAAAATCGGAAGATGATACAGGAAATTTTCTTAACTTACCATACTTTAATTCAAAAAATACTACAAGATATGCCTTTAACTTTAAAGGCGAAGCAATTACAATATCACAATTTTTTTTAGCAATAAAAAGACTCACTCCAGAAGAATTAGAAAAATTAGAATTAAAAAGACCGGACTCAGAATTTAAAGATGGTCCTCCTTGTATTGAATCTCTTACACAAAATAAATTAAATGATGGAAGAGATAGAGTCATTTATCAATACATTCAATATGCAAAAAGAAAATGGCCTGAAGAATGGCAAAAACATATTAATGCATTTAACTATAAATATTTTGATCCACCATTAGAAGACAGAGTTATTCAAGACAAAATTAAATATCATGAGAAAAAAGAATTAGGTTTTAAATGTAATGAAGAACCTATGTGTAATCACTGTGATAAAAAGTTATGTCTGACTCGACCTTTTGGAATTAAAGGACAATCTTTATTTCCAGATTTAAATGATCTTCAAAAAATTAATTTAGATGAACCTTATTATTATGTGAACGTGGATGGAGAAAGAGTTCGATTAAAAGATACATCTTATTTACAGGAGCAAAGATTATTTCAACGAGCAGTCATGGAACAAGTTAACAAGGTTCCACCTACTTTAAGAAAAAAAGATTTTAATGAAATGATTAAACTATTGTTTGCCGGAATAGAAATAATAGAACCACCTAAAGGATCATCTAAAGTAGAACAACTACTAGATCATCTAGAAGAATATTGTACAGATAGAACAGCATCAGGTGCAACTAAAGAAGATATGGTAAATGGTTTAGTATGGACACATGAAGGTAAACATTATTTCATATTTAGAGAGTTCTTTAATAAGTATCTATTAAAACGAAGATGGACAGAGAAATATGATGAAACACAATTATTACTTAGAGATAAATGCGGATGCACAATTGATAGGGTAGACATAGGAAATAAAAAGAAAAGTGTAATGGTTATTGGAGAATTTAAACCAATGGCTGATGTATACAGACCAAAACAATTTAAACCGAAGGATGCATTTTGAAAACTATTGTATTAGGACCACCAGGTACAGGGAAAACTACAACATTATTAAATGAAGTAGATAAACATTTAAAGAACACAGACCCAAATAAAATTGGGTTTTTTTCATTTACACAGAAAGCTGCGTATGAAGCAAGAGACAGAGCCATGGATAAATTTAATTTTAGTGAAGATGATTTACCATACTTTAGAACATTACATTCTTTAGCATTTAGAAGATTAGGTATTAAGAAAGAACAAGTAATGCAACGTAGACATTATGCAGATCTAGGAAAGAAGATTAATATGCGTATAGATTATAATGAATATGATGAGGAACAAACAGGTTTATTTACAACTAATAGTGAATACTTACGAATCATACAACTAGCTAAACTACGAAACATAACACCGGAACAACAATATAATCTTAAAGAACATAGTCAGGATTTATCAGTAAGAGAATTAAAAATACTAGCAGGAGAACTAGAATCATACAAAAAACAATACAACTTAATTGACTTTAATGACATGATTACAGAGTTTGTTAAGTCTGATGCATCACCTAAGTTTGATGTAGTATTTATAGATGAAGCACAAGATCTATCTCGTATGCAATGGGATATGGCAAAATCAATATGGAATAAGACAGGAGATAGTTATATTGCAGGTGATGATGATCAAGCTATATTTAGATGGGCTGGTGCAGATGTAGATAGTTTTATAACACAAAAAGGCAAACTACTTAATCTTACACAATCATACAGAATACCACGAGCAGTACATGATGTGGCTATGAATATAGTTGGTAAAATATCTAATCGTTTACATAAGGAATGGAAACCTAAAACAGAAACAGGGCTACTTTCTTATCATAATGAATTTCAAAACATAGATATGAGTAAAGGAAAATGGTTAGTATTAGCAAGAACCAGGCATATGTTGAATGATTTAGAAAATGTGTTGTATGCAAATGGAATGTACTACAGAAATAAATTTAAAAAGGCATATGAAAAGGATTTATATGAAGCTGTAATGGATTGGGAATCATTTAGAAAAGGAAAACAACTTAATGGTGAACAAGTAAAAAGAATATCTTCTTATATGAAACCCGACCAATTTAGTAGGAAAAGGATTAAAGAATTTATATCAGATAATTTATATACTATAGGAGAATTAAAATTAAAGTATGGATTAAATACAGATGCGGTTTGGTTTGAATCTTTTACTGCAGCTCCAGAAAAACAAGTTCATTATATTAGAAAGATGAGAAAGAATGGTGAAGAATTAAATCAAGAACCGCGCATTTTATTATCAACCATTCATGGAGTCAAGGGCGGAGAAGCAGACAACGTAGTTCTCTTAACGGATCTCAGTAAAAATACACAATCAAATTATGAAAGATATCCAGACGATGAAAACAGATTATTTTATGTGGGTGCAACAAGAACAAAAAACCACTTGCATATTGTTCGTCCAAAGGATATTTATAAATCGTACAGAATATGAAGAAAGATACATACAAAAAACAAATTGGAGGATCTCATTACCGGGACATGGTTATTCAGCCCAGTGAATTTATAAATAAAAATAATATTCCTTTTGCCGAAGGCAATGCAATTAAATATTTATGCAGGCATAAACAAAAAGGACAAAGAGAAGATTTATTAAAAGCTATCCATTATTGTGAGATGGCAATAGAAAGAGATTATAGTGATGACACTACATTACCTCTTCCACATGGATTTAGTTTTAATAAGGAAAATAAATAATGCAAACACCTTTATTTAAACCACAAACAGAATGGATCCCACCTACAGATTTTCCAGACCTATCTAAATATGATGAAATAGCAATAGACTTAGAAACAAAAGACCCAAACCTTAATGAAAGAATGGGTTCTGGTTCTGTTGTAGGCGTGGGAGATGTTGTAGGAATTTCTTTAGCCACGCACGATTGGTGTGCTTATTATCCAATAGCTCACGAAGGTGGTGGCAACATGGATCGTAAGATGGTTCTTAAATGGTTACAGGACCAAATGAATTCTGATTCTATAAAAATATTTCACAATGCAATGTATGATATTTGTTGGTTAAGAGCCATTGGTATTACAGTTCAAGGAAAGGTTATTGATACAATGATTGCATCCAGTTTAGTTGACGAGAATAGATTACGTTATGATTTAAATAGTTTATCTAGAGATTATGTAGGTAAAGGAAAAGACGAAGCAGCACTATATGAAGCAGCCAAGTCATGGGGAGTAGATGCTAAAGCCGAGATGTACAAACTTCCAGCCATGTACGTTGGAGCTTACGCGGAGCGTGACGCCCAACTCACATTGGAGTTGTGGCAGGAAATGAAAAAGCAAATTTTACATCAGGATATTCAATCTATATTCGATATGGAAACAGAGTTGTTTCCCGTTTTAGTTGATATGAGGTTTCTCGGTGTACGTGTAAATCAAGAACAAGCAGCGAAAGAAAAGAAAACATTAGTAGAACAAGAGAAAAAATTACTTCATGAGGTGTTAACAAGTACGGGTATAGATGTACAGATCTGGGCTGCAAGATCTATTGCTAAAGCTTTTGATAAACTTAAACTTCCTTATGAACGAACTCTCAAGACGCAAGCTCCTTCATTTACTAAAAACTTTTTAGCTAATCACTCACATCCAGTAGTTCAAAAAATAGCTAAGGCTAGAGAGATTAATAAAGCTCACACTACGTTTATAGATACAATATTGAAATACTCACACAAAGGAAGAATCCACGCAGAGATTAATCAACTAAGAGCCGAGGGTGGTGGAACTGTAACCGGAAGATTCAGTATGAATAATCCAAACTTACAGCAGATACCTGCAAGGAATAAGGAACTCGGACCACGGATCAGATCATTATTTATTCCGGAACAAGATCATACTTGGGGTTGTTTTGATTACAACCAACAAGAACCAAGATTAGTTGTACACTATGCATCACTACAAAATTTGTATGGTGTAGATGAAGTAGTACATGCATATCTAGAAGGAGATGCAGATTTCCACCAGATTGTGGCTGATATGGCTGACATTCCTAGAACTCAAGCCAAGACAATTAACTTAGGATTGTTTTATGGTATGGGTAAAAATAAATTACAAGCAGAGCTTGGTGTAAATAAACTTCAAGCGGAATCTCTATTCAAACAATATCATTCTAAAGTTCCATTTGTTAAACAACTTATGGATGCTGTTATGGCCAGAGCTCAAGGTGCCGGTAAAGTTAGAACTCTTTTGGGTCGACTTTGTAGGTTCCATTTATGGGAACCAAATCAGTTCGGTATCCACAAGCCATTACCACATGATGCAGCGCTCGCGGAGCACGGACCAGGGATCAGAAGAGCTTATACATACAAAGCTTTAAATAGATTAATACAAGGATCTGCGGCAGATATGACAAAAAAAGCAATGATTGAATTGCATAAAGAAGGTATAATACCTCATGTACAAGTTCATGATGAATTAGATATTTCTATTGGTTCTGAAAAAGAAGCACAAAGAATAAAAGATATTATGGAAGGTGCTGTAGAACTTGAAGTTCCTAACAAAGTAGATTATGAGTTTGGTAAAAACTGGGGCGAAATAAAATGAGGTTTAACTATGGCATATTTAAATGTAAATATACCCGTTATCTATTGTCAAATAAGACGCGAATATCTTTATGATCTCGAACAGCACGAAGGAGAGGCTGAAGACTGCATGGTTTTTGGCATTACATCGATGCCAGGGCGCGCTTTACTCTTTCATGCAATTATGCAAAATGGTGGGGTCTACTATCGTCTTCCAATTACAGCGTTTGTTCAAAACGGGTTTGATGTCAAAAACGTTCCTAGGCCTAGACTTGACGAGTTGGAGCTTTGGAATTGTTTCAGTTATTATCCTGCTATTACTGTCTACGATGCATTAACTGTAGCTGGGAAATACTGGGGAAAAGATGGGAAATGGCATACCGGATCTTATCTTTTTACGGTTGACTGGGCTCATCCAGATAGTAATATAGTAGATACGGATCATTCTGAAGTTCCGCAAGAGCACAAATGTGCTCACATAATGGCTTTAGACGACGGCAATTATGCAGCTCAGCCAAATAATAGAATATTGTGGCATATCCCTTCTTTTACGGTAAGGGATGAAATACCTGATTGGAAAGTTAATCACCAGGTATGGAGTGTAGAAGATAGTCGTGAATGGAGAACTGCTGATACGGATAAGTTCTTTTATGATATTGAGGATAAAAAATATGATGATAAAAATTAAAAGATTCTTTAGAAAAATTTCTAATTGGATCGTAGCACAATATAGTAAATTTAATAAGTAAGGTTAGTTTATGACGGAAAAAACCTGCAAGGAATGCGGACATTTATGTCATTGCATGGAAGCCGATCACGATGGCTGTAAGTGTGAAGATTGCGAGTGCGAAAATGATAGGATTCAAAACTCTGAAGGAGTTGATGAGACGAGCACAAATCAGGGAACAACAAGCGAGGATCAGGATTAAAATTATGAACTGGTTAATAGTCGTATTGTGTTTAGTTATTATTTTTGCTGGAATTACAGGATGTGTAGGGTTCAATGGCTAAAAAAGTTAAACAAAGTAAATTTGAATGGCTTAAAAAAAATATTGTAATTGTTCCTGTTATAGCAGCTATCTTAGCCGGAACATTTACGTCTATCAGATATGTATTAAATCTAACAGATACAATTGAAGAAAATAAGACCGCACTTACAGAAATAAATAGAGATATTAAAAATCTTAAAGAAAAAGTAACAGGAATACAAACAAGACTTTCAGCAGCAGAGGCAACATGGGAAATGGCAGAAAATTTATATAGACAACTAGCAGATCAGGTAAGAGAACATGAATACGATATTAAAGATCTTAATCGTTAGTGCTTTATTTGCTTTGTTCTCAACAACAGCGCAAGCCCGAAACGAATATCTAAACAATGGCACAAACACATGTGCTCAAGGAGAATTTTCAGTTTCCGTTGAACAAAGAGATGATCAATATAACTATAATCATTATAGTTCTAGTAATAATTATGAAGGAACTGATGATGATAGAATGTTAAGGTTTACATACAGAAAATATTTGGGTTCGGCATGCACAGATGAATTTGTAGAAGAACAAGAAAAACAAATGAAGATTAAGACTCAATTAGAGGTTATTAAAGAGTGTAAAAGAGTACCTAGAATCAGTCCTCCGCCTGCAGAATTTGCTGAATTAATCAATATGTGTATGAAAGTAGGAGTTATGTCTGCTTCTCACTTCAATGGAGATAGGGATTTTGATCCCAAAGTGAGTTACTGGACTGTACTTAAAAAGCAGTATTTGAAAGATAATCCAGATGTGGTAATAATGAATGACCCAAGATTAAAAAATGTCAAATAAACCTTTAAAGATATCTGAAGAAGCGGCAGTACAAATGCCTATGAAGACGGTTGCCTCTTTAATTATGATGGTTGCGATCGGAACCTGGGCTTACTTTGGTATTAATGAGAAGCTTAACCAGCA
>CEUY01040327.1_pt1 | contig 9969 bp, 7 predicted proteins | sample 361481 | NCBI WGS metagenome assembly CEUY01 (sample SAMEA2622737, study PRJEB7988) | marine metagenome | isolation source: saline water (ENVO:00002010), including
TTGAAGTTTGCATGGAATTCAATAAGATTTATAAAGTCTAATGCAATCGTAATAACTGAAGGAAACTCAATAATAGGAATTGGTGCTGGTCAACCAAACAGAATTAATAGCGTAAATTTAGCAGCCAAAAAAGCTGAAAATTATATAACCGAGAATTCCATATTGGCTTCTGATGCTTTTTTCCCCTTTTCTGACAGTATAGATCTCGCTGATAAGTACGATATAAAAACAATAATACAACCAGGGGGATCAATAAGAGATAACGAGGTAATAGAAAAAGCTAACGAGTATAAAATAAAAATGATTTTTACAAATCAAAGGCATTTTTCACATTAAGTTTATGAATATTGAAGTAATATTTCCCGTTTATAACGAATCAGAAACGTTATATGAACAGATAAAAAAATTTAATGATTTTTTTGATGAGCAATTTAAAGAAAATATTTTTATAACTATTGCAGATAATGGGTCTATAGATTATACAGCTAGTATTTCAGATAAATTATTGAAAAAAAAATTAATTCATAAGTATGAGTTCATCCCTCAAAAAGGTAGAGGAAGAGCCATTAAGGATTGTGTGAAAAAATCTAAAGCAGACATTGTTTGTTACATGGATATTGATCTATCAACAGACTTATCACATTTTAGCGAGCTGATAAATTCAATCGCTAAGAAAGGGAATGATATTTCAATAGGATCTAGATTGTCTAAAACTTCTAAGGTAGTTGGTAGAAAAAAAATTAGAGAGTTTACATCTAGAGCTTATAACCTTTTAATTAAGTTTTTTTTTCCAATGAGTGGTATAAAGGATATGCAATGTGGATTTAAGGCTTTTTCTAGAACAAAAATTTTACCTGTTATTGATCTGGTTCAAAACAATAGGTGGTTCTTTGATACTGAACTGATAATAATTTCTAGAAAACTTAATTTGAAGATCGATCAAATTCCAGTTAAATGGACAGATGACCCTAATACTAGTGTCAATATAATTAGCACAGCTATTGAGGATATAGTAGGATTAACTAAATTGAGATTCAAATTATTTAAGAAAATTAATATAAAAAATGACTAATAATCAAAAACAACAAGTTGATCGTTCTATAATTGTGGGTGAAACTTCTGAGGTATATTTACACAGAACGTTAAACATACTTAGAAATGAAGGATTAAACCCTTTTGTAACATATGAGATAGAATCAACAGATTCAGGAATAGTTTGCGGAATAAACCAAATAATTGATTTGCTTGATCATGTTTTACCTGAAGCTGATAGGGAAGTCTGGGCATTACAAGAAGGATCAGAAATTTCTGAAAATGAGATAATTATCAGAATAAAAGCAAGATTTGCTAGTTTTGGTCTATATGAAACTTCTATGTTAGGTACATTAACTTCATGTTCTTCATGGGCAACAGCAGCTCACAAATGTGTATCGGCAGCGTCAGGAATTCCAGTAGTTAGTTTTGCTTCAAGGTCTGTTCATCCTTCTGTAGCAGGTCAAGTAGACTATTCTGCATATGTTGGAGGATGTTCAGCTGTCAGCTCATTGATTGGTGGTAAAATGACTCAAACAACTCCTTCAGGGACTATGCCTCATTCTTTAGTACTTATAATGGGAGAAACAGTAAGAGCAGCTTTAGCATTTGATAGACATATGGAAAAAAATGTTCCAAGAGTAGTATTAATTGATACATTTAAGGATGAAGCTGAAGAAGCTATTCAGGTTGGTAGAGCTATGAAAAATACCCTGCGAGGAATTAGAATAGAAACTCCCATAGAAAGAGGAGGTATAACTCCTAATTTAGTAGATGAAATAAGTAAAAAATTAGAAGGAGAGCAACTTCAAGGTTGTGATATTTATGTTAGCGGAGATATGACTCCCGATGATATTAAGGAATTTGTGGAAAAAAAATCTAATGTTGCAGGATTTGCAATAGATAATTATATTGCTAGAGGTTCAAAGATCAATTTTAGAGCTGATATAAAAGAAATTGAAGGAAAGGATATAGCTAGAAGAGGACGAATACCTGGTGCAAAAATCTCTTCAAGATTAGATAGGATTTTCTAGAAAACTAACTTCTAAAACTTTACTGTCATTTTTTTTGACATACGAACTAATTGATTGTTTTATCCCAACAAGCCAAAGTACTTCTTCTTTTGACCTTAATACTAATATTTTTTGTTTGTTTTCAATTTTTTTTTCATTTGATAGGACCTTCTTAACTCTAGTATAAATATTTGGCATAGAGTTAATTCTATCTCCTTCATATCTAGATGTTATTCTTAAGTCTTCAAATAAAAATTTTTTATTTATATATATTTTATTATTATCTGAGTTGTCTAGATCAAAAGGATTATTAATTAACTTAGTGAATATTTTTCCGGTATCAGGTATATTTGTTATTCCAGGAATATTTATTTTTTTATTTATTTTTTTAATTTTATTTTTTTTTGAATAATCTTCAAAAAAAATATTTTCACCTTTTCTTAATAATCTAATTTTTTTTGGTAAGTTTTCAGAGTAAGATTTTTCTAGTAATATTTTTTCAAACATTTCATAATGAATTTTACCTAGAAAAGTATTTGGCATATATTCAAGATATTTATTTGATAAAATTTTAATACCATCTTCTAAACTTAAGTTCTTTAGATTACTAAACTTAATTTTTTTTTTGTTATTTTTATCGTTCATAATTTCTGAAAGAGAATTTATTGATTTTAAGAAATTAGGATTTATTTTTTCAATCTCTGGAATAATCTTATTTCTGAGTTTATTTCTTGAGTATTTATTTTTATTATTGGAAGAATCAATATTGTATTTGAGATTTTTTTTGTCACAAATTATTTTTATTTTATTTTTGGATAATTCAATCAAAGGCCTCATCAAATACATTGGATGTTTATCTACTACAATTCTTTTTTGTGATTTTATTCCTTGCAATCCCTTAAATCCAGTTCCTCGAATTATATTAAAAAAAATTGTTTCTGTGTGGTCATTGAAGTTATGACCTAGAAAGATATATGGAGTTTTATATTTTTTTGAAAGTTCGCCAAATATACTTAATCTTATTTCTCTTGCTTTTTCTTGGACACCCTTACTTCTTGGATTGATTGGATTATTAAATTTTTCCAGTATTAAATTTTCGTTTTTGCAGACTTCAGATACCAAATTTTCATCTGAATATGATTCTTCAGAACGCAAAAGATAATTGATATGAGCAACTATGATGTTATCCTTAGGATTTCTAATCGAGCTATTTAAGAAATCTAAAAGTAACCTAGAATCTGGACCCCCAGAAAATCCTACTATAACCCTAGATTCTCCATTGATTATTGATTGTGGTAAACTTAGTTCTAATTTTTTGTAAATGTCATTAATTTTTAACATTTTTTTTTGGAGCTAATGTTGGGATTCTAATTTGTATTTTTGAAATTTTATTTTTTGATGTTTCTAAAATAGTAAATCTGTATCCTTTATAGTTTGTGGTGGTGTTTTTTTCTGGTATTGATTGTAATCTATCAATTATAAATCCCGCTAAAGTCTCATATCTTCCTTCAGGGATATCAAAATTTATTTCATCATTAATTTCATTTATTGATATGCTTGCATCTACTATAAATTGTTCGTTTGAAATCTTAACTATTTTATTCTTGTTATTACCATTTTCTTCAATGCTCTCTCCAACTATTTTTTCTAAACATCTTGATAATGTGAGTAGTCCTGAAATCTCACCAAATTCGTCTATTGCTAGCGTTATTTTGTTACCAGTATTTTGAAATTCTTCTAATAATTCATCTAGTAATTTCATTTCTGGAGAGAATAAGCATTGCTTAATTAAAGTGCTTATTGGTTTATTTATATCTGCTTTTTCATTTGAAAGATAAAGCATTACTTCTTTAATGCTGATTATTCCTAAAATATCATCCAGCGAACCTTCACAAACAGGAAATCTTGTATGCGATGTTTTTTTGTAGATTTTTAGAAAGTTACTGATTGAAATATTTTTGTCAACCCAAACAATTTCGGGTCTTGGAGTCATAATATCCTTAATTTGCATTTCTCCAAATCTAAAAATATTTTCTAACATTTCACCTTGTGAGACATCTACTGTTCCTTCTTCTTCTCCCAAATCTATTAATTTTCTTAGTTCCCCTGTTGTTACTAAAGGATTTTCTTCTATTGTTGACTTCAAAAATGTTCGAGTGATGATCTTAGGAATCATAGCAAAAGTCCAAACAGCTGGTGTTGAAATAAACATTAGGCCTCTAATAATTTTTATAACAAATAGAGACCATTTATCAGCTATTCTTGTAGAAATTGATTTAGGAGTTAGTTCCCCAAAAGTTACAACAATTATAGTCGAGATGGCTGTTGCTATAATAACGCTAGTTACACTACCTTTACCTACTAAATTGATTATTAAGGTTCCAACTAATGTAGCAATTAGTACATTAAGTAGGTTTCCAAATAGTAGCAATGTACCAAAAAACTTCTCATTTTCTTCAAGAGTTTTCTCAATAGCTTTTGCTTTTTTATTACCTTGATCTGATAAATTTCTTATTCTAACTCTGTTTACAGCTATAATAGATGCTTCTGAAGCGCTTATGAATGCGCTTCCAAAAAGAGCAAGAATTATTATTATTATTAAAACTTCCACAATATGATTTTACAATTAAATTCATATTTGAAGAAATAAATTAAGTTTAGTTGCTTCCTAAACTTCTTCTAGGTCATCATTTTCTTCACTTGGATTTGTGATAAGATTTTCAATTTTATCTGATATTTCAGGATTATTCTTGAGAAACTTTCTTACTGATTCTCTTCCTTGACCCAGACGTTCTCCTTCAAATGAATAAAAGGATCCATTTTTATCGATAATATTTTTTGTGACACCTAGATCTAATATTTCTGCTTCTTTTGAGATTCCTTCATTATAAAGTATTTCTAATTCAGCCTTTTTGAACGGAGGAGCAACTTTATTTTTTACTACCCTTACACGTACTTTATTACCAATTAAATCCTCGCCGATTTTTATTGATTCTGATCTTCTAAGATCTATTCTAACTGAACTATAAAATTTTAACGCTCTTCCACCAGGAGTTACCTCTGGTGAGCCAAATATTACTCCAACTTTTTCTCTTAATTGATTAATAAAAATACATGTAGTATTAGTTTTATGTATTGTAGCTGTTAGTTTTCGAAGAGCTTGGGACATTAATCTTGCTTGAGCTCCTACATGGTAATCTCCCATTTCACCTTCGAGCTCTGCTCTTGGAACTAGAGCTGCTACTGAGTCTACAACTATTATATCTAGCGCCCCTGATGCCACTAAATGATCTGTAATCTCTAGGGCTTCTTCTGCAGAGTTTGGTTGTGATATTAATAACTCTTTGTTATCAACACCAATTTTTTGCGCATAACTTGGATCCATTGCATGTTCCACATCTATATATGCTGCCTGACCTCCATTTTTTTGTGCTTGCGCTAAACAAGATAGAGCTAATGTGCTTTTACCTGCACTTTCAGCTCCAAAAATTTCAACTATCCTTCCTCTAGGAACTCCTCCAATACCTAATGCTTGATCAAGTCCTATTGATCCAGTTGAAATAGATTGTATATTCTCTGCCATGTCTCCGGATTCATTCATCCGCATCACAGCACCCTTACCGAAGCTCTTTTCAATTTGCTCAATAGTCAATTCTATTGTTTTATTCTCAGTTTTGACAGTTTTTTTGTTAGCCACTTTTTCGTCTCCTAGATGGTAATATATTATGAATATAGCACAAATGTTCTAAATGATTCAAGTAATCTGTCCACCTGATTTCTTAATCAGGTCTTGCTTCCAGATTCACATCAAGTTCTATATAGTTATAATCTCTAACTACTTCTATTTTTACTATATCCCCAGCTGTTGTGTTAAGTGCTAAATAGGACATTAAGTCCTCAAATGTATCAACTTTATAATCGTTTATTTTAGTTATGATGTCACCGTCAAAATTAAGATCAGGTTGTATAGAGGAGTCTCCTTTTATTCCAGCAAGATGAGCAGGTCCTTCATTGAGAACATCTAGTATAAGAACTCCCTTAAAATTTTCCTGAACATTTGCCCTAATCCTAGATCCATAATCTAAGTTTAAGGCATTTATACCAAGGTAAGAGTACATATGTTTGTTTCCATTAATAATACTTGGAACAACTTGTTTTGCTAGATTTACTGGAACTGCAAAGCCAACTCCTGAATTTTGCCTTGAATTACTTTTTATTTGAGTGTTAATTCCTATTACCTTGCCCTCAGAACTCAGTAGTGGACCACCAGAATTACCAGGATTTATTGCTGCATCAGTTTGAATAACACTAGGAATTTTGTATGGAGTAAAAGTTGAATCTAAAGTTCTTCCTATTGCACTTACAATTCCTGTTGTTAGGGTAAATTCTTGGTCAAAAGGATTCCCTATAGCAAGTGTTAGTTCTCCAGGAGATATGATATCTGAATCATATAATTCAAGAGGGGTGAAATTTTCTTCAGTTTGTATTTTGATAATTGCTAGATCAGAATATGAATCATATCCTTGAATAAACGCTTGATATTCATCGTTTTTATAAGTTCTAACTATTATGGAAGAGTTTCTAGAATTTATTGCAGGTTGAATCACATGATAATTAGTTAATATATTCCCATTACTATCCCAAAAAAAACCTGAACCTGCTCCAGTTTTATTTGCAGGAATGCCTCTAGTATCTGTATTATACAAGTTGATTTGGACAACCGATTCTACTACATTTGAAAAAACATCTTTGTAATTATTCTCAAAAATTGTAGAAATTTCAGATGGATTATACTCTTTTTGGCTATTTGGCTCTTCCCAATTTTGATTATCACAGGCAAAAACGAAGAATAGACTAAGAAAAAATATTAATTTAAATTTGTTCATCTTAAAATTATAGTTGAGAAATATGAATTTTTTATGAAGATTAATAATCTCTATAGGTATATTTATAATCTGAAGCTATTGGATATCTTCTATCTCTTCCAAATGCCAAGGGAGTTATTTTTATTCCAGGTGGAGACTGCCTTCTTTTGTATTCATTTCGATCAATCATTGAAAGAATGTCTAATAATTTTTCTTTAGAAATATTTTTAATTATTTGTTGATTGTTTGCTATTTCATTAAAAGTTTTCTTATTTTCAACGTAGAGCTCAATTATTAGGTCTAAAATCTCATAATCAGGAAGAGTATCATGATCAAATTGATCTGGTTTTAACTCTGCAGATGGTGGTTTATTGATAATATTTTTTGGAATTATTTCTATATTTTTATTTATATGATTGGCTATTTGATAAACGATTGTTTTAGGGACATCTTTTAAGACAGAAAATCCACCTGCCATGTCTCCATATAACGTAGCATAACCGGTTGCCATTTCTGATTTATTTCCAGTTGATAATACCAACCATGAAAATTTATTTGATATTGACATAATTAAGTTTCCTCTAATCCTAGCCTGAAGATTTTCTTCTGCATTATTTGATTCTGTTCCTTCAAATAAATTCTTTAAGCTATTAGTCATTGAACTATGTGATTCTATTATTGGTATTTTTATCAAATCTAATCCTAAATTATCACAAAGTTTCTTAGAATCTGTAACAGAATGTTCAGAAGAAAATTTCGAAGGTAGTGTAACTGCTCTTACATTTTCAGCTCCTATTGCTCTACAGGCAATCGTAGTCACTAATGCTGAATCTATTCCTCCAGATAGGCTTACTAAGCATTTTTCAAAACCATTTTTATCAGCATAGTCTTTTGTTCCTAAAATTAAGGCATTTAGAATATCTTCTATTCTAGAAGTATCAGAATTGTCTTTCTTATTATCTATAAAGCTATGAGGTTTTATGTTTATTTCTTTCTCACTAACTTCGAATTTTTTTGGAGATTTTATTTGTTTTATATCTTTGGGTTCTAATGATATTGTTAGTTCTTCACTCGTTTCTATAAAGCTTGGTAAAGAAAAAATTTTGTTTCCCATACCATCATAAACAAGTGAACTTCCATCAAAGATCAACTCATCTTGTCCTCCAACTGAATTTACGTAGATTAGGTGTGAATTACACTCTCTAGAAACGTTTGATAGTAGTTTTTCTCTAAGTTCTTTCTTGTTTGTATCGAAAGGAGACCCATTTATATTTATTATCAGATTACATCCCAATTCTGATTGAAATTTACAAACTTCATAATCCTCCCAGATATCTTCACAAATACTGATTCCAATCTTCACACCTTTATGGTTAAGAGTGATAATCTTATTTCCTGATGTAAAATATCTTTTTTCATCAAATACTCCATAATTAGGGAGTTTATTTTTTCTGTAAGTGGCAATTAATTTTTGATCTGAAATTATTGCAGCAGAGTTAAATAATTTATCTTTATCTTTGTCAATAAATCCAACTATAGCTGTTATATCTTTTGTAGTTTTAATTATATTTTTTAATGCTTTTAAGTTATTATCAACGAAATTTTCACTTAGTACTAAATCTTCAGGAGGATAGCCTGTTATTGTTAGTTCTGGGAAGCAAACTATATCACAATCTTTATTGATTGCATGGTTAATTTTTTCAATAATCTTTTCTGTATTGGAGAATAAAGAACCAACTTTTGTGTTTATTTGATTGATTGATATCTTGATATTAGACATCTTGATTTCCAATTTTCTATAATTTATTCCTGAAATATCCTCTAACATCCGGTAGGTTAGATTTTCCTTGTAAAAAGATATCAATTTTCTTGGCACATGATCGTCCACTTGCAATTGCATGAACAACTAATGATTGCCCTCTTTCCATATCCCCACAAGAAAAAACACCATCCACATTAGTCATTAAATTATTGTCAGTTCTCACGTTTCCTCTTTCATCAAACTCAACATCAAGATCATTTAGTAAACCTTCTTGAAGAGGGTGAACGAATCCCATTGCCAATAAAACTAGATCAGCATCAATTTCAAATGCACTATTTTCAATAGGTTTTAAGTCTTGCCTTCCTGTATCTTTATTATCTATCCATTCAACTTTTTCGCATACAAGTTTTTTAACATTACTTTTACCTGAGAAATTTTTTGTCATAACACTAAATTCTCTGTGCCCACCTTCCTCATGTGCTGAAGATGTTCTAAGAATCATGGGCCATTCTGGCCAAGGATTACTGATCTTTCTAATTTCTGGAGGCTCAGGCATAATTTCTATCTGTGTTATTTTTTTTGCACCCTGTCTGATTGATGTTCCTAAACAATCAGCACCTGTATCTCCTCCACCAATAATAACAACATTTTTGTTTTTGGCAGATATTGGAACTTTCTTAGAATTTACTTCCCAGTTTGGCTGAGAAAGAAGTTCCATTGCAAAATGTACTCCGTCTAGATTTCTCCCTTCTATTGGAAGATCTCTAGGGACAGTTGATCCTCCAGCAAGACAGATTGCATCAAATTTATTCATAAGTTCATCTGATTTAATATCAATTCCTACATTTATAGAGCATTTAAATTCAATACCCTCTTCTTCAAGTAGATCAATTCTTCTTCTTACGATATTTTTTTCTAATTTGAACTCAGGAATACCATATCTTAGAAGTCCACCAGGCTCCTCATTTCTTTCAAATACAGTCACGTTATGTCCAGCTCTATTTAACTGTTGAGCAGCAGCAAGACCAGCAGGGCCTGATCCAATAACAGCAATTTTTTTATCAGTTCGACTTTTTGGAGGCTCTGGTTTTACAAATCCTGATTCAAAAGCTTTTTCAATAATGTTTTTTTCAATCATCTCAATACTTACAGGATCATTATTAATTGAAAGAGTACAAGAAGCTTCACAAGGTGCAGGACAAATTCTTCCTGTAAATTCCGGGAAATTATTTGTTGCAGACAATCTTTTGTATGCAGTTTCCCAATCCTGCTTATACACAAGATCGTTCCATTCTGG
>CEUY01021803.1_pt1 | contig 9966 bp, 8 predicted proteins | sample 361481 | NCBI WGS metagenome assembly CEUY01 (sample SAMEA2622737, study PRJEB7988) | marine metagenome | isolation source: saline water (ENVO:00002010), including
CGCTCAGCGAGAACCTGTTTATGGTTGCAGGTGGTCTTCTGATGCTGCTTGGTACGACACATTCAATGTGATTTATACCGGGGTTGTGAACCCCGGCATATTTATGAGCCTTAACTGATCACTTGCTTGTCTGTTTTGTCACAGAAAGTACGGCAGATCCCAGTGGCGGTAACGACAATGCGACTGAGGCTTGCTGGTCTGTATAGATTGATGTCAGTGTGCGACCTGTTAGCAGGTCAGTCAGTTCCAGTGGTGAATTAACCGCCCAGCTTTGCTGCAACGGTGGTGGCAGAACGATATTGAGGCTGACCGTATTCTCTGCATCAAAGTTACTCACAACGATGAGCTTGTCATCGCCTTTCCAGCGGGCAAAAGCCAGTTGTTTTTCGCTGTAGTCACTTTCGCCGCTCAGGCTTGATTGATGCAGACTGGCATAGTCGCCCGTTGCAGCAGGATGTGTTGCCGCAATGTGCATCACGGTCTCGTAATAATGTCTTAATGCTTTCTCTGCGTCGGTAAGTTGCCCGCCGTCAAACTTGCCGTTGTTCATCCAGCGTTGATGCGCTGGTACACCGGCATAGTCGAAAATGGTGGTGCGGGTAGGGTCGCCAAACCCCATGTCTTCGCTGCCATCTTCTCCTACTTCCTGCCCAAAGTAGAGCATCATAGGAGAAGCGCTCATTAGCGCGGAAACAACCAACGCCGGTTTGCCTTTTTCGGCATCACCCGCAAAGTCGGGGCTGGCTATGCGTTGTTCGTCGTGGTTTTCCAGAAAGTGGAGTAGCTGCGGCGCAATATCCTGGTATTGTTGTTGGATAGTAACCAGTTCACTGGTGGCGCCAGTGCCCTGCATAATGCGTTTTAGCGTGTCGTAAAAATCCACTTTGTCGTACAACGAGTCCATCAGCCCCAACTGCAGGTAATCGCGGTAGAGATGCGGCTGATACACCTCAGCCAGTAAAAACGCATCGGAACGACGAATTTTAATGTGGCTGTTCAGGTAAGACCAAAATGCCACGGGGACCATTTCAGCCATATCGTAGCGAAATCCATCTACGCCCTTATCTAGCCAGTACTGGGTGATATCTTTGAATTTTACCCAGGAGTCAGGCACGTCTTTGTCTTGCCAAAACGCAACATGTTGGCTGGCGGCCTTGCCTCGCAGCGCGTCTGGCAAAGCAGGAAAGTCAAAAGTACCATCGGGACGCACGCCATAGTTTATCTTAACGGTTTCATACCAGTCGTTGACGTCAGGCTTCGCCGCTCGCGCGCCATTTCCCGTCCATTTGGCTGGGTTTTCGTCGAACTTGCCGTCGGCCAGCGCATGAGGCTCTCCACCCAGCGGTGTCAGGTTTTCAGGTATATCAGGTACTTCAAACGCCTGCCCCGGTACATAATAAAAATTATTGTCTTTGTGATACGCAACGTCGGTATTGTCATGTAAACCAAAACTGGTTTCCGGGTAGGTCAGTGAAGCATAACGACGTGCGACGTGATTCGGCACAATATCTATGATGACGCGCATTCCTTTTGCATGAGTGCGCTCTACTAACGCTTCAAATTCTTCCAGCCGCTGGGCTGGATCGTCTGCCAGATCGGGATTCACATTGTAGTAATCACGCACCGCGTAGGGCGAACCGGCACGGCCTTTAACCACGTCGGGATCATCAACGGGAATGCCGTACGCAGAATAGTCGGTAACTGAGGCGTGGTGAACGATACCGGTATACCACACATGAGTAACCCCCATGGATTTCAAAGCGGACAGCGCATTGTCATTAATATCACTAAACTTACCAACGCCATTTTCCTCCAGTGTTCCCCAGGGTTTATTGGTAGTATTTTTATTGCCAAATAACCGCGTAAACATTTGGTATACGATGGGTTTTCCGTTGGGGTGGCTGACGCTCATCTCTTGCTCCGGGGCCGGCTTGATGACCACCTTATCGGACGGTTGCTGGCACGACAACAGCAAAGGAGCAATTAACGCAAGCGCAGTCGCTTTCACTGCACGACGCTGGAGGGATGTTTTCATTGATATGTACGCCATTTAACTCTAGTGGCCTGAGCATAGCGGCTATTGCCTATAGGTTAAATATGCATACGTATTCACACTGTTACGTTCAGGAATACATAATAAGTGTAAGTTCCTAAAAAAAGGTTCTATTTTCCGTTATTTTCGAACATACTCAGTGAATAGTTACCATTTTCATTTGAGTAGTTTTATGCCGCGTATTTCTTCACAAGCTGGATTCACCCTGATTGAATTGATTATCGTGATTGTGATCCTGGGCATACTTTCTGTGACTGCTGCCCCCAGATTTATCGATTTTCAGGATGACGCGCAGGCATCGACTGTACAGGGCACTGGCGCAGCGTTTGCTTCGGCTATTAAGTTAGCGCATTTGAAGTGGGCATCGACCGGAAACTCCGGCCCTGTAGACAACCTGGATCTTTACGGCAACGGCAACAATCTCATGGACATGAATGCCAATGGCTGGCCAGCCCAAAGCTATCTTCCGTTTGAAGCCAATCCAACATTAGACAATGATTCTGACTGTATCTCTGTTTGGGGAGCCGTGCTGGGGGATGGTTCACCAACCGTGGCGTCAGATACTTCTGAGGACTATCAGGCTACATACAGTGCTAATACCTGTACCTATCTGCTGGTAGCCGAGCCTAATTTCTCCATTTTCTATGACTCGAATACTGGTGAAGTCACAATCGACTCCACGCTTTAATAAAACAACCGGACAAGCTTTATCAGTTTGTCCGGTTGAAGTGAGTTACTCGTATTGATACGTCAGACTAACATCACTATATGCTGAATAGCCTCTGACACCGATAAACCAATCTCCGGTGTCAGGCTGCTGTATAGAACAGACTTCATTATTTCCGTATCGATAAGGCCGGCATTCCCATCGATTGGTATCTGGCTGGCTGCCGAAATTCAGATACAGATCGGCGTCGCCTGAACCGCCGGATAAGGTCACCGTTAAGCTGGCTACACCGTCTGGAATAGCAACATCAAAATATTGCCAACTGCCTCTGTTGCCGCTTAAATCCGTGAATGTTTCGGTGCCTGATGGCGTCGGTTGTTCTGGCGTTACTGGTGCTTCTGGTTCTTCGGGCGGCGTTTCTGCGGGAGGCATTGTGCAGCCTTCCTGCGCCAGATATTGCATTGCGCTGTTTACCTGAATCAAGCCGTGACCGTAGTAATTGTCTTTGCCCGGTGCGCCGAGATCTTTGGCTGTATTTGCCAAAACGTCTCTGATCTCACCAGCAGAGCAGTGCGGGTAAAAGCTCCACACCAACGCCATTGCACCAGCAACGTGGGGTGAGGCCATCGATGTCCCGCTTAATGATGCATACCGGCCGTTGGGATAGGTAGAGATAACGGATGAGCCGGGTGCTGATAACTCAACCTGCTCGTTGAACTGAGAGTAGTCTGCGATGGTTTCATTCTGGTCCAGCGCACCGACAGACACAACAGCGTCGTAAGAGGCCGGGTAGGACTTTGTTGCGTTGCCATCGTTACCGGCAGCTGCAACCAGAATCATGCCCTCTTCAACAAACGATGACATTGCATTAGCCTCTGCTTGAGACGAACCGCTACCCCCTAAACTCATATTTACCACATTGGCACCAGCCTGTTGGCACTGGTCTATGCCGTCAATCAAATCTGAAGCAAAGGTCCATTGGCCCAGATCGTTGAAGATTTTAACAATATGCAGGCTGACACCCGGATATACGCCAATAACACCCTGATTGTTGTCTAACGCGGCGATAGTGCCTGCAACATGGGTACCATGGCCGTTTCCGTCACGAGACCAACTGCCCACTGCGAAGTTGTTGGCTTCGCCCGACAACCCTTGATTCTCGTCGGGCAGATCCGGATGATTGACGTCGTAGCCAGAATCGATAACACAAACCTTTCGGGCTTGTGTATCCGCCTGGTGCACTTGGTCAGACTGTGTCATTGCAATGCCATATGGAGCAGACTGGGCTTTTAGATAGCGTTTAACATCGCGTTCAATATCCAACACCAGCGGGTTAGCTAGCAGAGTGTTGAGTCCCTGTTTATCCAGTGTCATGGCAATCAGTTGATGTGAGACGAGGATCTTTTCAACTTTACCGTGGCTTAAAGCAGATAGCTGTGTTGCAACAGCAGACAGGTTCGAAGCATCTACGGCAGGGTTAAGCCTGACAATATATCGTTGTTGTGTGTCATTCGCGGTGAAGGGCAGGTTCACTGCTGACAGGTTATCGGAAGTGATTGTGTCAAGGCCTGCACTCATAGCAGAAAATGAGGTGGCTAACGCACAGCAAGCTGCGATTTTACTTAAATTCCAAGTCAACATGGCAATACCTTTTATTTTATTGTTAGTCGAAGCTGGAGGGCAGGATGCGATGAATACAGAGGCAGAGTTCGTCTATACCAATGTCATCGCATCGTGAACGTTCCTTCATAGAGGTCTGATCAGTTTTGCCCTCACAAACAGACTGCGCAAATAGGCTTGATTTACCTATAGGGAGTTACCCCCAGATATTGCTGAAGTGCCGGTATGTGGAAACCGATATTACTTTTGGACAATAGTTGATGTAATTACTCAGGTATTAGATAATAGGTCCATGTTATTACCGGCGTACCGGTTTTTTATTTGAGGTATTTATGTCCGTTGAAATGGCACTTCCGATTGAGTTCTCGGACGCAGCAGCCAGCAAAGTCAGGGAGCTGGTGGAAGAAGAAGAAAATCCGAATCTGAAACTACGTGTTTATGTTACGGGGGGTGGCTGCTCCGGTTTTCAGTACGGCTTCACGTTCGATGAAAAAGTAAATGACGGTGACACCACCATCGACAAAAACGACGTGACCCTGGTTGTCGACCCTATGAGTCTGCAGTACCTTGTTGGCGGCGTAGTTGATTATGTTGATGGTCTGGAAGGATCTCGCTTCCTGGTGCAGAACCCGAATGCCACCACAACCTGTGGCTGTGGCGCCAGCTTCAGCGTTTAAGCACATTTTTGCGGGGACTTGTCGCCCCGCCCCTCCCTCTGCATTGCCAATCTTCGTTTGTTCGTATTAGTCTGAGTGCTCGTTTTCTTCTAACGGGATCAGATTATGAAATTGTACGGCTCTACGACATCACCTTATGTGCGTCGCATTCGCTTATGGCTCAGCGACACAGACTACGAGTTTGTGAATATGGATATTTTCGCCGGCCCGGGACGCGCGCTATTGAAAGAAAAGAACCCCGCGTTAAAAGTACCGGCGCTGGAAGATGGCGAGCAAATGGTTTTCGATTCGCGGGTGATATTCCGCTATTTGCAAACAAAGTCGAACGCAGCGCCATTGACCTGGGAACAGGAAAACTTGTTAACGCTCATCGATGCCGCAAATGACTCGTTTGTACAACTGATGATGCTCAAGCGTTCTGGCGTAGAACAGGACCGCGAGTTGTTGTTTTTCAAACTTCAACTGGAGCGCATTGAAACGGCATTAACCACACTGAATACTCACGCAGAACAAGGCGATTTCAGCCAATGGGATTACCCGACAATGTGTCTGTTCTGTTTAATCGACTGGGTGAGTTTCCGTGAATTATGGGATTTCGCTGCATATCCTGCACTACAGGCATTGTGGAAGACATACCAGGACGACAGCATTATTAAAGCCACCGATCCGCGGATTTAGTCGAACGTTATTCGCCGATAAGTAAACATTTGTTGCCTGTTTGTTAAAATCATATGAATTTAATTTCTTAATTTTGTATTTGTTTCGAATTATATTCAGTTAATGCTAAATATAACGAACAGGTATTCAAATGACACAATCACATTCTGCGCCGGCGTTGTCGGCGGCCAGTAAAACCCTATCGCCAAGACGACACACCACCGAAGCCCAATCTGTTCCAGAGCTGGTTAATGAACAATTAGCGCACTTTGGTATTAAGCCTGATAGTGCTTATGGTAAAGCGCTGGCTGACACGGCAACACATTTATATGCCGCTCACGACAGTGTGCAGCAGCTGTGGCAGGTGACCCGGGAAACGCTTGATGGCCTGGATAAAGCCGACAAGCTGGCGTACTTCAACGCTAAAAAGTTTTTGTCATTCCAAATTGCCAAAGTCCTGGATACCTTGCAAAACCCGTTTCGCCAAACCTGGCAGAGTCTGAACCAGGACTCACAGCAACATTATCCACTGTTCGACAATGTGCCTGCATTATTCTCGGCGACGCCGGCAGTAGTGAAAACCGCAACCTATGTTTACGCCTGTACAGAGTGGGTTGAAGAGGCATTTGAAGGCAAAGAAGCGACGCATCAAATCTACAGCCGCCTGATGAACCCAACGAATATTTCGCTGGCGAATGCTATTGTGGATTTGGAAGCAGGTCCGAATGCACAGGAATATCTGGCCTGGAACTTTAACTCTGGAATGGCAGCCATTGATGCGATGTTGTCGAATGTACTGTCGCATGGCGATGTACTGATTGTGTCGCGTAACGTGTATGGCGGTGTGTTCCAGTTACTGCATGACTACTTCGCCCGTGAAAACCGCATGGCAATCACATTGGCCTGGTTTGACGGCTATTCTGAAAGTGAGTTTGAAGCGCACCTTGAAAGCGTGAAAACCCAATATGCCGATAAACTGGCTGCGGGCGCGAAGCTGCACGTGTACATTGAATCACCGTGTAATCCGCATGGCCTGGTGTTGGATGTGCCTGCAATTTGCCGACGTGCACACGCCGAAAATGCGCTGGTGATGCTGGACTCTACGCTGGCTACGCCGGTATTACACAAACCATTGCAGCACGCCGACAAAGCCAGTCGTCCGGATTATGTTATGCATAGCTACACCAAAGATATATGCGGCACCGGTACTACAACTGCAGGTGTGGTGATTGGTGAAACACACCGCATGTTCCAGCCAAAAGGGCATTCAACCCAGGGCGTCGATTGGTCGCAAACCCTGTTTTGGGACGTGTATTACATCAAAGGCTCGTTCCTCGATTCAGAGAAAGCCTTCGACGTGTTAACTGGCATGAAAACACTGAACCACCGCATGTTAAGCAAAGTCATTAACACGCAGGTATTCACGCGCTTTTTATCGTCGCACCCCAACGTAAAGGTGAACAGCCATGCGTTGCCGGAGCACCCGAATGCCGGACTGCGTGAAAAAATGCATCAGCACGGCTGGCCCTGCGCCTTGTTTACAGCGGAGCTGAATATACCTGAACTGAATCGCGTAGAGTTTGCCCGATTCTTTGATGCGCTGGAACCTGCATTTGGTCATCAAATCAGCATTGGGCAAACCAATACGCTGATTTTATGCCCGGCCCTGACATCGCATTCTGAGTTGAGTCGCGAGGAGCAGGAAAAAGCCGGTATTCGGTTAACCACGATGCGAATCGCCATGGGTAGCGATAATGTAAGGCAGCTAATTGCGCATTTTGTGCTGGCATTGAAGCACGCAATCGACCCGATTGTGCCGGGATTCAGTGAGCAGTTTATGTCTGCCGATGAGCTGGATACCTTCTACTTCAATACCGTTGAAACCGTGCACCGCCAACAGGCAGGCTCACAGCCGAGTCTGGTTGAGTTGTTGAGTTAAGTCAGCTGATTTACACGAAAAAGGCGCAATCTGGTGCACCTTTTTCGATTTTTTAGTGGTGGTTAGTTATTCGGATTTATATGCCGGATAATCTGAGTATCCCTCAGCGCCGCCGCCATACCAACGGCTCATATCATCACTGGGGGCCAGTGGATAATCGTTGGCGAAGCGCTCTGGTAGATCCGGGTTAGTGATCCAAGGACGACCAAACGCGATCATGTCGGCATCTCCGTCAGCTATACGCTGTTCAGCCGAGGCTTGATCGTAACCACAGTTTCCAATCAGCAAACCGTCGAATACCGCGCGGAATTCTGCCAACGTCATGGGTTCACCGCGCTCATGGAAGCCAAAAGCTAGTCCGTCCATTACGTGCAGGTAGCCCAATTTAAGGGCATTAAGCTGCTTGGCTACGTACAAAAAGGTCTCGCGGAAATCGTCGGCACCCATGTCATTAAACACGCCGTTTGGCGACAACCGCACTCCGACTTTCTCGGCGGGCCAAACATCTAAAACAGCGTTCAAAACTTCACCCAGGAAACGGTAGCGATTTTCTACGCTGCCACCGTACTCATCGTCGCGCTGATTACTGCGGCTGTCGAGGAACTGGTTCAGCAGATAGCCGTTGGCGGCATGCACTTCAATACCATCAAAGCCGGCTTCTTTAGCATTTATCGCAGCCTGTTTATAGTCGGCTACCGTGCGGGTAATGTCGTCTTTTGTCATGGCGCGAGGCACTTCAAATGGCTTTTTGCCATTGGGCGTATGTATACCGCCGTCGTCATTTATGGCAATTGCCGATGCCGACAGAGGCAGTTCACCGTTGTGGAAGTCGCTGTGCGACGCGCGGCCGGTGTGCCACATTTGCAGCACGATTTTGCCGTCAGCTTTATGAACGCGCTCGTTGATGGCTTTCCAGCCCTGCACCATCTCGTCGGTGTAGATCCCGGGAGCACCAACCCAGCCATTGGCTTCCGAAGATATCCCGGTAGCTTCAGTGATCAGCAGGCCGCCTGAGGCACGCTGCGTGTAGTAATCACCCATAATACTAATAGGCACGCGGCTCTCGCCTGCGCGGCCTCGGGTTAGTGGGGCCAGTACCATGCGGTTTTTGAGCGTGTTGCCTGCCCACTCAATGGGCTTAAATAAATGTTTGTCTGTCATTAGTCATCCTTTGTTGTTGTGACCGCATTAAAGTGTTGGTTTGCCAATACCAATACGCACTGGCAAGCGATGCGATCATGTGATGACTTAGATGTAGGTATGACCCGATCATTTTCCAAATAGCATTGGGTTATAGGTCATAGCTGATTGGAACTATGAAGTACTAAAACCGATGAACTATTCGGGAAAATGGGGCAGGGAAGTACTGCTGATATGGTCGTAAATCAGCGTAGTTTCTACGTGGGTTACCGCATCACGCTCGGTGATTTGGTTGAAAATGAAGTCGCGTAAATGCAGCGCGTCCGGCACGCATACATGCAGTAAAAAGTCATTTTCGCCGCCCATGTGGAACACACTTAAGACTTCTTTTTCTGCCACCAGTTGTTGCTGGAATTGATCAACTGTGTCGCGGCTGTGTGATGACAAACGCACCGCCACCATAGCCTGAATATGTCCACCCAGCGCAGCGAAATTTAATAAGCTGCGTGCTCCCCGTATAACCTGTTCGTGTTGTAGGCGTTTTATTCGCTCGAGGCAGGAGGACTGTGCCATATTGACCGCTTCCGCAATGGCTTTATTGGTCATACACGGATCTTCGTAAAGACACGCCAGAATGGCAATATCAACATGATCGAGTTTTCGCATCACAGTTCCTTCTTTCATTCGCGGGTTTAACTCGCAGGAGTAAAAGTACCCAATACCGCTTCTCGCGACGCGCCTGTTACGGCAGGTACATTCCCTGGTACGTTATTGAGGTGTGCCCAGGCCAGCCAGGCAAACGCAACACCTTCCACCCATTGAGGGTGAATACCCAGTGCCTGAGTGCTGTCTACGGAAATGCCGGGCAGCAAGGATTGCAGAGTGTTCATCAGTACCTGATTGAACGCACCACCGCCGCACACATAACACGCTGTAGTGTCAGTCACATCCAGTAACGCATTGGCAATAGTTTGTGCGGTGAGCGCAAGTAGTGTCGCTTGCACGTCTTCAGGCGGAACATCCGGGAAGTTGATTAACTGTTGCGTTAACCAAGGTAAGTTAAAGTACTCACGGCCTGTGCTTTTGGGGCCTGTCACCGCAAAGTACGGGTCGGCCAACATGCTGTTGAGTAGCGGCTGGTGTACGGTACCGCTAGCTGCCCAATCACCATTTTCATCGTAGGCTTTGCCACGGTGTTGTAGGCACCAGGCAT
>CEUY01059589.1_pt1 | contig 9963 bp, 6 predicted proteins | sample 361481 | NCBI WGS metagenome assembly CEUY01 (sample SAMEA2622737, study PRJEB7988) | marine metagenome | isolation source: saline water (ENVO:00002010), including
CGTTCGCCTTTTCGCCCGAACAGTCTTGGCCTGTCAGTCGTCAGGAACGAAGGCCTCGCTCGCAAGAATGGCGAACTGGTCCTGAAGATCAGTAATCATGATCTTATTGAGGGCACACCAATTCTCGACATCAAGCCCTACCTGCCGTTTTCGGACTCCGTCCCGGAGGCATCACTGGGCTGGGCAGACAGTGCGCCGACCGACAGATTGGAGGTGACCTTCGCACCAGATGCCTCTGACCAGCTAAGCCAGCTTCCGGAGGCCGACTATCCGGATTTCCGCGCCCTGATTGAGGATGTCGTCAGTTACGACCCGCGCCCGTCATTCCGCCGTGGACGGGATGAACAACGAATCTACGGAGCCAACCTGTTCGACAAGAATGTTCGGTTTCGATTTGTGAACGAAGATTCAATCATGCGTGTGGAAGTGATATCCGTCTGTTAAGATGCACCTTGGTGATTTTGTAGTCGACACAGGGAACTTGTGCCTTGCCTTCAAACCAGTTCTTCAAGCGTTTGGGTTTGCGCCCACTGGCACTGCGGTTGCTTGGGTGGGTGCTGCTGTACAGCCTGATATTGTCACTGGTGGCAACGGGTGTTCAGATGATTGGCGAATTCGAACGCCAGAAATCGGAATTGCAGAGCAGTCAGGAGCGCGCCGCTGACCTTATCGCCGGCGGCATGAGCACCAACCTGTGGGTGATGAATTTCAGCGAAGTAGCCAATAGCCTGGACGACATGCGTTCCATGCCTTTTATTGGCTATGCACGGGTGATCACAACCACCGGCGAAGAATTCAGTACCGGCTCCTACCCTGAAGGCCGGGTAATTACCCAGACATTCCCCCTCGAATTCAACCGTTCCAGTTTTGACCGTCCGCAACGAGTGGGGGAACTGACCATTGTTTCGTCTATTGAACAGGTATACCAGGATATCCTCGATCGCGCCCTGCTGAATCTCCTGTTCCAGTCCATTGTGGTGATGCTGGGCACATTGGGATTGCTGTTGATTGTACGGGTAGCACTGTCCCGCCACCTGGAAACCATGGCGGACTATGCGGCCAAGCTGAATCTGGATGCGCTTGTTGAACCTCTTAAGCTGCGCCGGCGCAACCCTTCCCGGCCCGATGAGCTTTCAGAACTGGAACAGGCATTGAATAAAATGCGGTTGCAGATTCTCGAGGACACCCGCTCCTTAAGGCAGACCACCATCCAGACTCAGGGCGAACGGGACGAAGCCATCCGGGCCAATCACGCCAAGAATCAGTTCCTGGCCAATGTCAGCCACGAGCTGCGTATTCCGCTTCAGTCTGTCCTCGGTTACGCCAATTTGCTGACCGACACGCCTCTGGACCAGGAGCAACGGGAGTATGTGAATACCCTGCTCAATGCCTCGGAAAGCCTGTCTTCCATCATCAATGACCTGCTGGATATCTCCAGCATGGAAGCCGGCAAGCTGGAGCTTGAGGCTATTCCTTTTGACCTGCGCGAAACCCTGAACGATCTGATTCACATGCTTGGCTCCCGGGCCCGGGAAAAAGGTCTGGCCCTGGAAGTACGGGTGGATGAAAACCTGCCCTGGGCGCTGACGGGAGACCCGGTACGCATTCGCCAGGTGTTGCTGAACCTGTTATCCAATGCCATCAAATTCACAGATTCCGGCCACGTGCTGATCAGCATTGAGATTCTTGGCAGAAAAGAAGGCAAAGTGCGCCTTCGGTTGGCGGTTGAGGATACCGGGGTTGGTATAAATCCAGAGGATATACCTCTGGTATACGAGCCCTATGTTCAACTTGGTCAACGCTTCCAGCGTCAGTTACCTGGTGCGGGGCTCGGGCTCACCATCTGCCGTCAACTGGTCGATCTGATGGGCGGCTCGATGGATCTGGAGAGTCGCCCGGGTGAGGGCTCGACTTTTTGGGTGGAACTGTCACTCCAGGAGGCGACCGATGGCTCTGCCAAGGTGCGGCCGGATTCTCGGCAGGTGCAGGGCCGGCGGGTACTGGTCGTTGATTCCTACGAGCTGTCACGCAAGATTACTCTGGAGATGCTATCCCGGTACGATGTTCACATTGATGCCGTGCGGTCAGCCGGGGAAGCACTGACCGCCCTGCGACAAGCCTTTGATGCAGGCATACCCTACGACGCTACAATTCTGGACGGCTTCGTGCCCGACATGGATGCGGATTTACTGTGCCGCCAGGTACGGAGCAACCCGCAATGGGCCGAAATGAGGCTTCTGATCCTGTCCTCCAACCCCCAGCGAGGGGACGCCGAGCATTTTCGCCAGGCCGGTGCTGATGCCTTCTTGAGCAAGTCTCTCCGGGAATCCTACCTGATTCCGATCCTGAACCAGCTGTTTACCCATGACACACAACAGGAACGCCGGTTTCTTACCCGCTTTTCTCTGAAGACCATGGCGGATGCCGGAAGTCGCCAGCGGGAAATCCCTTGCGGTCGGATGCGGGTGCTGCTGGTGGAAGACAATCCCGTAAACCGCACCCTTACCCGTCGATTGCTGGAAAAACTGGGCTGCGAAGTCATGACGGCAAACGACGGGCAGGCCGCATCCTCGCTGTGGCAATGGCATCAGTTTGATGTGGTTTTCATGGACTGCGTTATGCCCCGGATGGACGGCTACGAAGCAACACGCCAGCTCCGGGCCTGGGAAACCAACCATGGTCGCAGCCGGGTACCGGTTGTGGCACTGACAGCCAGCGCCATGGAAGAAGATGAGGAACGTTGCCGCGAAGCAGGCATGGATTCCTTTGTGGCTAAACCTGTCAACCTTGAAATGCTACGGGCAGTGCTGGAACAATATTGTCAGGCTTCTGCAACATCCTGATGAAGCCGCAAGTCACCTGCCCGGAATCATGCCATGAATGTAGAGTGTCCCACCTGTAAGAAATCCGTGGAGTGGAGCGAGACCAACCCCTGGCGCCCCTTCTGCTCTGAGCGCTGCAAACTGATCGATCTGGGTGCCTGGGCCAATGAGGAGTATCGGGTGCCCGCCGAAAATGCGTCTCCTGATGATCTCGACCAGGGCGGCGAGGTTACCCGCCATTGACGTTTTGGTTACCAACCACTTACGGGCTTTTAAGTTGTTAACCACCCGGCAGATGTTTAACATCCGTTGACGTTGAAACTATCGCATATACCGGCAGTTGCGCCGGCCACGCTCTCATAACGACAGCAAAAAAGGTGTACACATGAAGATTACCCGCGTCTCAGCACTGGCACTTTCTCTTGCCGCCGCTCCGGTTCTGGCCAGTGACCTGGATCTGAGTCTGACCAACGATTCGGTCAAAGGTCAGGTTAACTTCTTCGGCAGCCAGGACGAGCTGCAACTGGGTGCCGGATACACCTACCATGAAGGTAGTCGCCACATTATCAACGCCGATTTTCATGCCCAGGGCCGTACCGCTCTCGGTAACCTGCCAACGACTGCCGGCATCGGCATGCGTGGCGTCGGCTGGGATGACGACGATGTTGATGGCGGTGCCATCGGCCTTGGTGGTTTCGCCACGGTGAACATTCCGACCGTGCCCGGTCTGTCGTTTGGCGGCAGCCTGCACTATGCTCCAAGCATTCTGTCGTTTGGCGATTCCGACGACATGACCAGCGTGGAACTGCGTGGCAGCTACCGGGTTATCCGCAATGCGGAAGTGTTTGCCGGATACCGTTACCTGAATACAGAACTGGATTTTGCCGGTTCTCCAGATGTGAATCTGGATGAAGGCGTGCTGGCCGGGATCAAGATCTTCTTCTGACCGCTTCGCCTCGGTTACCCGGCGCCTTGCCGGGTGACTGATTCGTGCAGCTATTCACGCCCTGCCCTCCTGATTACTGCTAGTCTGTCCGGACATTTGCAAACCGGACTGCGCTTTCATGAGACTGACAATCCCTTCCATACTGGCTACTTCCCTGTTGCTTTCCGCCTGTGGGGGCGGAGATAGTGCGATTGACGGCGCCAAAGACATTCCCAACCGGTTTGGCAACACTCAGAACGCGCTGGATGATTTCAGTTCCGGCAGTACCGGGGATTCCAGCAACGCCCGGGGCCTGAAGCCAAATCAGGTACGGGTTACCATGGAATTACCCGTTAATCTGGCACCTGAGGGCGAGCAAACACGGCGTAACCTTCGTATTGTGATTCCCGATCAGGTTCGGGTTTACCGCACCAACACCAGCGCACAAACCTTTGATGATGTTCGTTACTCCACTGAAAAAGGGACGGACGGCCACTTTATTCTGACCTTTGATAATGGCGTTCCCGTTGGTCCGGATGTGATCATTGAGGCCCGTTATGGCACCGCCACGATGACCGCTCTGGCAGCAGACGCCGACCGGGATGTAAAGGTGAACCCTTTTTCCCATTACCTGGTTACCGAGGTGCTCTGGCGCCGGTACTCCACCTATGATTTTCAGACCGTGTTGGACTGTGTGGATAACGCGTCTTGCTTGAACAAGTATGTATGGGGAACTCTGGCCGACCAGGTACACGATTTTGAGATTGATATTCCGGAGAACGCTAACGTTACCCAAGCGACCTCTACCCTGGCTGACCGGGCTGATTTTGCCAGCTATGTAGCAGATATGGCCGACTACGCACTGCTCGGCCAGGCATCCTCAGACCGTATTTCCGCCAGTGCGGCGGATTACAACTCCGTGTTTCTCGGCCTGGAATTGGGCCAGACGTTTCGCGAATCCAATGTAGCAGGAGCCGGCCAGTGGGGCGTACGCATGGCTCAGGTAGAGCGGCTGACCGAGGACAACCGCGCCTTTTTGTATCCCGCACTGACGCTCACGTCGTTCGATGCCTTCAACCTGAATATCACGTCTCTGGCCACGGACATACCTTACGATCGCCAAACGCAGATTCACGGTTTTTTCGAGCGGAATAATTCCGGTATTCCAGAGCAGCTCTTTTTTGAGCGCGGGACCGAAACCTGGGAACGAAACAGCCATTCCAGCGCCCCGGGCGCTGCCACACTGACCACCGAAACACCGGCTCGCTTGCTGGCGGGAAGAGCCCTTTACCAAACCATCACCAAACGAAACAGCAGCCTGATCAATGGCTGGACCAGAAACCCGTACTATCTGGATGCCTTTACTTCCGAACCGGTGAATGACCAGAGCGGGCCAGACCGGGTACTGACCAACTATTTCACCGGCGGCAAAGCGATCGCGCTGGAAGATGATAACGGCAAGCTCAAACGCCGGAACACTCTCGAAAACCACTACCTGAGCGTATTCGAGCTACACCTCCAACGTGCGGAGGCATTCCAGATCTACGATATGGCCGGACAGGCCTATAATGTGGCTTACCTCGCCACCCGCTTCGCCGATGGGGCGCCTGCAACATTCGAAACCGGACATGGTCAATGGGCATTCGGCTCAGCGAACGGTCAGACTCTGAACGGCACCGCCAATGTGGACCAGTTCACCCTGGCCCGCGACGCCTCCGGTGGCGTGGCCACACCCGATACCAGCAACGACACCTGGAATCTGATTAACCGGCGTTCCCGCCTGAGCTCGGGCGATATTTATATGGGGCGGCTGGGGTTGTTCCGCAACGAGATCGACGAACGAACCAACTTCAACGACCCCAACTTTGGCATCCCCGACATGGGCCTGGGAGCGGCAACCCCAAATCAGGATCTGATGGGCTTTAACCTCAATGATGGCACGTTGGGCAGTGGCCTCCTGGTGGCAGGAAAAACGCTCACAGACGGAGCACTGACAGAAGGCACCTATCGGTTACAGGGCGCCATCGTTGGCGTGACGCAGGAGGAAAACCGGCTCTACCACGTGAACAATGCACAGCTGACCCTGGCGAACAGTTCTGCCAGCTTCGAGGGCACAACCATGATGGTGAACCACCTTATCGAAGACAACGAGGTGGTGGCCCCTGAAGAACTGCCGATGCAGTTTAATGGCAGCTTCACAACAACATTGGAAGGGGGCATTTCGATTACCAGCGCCGGAGAATACGAGATGCGCGGCTTCTATACCGCGGCCGGCAACCAGGTCTTCCTGGTTATCAGCGACGATACCGGCCCGGAAATGAAAACCGGGCTATTGCTCGCAACCCTTGTTGAGGAATCCTCTGCGCCTTAAAACCTGAACCGCGGACAGCCCCGTATAACCTGTTATAATTCAAGCCATATCGATAGTAACGAGGGGTTTATGACTGCAGTTAACCGGGCGCTGATGCTGTTGATGCCGTTGTTTGCGTTTGCTGTTGCGGGTGCTATTTACACACCAACCGCAAGTCAGAACACCCTGCCGGGAGAAGGCGAAGGCGAAGTTACCCTGTCTTCTCTGCCACCGCTTCCAAATTGGGCGAATGAGGGTCTTCCGGACTTCTCAACCTATCAGGACACCACTGAAAAGAAAGTCGCGTTCTTCTCTTACCTCTATCCCAGGATAGTGCTTGCCAATTCCCGTATTCTGCTGGAGCGCGAATATCTCACCACGCTTGAAGGCAAGGATGCTCTGACTAAAGATGAACTCGCATGGCTAACAAGCCAGGGGGATCGACTGCGCATTGAGGCCGAGGCCGGAACTGACCAGCAGTTCGACCTGCTTCGGAAACGCCTCGATGTCATTCCTCCGTCTCTGATCCTGGCTCAGGCAGCGAATGAATCCGCCTGGGGGACCTCCCGGTTTGCGACCGAAGGCAACAATCTCTTTGGTCAATGGTGCTTCTCCCGGGGCTGCGGGCTGGTGCCGCAGAGCCGAATCGAAGGTGCCAATCACGAAGTGGCAAAATTCCCGTCACCTTATTACTCCGTGCGCTCCTACATTCAGAATCTGAACCGTCATCCCACCTATCAAACAGTTCGTGATATTCGGCTCGCTGATCGCAATGCCCAGAAACCCCTGTCTGGGTGGGAGCTTGCAGAAGGCCTGCTTGGCTATTCCGAGCGTGGTGAGGAGTACATAAAAGAGATTCGCGCCATGATCCGTTACAACAATCTGGAGTTCTACGACGAGGAATTCAGAACCCTGCTGGGTGACCGGACCCCTGCGCAGTTTGAACGGCTGGCATCCGCCATTCCGGACACGACGCTCCTGCCCGGTGGATCCGGTGGCCAACTGAGCCCGTTTGAAGGCTAATCCCTGAACCTGACAGATTCGAGATTCTCCGATGCTTGATTTCCTGCCCGCGCCGCTAAAAGGCATCCTTGCGGTGCTGTTGATACTGATCAACACCCTGTTGTTTCTTCCGCTACTGTTGCTGGTAGCACTGGCCAAACTCGTTGCTCCAGTCCAGCCGTTTCGTAAGGCGTGCACTATCGTGCTGAATGCCATTGCCTGGTACTGGATCGGCTTCAACAACACCCTGATGAATCTGCTCCACCGGGTGGAATGGGAGGTCCGTGGTGCGGAAGAACTCAGCAAGGAGCACTGGTATTTTGTCACCTGCAACCATCAGAGCTGGGCTGACATTCCCGCTATTCAATATGTACTGAACAGCAAAATCCCACTGCTGAAGTTCTTCCTGAAAAAGCAGCTGATCTGGGTGCCTTTGTTAGGAGTTGCCTGGTGGGCTCTGGATTTCCCGTTTATGCACAGACATACCAAGGAACAGATCGCCAAACGCCCGGAACTGAAAGGCAAGGACATTGAAGCGACAAAGGCCGCCTGTGAAAAATTCCGGTACACACCAGTGACCATTTTCAATTTTATGGAAGGCACCCGTTTCACCCCGGAAAAACACCAGCGCCAGAACTCACCTTACAAGCATCTGCTGAAACCCAGAGCGGGCGGCACGGCCTTTGTATTTGGCGCCATGGGCGAGATGATTCATACCATGCTGGATGTCACTATCGTGTATCCCGGTGGCCGACCCGGCATCTGGGACTACCTGTGCGGACGGGTGCGCAAGATCGTGATCGATATTCGCACCCGCGAAGTGCCGGAGCGTTTTCTTGGAATGGATTACGAAAACAACCGGGAGGTCAGGGTCGACTTCCAGCGATGGGTAAGTGAGATCTGGGCGGAGAAAGACCAGCGAATTGAAACACTGTTGGCCGAAAACAGCTAACGAATAATCCCTGCGGGGCTGCGGTATTACAGCAGCCCCAGCTCCCGGGCCCGGACAATTGCCTGTGTCCGTGATTTAACATCCAGCTTGGCGTTTATCCTTCTGGCGTGGGTTTTCACGGTATGCAGCGAAATATGCAATTTGTCGGCGATTTCCTGGTTTGATAGCCCCTGGGCGATCAATTCCAGAACGCCCTGCTCCCGATCACTGATAGGTTCGGCCAGCGGATCTGCCGCCGCTGCCACTGGCTCACAACCAAACAGCTGCCCAAGCGCTGCGGTAAAGTCCCCATTATCCAGATGGCGATAACATTTTTCCATCAGTGGCCCAAGCTCTTTCATAAGCTCTGCAAACGGGCTTATAAAATGCTCCCGGCTCGCCTGGGCAACGACGCTCTCCAGCCTCTTCCGGGCGGCAGGAAGGCCTTTCTCGGCTTCCAGCAGAACAGCATCCAGCAAACCCGCATGCAGCTGCAGCCCCCAGGGCATGCTGCCCTGGTATTTCTCAGAGACAGCATCCAGATGCTCCCGGGCTCTCACCAGGTCGCCATTGGCCATATCAGCCCGCACCTGCAAGCAATCCAGCAGGCCTGGCATCATCGGGAAAAGCTCTGGTACACATCCACCTTTACGGTAAGGTTCCAGTTTGGCGATCGCCTGCGTCGCACTGTCGTGTTGGCCTTGGGCCAGCCAACAGCTGGCTTTTAACGCTTCCAGCACCGGTACGTACAGGCTCTCATCCACCTGCCAGGTATGCATGGTGCGCTCTGCCCGACCCACCCAGACGAAGGCATCATCCATCCGGCCCTGAGCGCGACACATCAGCACCCTCAACGCCATGGCGAGCAGCAACCCAAGATCACGGGTCTGTTCGGCATGACGGGCACAGTTGACCAGCAGTCGATCGGCTTCCGTCAGACGGCCCTGATGCCAGAGTACCAGGACCAGATTCAGTTGCAGGCGGGTTTCCCCGATTCGTGCCGGCCGGCTGAGCTCCTGCATGGCCGTATCCAGCCCGGTTCGCAAAAGTTGCTCCGCGTGGCGCAGTGCCCCCTTACCCAGTTCAATGCGGGCGTGGGCGTACACCGCCAGGGCCTCGGACCCCGAATCGCCAGCTTCGCGGGCCAGCTTGGAAGCAACACGATTGGCATCCCGAGCCTCCTGAAAAGACCCGGCCGCACAAAGCGCGCTCGAACGAACAATTTGAGTCACCAGCTGCGCCTGGGTCGACATGCTACCCATCGCCAGCGCCTTGTCAGCCATGGCCAACGCGGGCTGCACAAAGCCCTCACCGCGCAATATAAACGCCTTCAAAGCGTAGATGCGGGCCTCATGCTCTTTCCGGTCCCGGTCATTGAAGCCTTCAAGAAGTTGCTTTGCCTGCTGGAACTGACCACCAATGGCATGTACCCAGCCATAGACAATACGCAACCGGGCGCTTCGCTCCAGCAACTCTGCCGGCAGGTTTTTTCTCAAGCTCAGCAAAGAGGCAGTGTCCTGGCCCAGTAACAAAGCCTCGGTACTCTCTGAGGCAATACGAACAACCTCATTGCTATCTCCCGCCAACACAGCATATTTCAGCGCCTCCGGGAACTGCTGACGTTGCTCGAACCATCGGCTGGCCATCAACATGCGGGTTATGTAGCCCCCCATCACCGGGGTTTGCAGCCAGGCCTGTAGCAATGGATTGAGGCGATACCACCGGCCCCGGCCAGGGACCGGCTTCAGGGGCAGCCCACGTTCAGCAGCCTCTGAAGGTGGCATCCCCGACTCGGACACAGAGGGCTCGATAGCGAAAAACAACTCATCCGAACAGGTGTCCAGCTCGGCAATCGCCCGCATTGATTTCAATTGGGTAGAACCCAACTGGGCCGCAATACAGTCTTTCAGGAAACGCTCTACCGAAGGGGTTT
>CEUY01059523.1_pt1 | contig 9954 bp, 8 predicted proteins | sample 361481 | NCBI WGS metagenome assembly CEUY01 (sample SAMEA2622737, study PRJEB7988) | marine metagenome | isolation source: saline water (ENVO:00002010), including
GATTTTAAGAATATAGGTGGCTTTGGTGCAATTTCAAAAATTCCTAAAAATCTTAAAAATCCTCATATAGTTACAAGTACTGATGGAGTAGGAACAAAAATTGAAATAGCAAATCAATTAAAAAAATTTGACACTATAGGTATTGATTTGGTTGCTATGTGCGTTAATGACTTAATAGTACAAGGAGCTAAACCTTTTCTATTTCTTGATTATATATCAATAGAAAGAATAAAATTAAAAAAACTCAAGGATATTATTAAGGGAATTTTAAAAGGATGCAAAATAGCAGATTGCAAACTTGTTGGGGGCGAAACGGCAGAAATGCCAGGAACTTATACAAAAGGAAAATTTGATATTGCCGGTTTTGCGGTAGGATTGGTTGAGAAAAAAAAAATATTAAATAATAAAATAAAAAAAAATGATTTAATCTTAGCTGTACCTTCAAGTGGTTTACATTCAAATGGATTTTCATTGGTTAGAAAGATTATAAAAAAAAAAAAATATAGTTTAAAAAAAAATACTTTTTTAAATAAAGAATTAATTAAACCAACAAAAATATATGTTCGAGAATTAATTAAACTTATTGATAAAAACATTATAAATGGCTGTGCAAATATTACGGGAGGTGGGTTAAAAGATAATATAAAAAGAGTTATACCCAATAATCTTTGTGCTGAGATTGATTTGGACAAAATAAATACTTTAAAAATATTTAAATGGTTAAAAAAATCGGGTATTAGCGAAAATGAAATGTTAAAGACTTTTAATTGTGGAGTTGGATTTTGTATTATAGCAAATCCAAAAAATTTAAATAAAATTAGAAAAATATTTTCAAAAAGATTTAGGCCCTACGTTATAGGAAAAATTTCTAGCAATTCTACAAAAGTTAAAACAAGTGGAAAAATTAACTGGTATTAAAAAAAAAGTAGCGATTTTTATTTCTGGAAGAGGTAGTAATCTTAAATCGTTGGTAAAATATTCTAAAAAAAAAAATTCAAAAATTAATATTATTTTAGTTATTTCAAATAATTCTAAAGCCAAAGGTTTAAAATACGCAAAAAAAAATAAAATTAAATATTATGCAGTATATTATAAAAATTTATATAATTTTGAAAAAAAAATACTTAAATTATTAAAAAAGTTCAAAATTGATTTTATTTGTTTAGCTGGTTTTATGAAAATATTGTCTAAAAATTTTATTAAAAAATTTAAAAAACCTATTTTAAATATACACCCTTCCCTGTTGCCAAAATTTAAGGGCCTAGAAACTCATAAAAGGGTCTTAAAAAATAATGAAAAGTACTCGGGAGCAACTGTTCACCTTGTTACGTCAAAATTAGATTCTGGCAAGATAATATTGCAAAAAAAAATTAAAATTTTTAAATTTGATAATGAAAAAACTCTAGAAAAAAAAATACTAAAAATCGAACATGAAATTTACCCTAAAGCTATTATTAAATTTTTATCTAATCTTTAAAAAAAAAATCTATTTCTATCTTTGCATTTTCAACGCTATCTGATCCGTGAACAGAATTTTTATCTATTGAAATTCCATATTTTTTCCTAAGCGTTCCCTCTTCAGCTTCTTTTGGATTTGTGGCTCCCATTAATTTTCTATTTTCCATTACAGCGTTTTCTTTTTGAAGTTCCATAACGATTATTGGCCCAGAAGACAAATATTCGCACAAATCGTTATAAAAAGGCTTTGTCTCATGGACCTTATAGAATTTTTCTGCTTCTTGTTTCGATATATGAATTTTCTTTTCTTTAAGTATTTCAAATCCATTTTTTTTAAATTCATTTTTTATCTCTTCTTGAAAATTTCTTTCCACCGCGTCTGGTTTTATTATTGATAAAGTTTGTTCCAAATTACTCATAATTTTCTTCTACAAACTCGTTTAATAATCTTACACCGTATCCAGTAGCTCCACCTGAATTTAAAGCTCCTGCATATTTTGAAAAAGCCATTCCAGCTATATCAAGGTGAGCCCAAGGTGTTTTATTTAGAATAAATCTTTGCAAAAATTGAGCCGCTGTTGTTGAGCCAGCGCCTCCAACGTAATTTATATTTTGGACATCTGCAATTTTAGAGTCCATTAATTTATCATAGTTTTTATGTAAAGGTAATCTCCATACTTTTTCATCAACTTTTTTTCCAGCATCAAAAATTTGCTTTGAAAGTTTATCATCATTTGAAAAAAGCCCTGCATATTCTGATCCTAATGAAACAATTATAGCACCGGTTAAAGTTGCTAAGTCAATTATTAAATTAGGTTTAAATTTTTTTTCAGTAAAAGTTAATGCATCTGCTAATACTAACCTTCCTTCAGCATCAGTGTTTAATACTTCTATAGTTTTTCCACTATAAGATTTCACAATATCGCCTGGTCTTTGAGCATTTCCTCCTGGCATATTTTCAACAAGCCCGACAACTCCGATAGCATTTATTTTCGCTTTTCTTAAAGCAAAATTTTTCATTAAACCTGCAACAACAGCTGATCCTGCCATGTCGTATGTCATATCTTCCATAAATCTTGCTGGCTTTAAAGAAATTCCTCCTGTATCAAAACAAACTCCCTTTCCAACAAAAGCTAAAGGTTTAGATTTTGATTTACTTCCGTTCCATTCCATTGTTACAAGATAAGATCCTCTTATACTTCCCTGTCCAACCCCGAGCAAAGCATTAAATCCTAACATTTTTAATTTTTTTTCATCATAAACAGTTACTTTCAATCCAAATTTTTTTAACTTAATTAATCTTTTAGCATATTCATCTGGATGTAAAATATTTCCTGGTTCAGACACTAGATCTCTTGTAAAAAAAACTCCTTCTAATAAAGCGTCTAATTTTTTTCTTAGAACATTTGAATTTTTTTGTTTTCCAACAATATTTAAATAAATTTTTTCATTTTTTTTATTTTTAGACTTATAAATATCAAAGCTATAAGATTTAAGTTTTGCCCCATGTATAATTTTTTCTAATTGAATATTATTAATATTAGTTTTTTTTATATCAATAAATGAGTTTTCTAATTTATTATTTCTTAAATAATCGAAAAGTTTTGAGCCAAGATTTTCATAATCTGATGATAGTGATAATTGATTGCAATTTATAAAAATATAATTTTTTGAATTATATTCTTTTTGCATAAATTTTTTTTCATTAAACAGTTCGTTTTCTAGAACTACTTTTAAAATAGATTTTAAATTATTTTGTCTAATATTTTTATTTTTAACAAAAACTAACTCATTTATAGTATTTGTTTTTGAGATTTTGCTTACAAAGTTTACTTTTAGCTTCATTTTTTTGAAATATTTAATAGATAATGTTGTATATTTATTAAAATAGTAATTTCAATGAATAAATTAATTTTTCGCAAATTTTCAGCAGATATATTGAATTTCTTTTTAGTTGCTTCGGTTAGTATAACTTTTATTCTTTGGATAATACAAGCAGTAAATCTGTTGGATTTGGTTTCAGACGATGGTCATAGCTTAAATGTATATTTTTACTACGTCTCACTAAATTTGCCTAAAATTTTCAGCAAAACAATAATATTTATATTTTTTATTTCTATTTTTTATATTATTAATAAATACAACAACTCTAACGAATTGCTAGTTTTTTGGAACAATGGAATAAAGAAAATTTATTTCATAAACTTCATTCTAAAATTTTCATTATTTTTTTTATTTATACAATTGGCTCTTAATTTATTTATAGTTCCAAAATCTCAGGACCTTGCTAGAGTATATATCAAAGAATCCAATATTGATTTTTTACCTAAATTAATTTCAGAAAAAAAATTTATAAATGTTGTGAAAAATCTAACTATTTTTGTTGAAGATTATAAAAAAACAGGTGAGTTAAAGAAAATTTATATAAACGAAAAATTAGAAAATAATAAATCAAAAATTATTGTTGCTGAAAGTGGAAAAATTATAAGAGAAGATAATAGTTATATTTTAAAACTTTTTAATGGAGGTATTACAAATATTAACAGAGAAAAAATTTATAAAATTAATTTTTCTGAGACGGACTACGATTTATCAATTTTTTCAACAAAAACTATAACTCATCCAAAAATACAAGAAATTAATTCTTTTATTTTATTTGGATGTCTTAAAAACTATTATTACTATAAGAAATTTAAAATTGATATCTGTAACACTAGAACAGTTAAATCAATTAGTGAAGAATTATATAAAAGATTGATTTTACCACTTTATACTTTAATAATCGCTTTAGTGGGGGCAAGTTTGATAATTGAACCTAAGTCAAAATATTTTATTAAATTTCATAAATTAAATATATTTTTAATAGGTGTTTTTATTATAATCTTATCACAAATGAGCATAAAATTTATCCTGAGCTCTAACTATATTTTATATGCTATTTTATTTTTGCCAATACTATTAGTATTTATTTATTATTTAATCTTAAATATAAAAACAAATTTTAAATTAAGCTTATTATGATATTAAAAAAATACGAAAATTATTTATCAATTTTATTTTTTAAAAACATTTTAATTGTATCTGTTGTATTTTTATTTTTAAGTTTTTTTTTAAACATTTTTGAAGAAATAAAATATTTGGAGGGCAAAAAAACTGAATTTTATTATCCAATACTTTTAACAATATTAAATATACCATCAATACTTTTCGAAATTCTGCCATTTATTTTTTTGTTAGGAGTTATGTTTTTTTTTATTAATCTTTATGAAAGAGATGAAATAGAATTATTAAGAAGTCACGGTATAAATAATTTTAAAATTACTTTAATTATTTCAATTTTCACTTTAGCTATCGGTGTATTGTTAATTGTTATTTTTTACTCTTTTTCAGCAAATTTTAAAAGTTTATATCTTAACTTTAAATATCAATTTTCAAACACAAGCGATCATCTAGCAGTTGTTAATGAAGATGGTTTATGGATAAAAGAAAAAAATGGAGATAAAATATTCATAATAAATGCTAAAACCTATAATACAAACAGCTTAGAAAACATAAAAATCACAGAACTTAATAATAATTATAAACTTATAAATACAATAATATCTAGTAGAGCAAATATCGAAAAAAAAGAATGGATTTTAAAAGATGTCAAAATATTTTCAGAAGACAAAATTACAAAAAATTACAAAAATTATAATTATCTTTCATCGTTTAATAGTAGAATTATATCTAATTTATACTCAAATTTAAATTCTCTTAACATTTTTCAACTTCTTAAATTAGAAGAAAACTATAAAACAATTGGTTATTCAGCTACAGAAATTAAATTACATTTAAACAAACTTTATAGTTTGCCAATATACTTAACTTTAACGACAATCATTGGTTCATTATTAATGTTTAAGCTTAATTACATTAAATCAAAATTTTTCTTAGTTGTAATTGGAGTTATAGTATCAGTAATTTTTTATTATATTAATTATTTTGCAATATTATTTGGAAAAAATGAAACATTTCCTGTTGAAATTGCTATATGGTTGCCACAGTTACTAATTTTTCTTATATGTGCATTGGGATTGACAAAACTAAATGAAAATTAAATTAATTTTATATATATTATTTTGCACTTTAGGCTTTAACTTTAATTTGTTAGCTGATCAAATTTTTTTTGATTCTAGTAATTTAGAAATAAAAGAAAAAGGAAATATGATTTTTGCCACAAAAGGCTTGGCAAAAATACCTTCAAAAAATATTGAAGTTGAAGGAGATAAATTCATATATAATAAATTAATTTCAGAACTATCTATTTTTGATAACGTAAAATATTTTGATAAAAAAAAAAATATTTACATTGAAAGTAATGAATTAATTTTTAATCAAATTAATAATACGATCTATTCTAACGGAAAAACTTACATAAAAGTAGAAGATACATATGAGGTAGATACGACAAATGTTTTATATGATAGAAATTCTATGAAAATTTCTAGCAATCAAGATTCAACCGTCAATGATAATTTTAAAAATATATTTAATTTTGAAACAGGATTTTTATTTAACACATTCGATGAAATTATCTCATCAAAAAAAACTAATATAATAGATAATAGCAACAATTATTATACGTTTGAAAATGTTAGAGTAAATTTAAAATCAAATGAAATTGCTGGGAAAGAAATAAAAATAGATTTTATCGACTCATTTTTTGGTAATAAAAAAAATGATCCTATTTTAAAAGGTGCCAGCACAACATCAAACAACGATGAAACAAAAGTATACAAAACCGTTTTTAGCACTTGTAATATAGAAAATAAAAAATGTAGAGGATGGGAATTGCAAAGTGAAGAATTTACCCACGATAAAAAAGAAAAATTATTTGAATATAAAAATTCTTGGTTAAAAGTTTTCAATAAAAAAGTATTTTATTTGCCTTATTTTAGTCACCCTGACCCATCTGTAAAAAGAAAATCTGGTTTTTTGACGCCTTTTTTTAAAAGTTCTAATAATTTAGGACAATCAATAAACACACCTTACTTCTATGCATTGTCAAATTCTAATGACTTAACTTTTAAACCTCGAATATACTCAGACAATGACTTTATTTTTCAATCAGAGTATAGAGAAGCTTTTGAAAATTCTAATTTAATTAGTGACTTTAGTTTTAATAGAGATGAGGATAATACAAATTCACATTTATTTGCAAAAATTGATGGTAAATTTGATGATAAATTAAAATATGAGCTAAATATTCAAAATGTAACAAATGACAATTATCTTAAAATACATGATCTTAAAGATAGCACTGCTTTAATTAATGATGACAGTACTTTAACAACTTCTTTTAAAGTCGATAATGAAATTGATGAAAATACTAATTTTGATAGTTCATTTAAGATTTATGAAAACTTGTCAAAAGAAAAGGATAGCGATAGATATCAATATATATTTCCAGAATTTAATTTTTCAAAAAAGATTCAAATAGATAATAAATATAATGGTAGTTTTGATTTCTTATCTTCAGGCTTTCAAAAAAATTATGATACTAATATATATGAAGCACAAATAAATAATGATTTCAATTTTAACTCTTTTGATTTTGTAACTGAATCGGGTTTGGTCAGTGACTACAGTTTATTCTTAAAAAATTTTAATACATATGCGGAAAATTCTTCTATTTATGAAAGCAAAAATGATCATGAATTATTTTCTTCAATATTAATTAAATCAGAAATGCCATTAAAAAAAGAATTAAATAATTCTACAAATTATTTAAAACCTATAGTGCAAGCAAGATTTAGTCCAACTAATGGAAAAAATATTTCTTCCGATGACTTTCGCTTGGATTACGACACAATATTTTCATCAAATAGAATTGGAAGATCTGATATGGTTGAAAAAGGCAAGTCTTTAACAATTGGTTTGGAATTTGAAAAACAAAATTTATTAAATGAAAAAACATTAGGATTTAATATTGGAAATGTTATTAAAGACAAAAAAAATAAAAGCTTACCCTCAAAATCTAAACTTGACCAAACAAGATCGGATATCGTTGGAAGCATATTTTATAAAATAAATGAAAATTTTGAATTAAATTATAATTTTTCTTACGATAGAGATTTAGATTTTTCAAATTATGACTCTGTTGCCACAAAATTCGGTGTAAATAATTTTCTAACTACTTTTGATTATATTTCTGAAAATAATGAAATAGGAAATAGTGAAGTTATAAGCAATGAAACAAAATATAATTTTACAAAAGAACACAGTTTGCAATTTAATACAACTAAGGATTTAAAAGATGATTTTACGCAATTTTATAAATTTACTTATGAATACGAGACCGATTGTCTTTTAGCATCATTCGAATATGAGAAAAAATTTTTTAGGGATGGAAGTTTGATGCCTGATGAAAATTTATTATTTCTAATTAGATTCATTCCATTTGCAGAGGTTAGAGGTGGAGCACAAAGCATACAAAATTTAAAATGAAATTAAATAAACTGCTTATAGCTTTAATTTTTCTTATATCAAATACAAGCATATCACTTGGGATCGAAATTAAAATACAAGTAGAAATCGATGATGAAATAATAACAAATATTGATGTAGAAAATGAGAAAAAGTACTTAACATTTCTAAACCCAAAACTAAAAGAATTAAAAAAAAAAGATTTCGATAAAATTGCAAAAGATTCATTAATTAGAGAAATAATAAAAAAAAAAGAATTAAAAAAAATTTTTGATATTGATAAAAAATATAAATTTGTAGATAAAATTGAAGAAAATCTATTAAAACAGAAGAATATTAATGACAAAAACGAATTTATTAATTTCTTAAACTACAACAATTTAAATTATAAAGATATAAGACATAAGTTAAAGCTTGAGGCATTATGGAATCAATTGGTTTATAAAAAATATTCTAATAATATTGAAATAAATGAAGAAGAAATTCGCGAAAACATTACTAATCAATTAAAAAATTCAAAAAAGAAATATGAATATAATTTATCTGAAATAGTATTTCAGGAAAAACAAAATGAAAATATTTTAGATACATTAAAAAAAATAAAAGACAGCATTAAGAAAGTTGGCTTTGAAAATACAGCCACTATGTTTAGTTTATCCAATACATCAAAAAATGGAGGATTAATTGGTTGGATTAATGAAGTTCAAATCACGGAAAAAATTAGAAATGAAATTTCTAAATTAAAAATAAATCAAATATCTAATCCAATAAAAATACCAAATGGTATTCTTTTAATTAAAATAAATGAAAAAAAAGAATTTGGTCAAAAAATTGATATTGAAAAAGAATTAAAAAGATTTATTGAAATTGAAAAAAATAGGCAGCTAAATAATTTTTCAATTATATTTTACAAAAGATTAAAGCAAAATACAGTAATTAATGACTATTAAAACAATTATAATTGCACTTGGCGAACCTAACAGTACATTTTCGGAAATTTTATTTAAATTTTTCAATTCAAAAAAATTTAGAAAAATTAATAAAAAAATAATTCTTATTGGATGCAAAAGTTTACTTCTAAAACAAATGAAAAGTTTAAAATATAATTTAAAATTAAATGAAATTTTAAACATTAAATATTCAAAGAAAAATAAAATAAATATTATTAATATTGATTATAATTTTAAAAAAACTTTTGATAAAATATCATATAAATCAAATGAATATATAAAAAATTGTTTTGATTTAAGTTTTAAAATTTTAAAAAAAAACAAATCTATTGGGTTTATTAATGGACCGATATCGAAAAAACATTTTTTAAAAAAAAAGTTTTTTGGTGTTACTGAGTATATAGCCAATAAAAATAGTTCAAAAAATCAAATTATGTTAATTTATAATAAAGAACTATCTGTTTCTACAATTACTACCCATATGCCACTCAAGTATGTAGCAAAAAATATTACTAAAAAAAAAATAATTAATAATATTAATCAAATTGTTTTTTTTTATAAAAATAAATTAAAAAAAAAGCCAAAAATTGCTGTTCTGGGGCTTAATCCTCACTGTGAAACTACAGATAATATAAGTGAAGAAAAGAATATAATAATACCATCAATAAAATATTTGAAAAACAAAAAAATAAATATTACAGGCCCTTTCTCAGCTGATACATTTTTTATAAAAAAAAATATTGAAAAATATGATGTGGCTGTTGGCATGTATCATGATCAAGTACTTACACCAATAAAAACATTATTTAACTTTGATGCAATTAATTTAACGATTGGATTGCCTTTTGTAAGAGTTTCGCCTGACCATGGTCCAAATTATGAAATGATTGGAAAAAATAAATCAGATCCAGCTTCACTTTTTTATGCTATGGAATTTTTTAATAAAATTTCATGAGTTTTTCTCCAAAAAAAAGCTTAGGTCAAAATTTTCTTATAGATGAAAATGTAATAAAAATAATAACTGATTTAGGATGCATAAACAGTGAAGATGCAGTTTTGGAAGTTGGTCCAGGGACGG
>CEUY01014484.1_pt1 | contig 9924 bp, 9 predicted proteins | sample 361481 | NCBI WGS metagenome assembly CEUY01 (sample SAMEA2622737, study PRJEB7988) | marine metagenome | isolation source: saline water (ENVO:00002010), including
TAGGAAATATAAGATCAAATACCAATCAAATTAATACATTAAAATGTACTCATAAAGAAAACGCTTCTTTATAATAGTTTGAAAGAAAATTTCCTATCTTAAATATTTCTTTAAATTTAGTGAATATGGAAATTTTGCTTGATATCTCTCTATGTTCAAATAGTTCGGTTATAAGCAAATTACTATTTTGCAATTTATTATCTAGTTTTATTGATTCAGTGAATGGTGAAAGTGAATCATTTTTCCCATGAATAATAAAAACATTATTAGATATTTTTGAACACCATTTCTTAGCAGAAAAAAAATCAATTTTATCTGAACATTCATTAAGAATTATATCCATAATTCTTTTTAACTCATTAGAATTATTTAAATCCATAGTATCATCTATCAGATTTTTTTCATGGTCTTTTAAATTATTAATTGCTTCCTCAAATTTTTCATATTTCTCATAAATTAAAAACTTTAATGCTTTTTCTATCTTTTTAGTATTGTATCCTGAATTAATGTGACTTAAATAATTATGTAATATTACTATTACACTCCAAGGATCAGGCTTGATTTTAATTTCTTCTTTATTAAAAGTTATTTTACCACTGTACATAAATTCCATACTAGTTTTTGCATCATAAGATGTTCCAAATACAAGGACAGAGTTTGGTTTATTCTTTAATAAATAAGGATCTAAACAAGATTTTAGAACAATAACTCCTCCAAAGCTTATTCCAGCCAAGTTAATGTGATTATTTTCTATACCGAAATTATTAAATACCCATTTGTAGAAATGTACAGTCCACATTAAAATATCTTCAGATAGTCGCAAATCAATTAAATGTGGAATTCTAGGTAAAAACACTTTTACTCCGTTTACAGCAAAAGAACGTGCCAAAGTTACTAATTTTGGATGATTCTCTCCTTTTGCAGATGCTCCAGGATAGAGTATTAATATAGATCCATTTGGATTATTTGGTTGAAATATCTTTAAGGGAGTTTGTTCATTATTTACACCTAAATAAAAGTCGTCTTTTTCTTGAACAGATTTTGGTATTGAATTTTCATAATTACTCAATCCATAAACTGTTTTTAATACTGATAGAATACGAAACATTGTATTCATAAAAGAATAGTTGGATCTATTCCTTTAATTCAGCGCGGTTTCTGCAAAAAGAAGTAATACCTGTAATTCTTGCAAACCAATTACCAAAATTTGGAAATAAAGCATCTATTGCCAACAAGGGTCTTAATGGTCCTGAATTAATTATAACATCAGGTTTATTTTTTTTAATTGCCTTTATTAGAGCTTTAGCAACTTTTTTTGAAGGTATAGTACCTAAAACTAAAGGGGCCTTAACTTGACTATCTGAATACATTCCAACATCTTTAACTAATCCTGGGTATAGTGCAGATACACCAACCCCTGAACCATGTAATTCTTGTCTTAATGCATCTGTGAATAAAGACAAACCACCTTTTGTTGCAGAATAAGTAGCATTAAAGCTTTCACCTTTCTTTGCAGCTAAGGAACATATATTTACTATATGCCCTTTTTTGTTAAGTAATTCTGGTAAAAATTGTCGTGTGATTTCCATTGGAGCAAGGAGGTTAACTGATGTTATCTTTTGAATATATTCAAGAGAGTAATTTTGAAAATAATTATACTCTTCAATACCTGCATTATTTATTAATATATCTATCTCTCCAACGAGATTTTCAATCTTAGACTTTAATTTTGATAAATTAGAAATATCCGAAACATCAAATGAAAGACTATGAAATTTTCCGCCTTTTGCTTCAATATCCATTTTAGTCTTATTTAAACCATCCTCAGAGCGAGCAACTCCTATAATTTCAACACCTTCATTCGATAGTGAATTTGCCAAAACAACACCTATTCCTGATGATGCACCTGTGAGTAGGGCAATTTTCTTTTGTAATTTTTTCATATAATTAAATTTAATTATAATCTGTCCACTTTTAAAATTAATTCCATCATTATTGCCTTCATGAAATTAGTTAAATAAATTCTATTATGTTTTTTGACATACCTGCTTTTGAATCGTCTATTTCAGGATCTACAAATTTAATCCTTGGAGGCTAAGCTCCACACTTAAAAAACAGGCCTTTTCTTAATTAAGAATCAAGGAAGTTTGCTATTTGTGGGAGGCCACCACCGTTCATAGAGCGATCCTGAAAAGACATTCACAGCAGGTAATTTAATGAAGAAGACCTCATAAGTTTTATGAGGTCTTCTCTTTTAAGAATCGTTTAATATTTGTTTTATTCGCTCTTTTGAACCTTTTATTTTAAGATTAACCCTATCATCTTTATAATTGCGATCCAAGACTTCAACATTTCTTTGCGCCATAGAGATTTGTCTAGCTTCAGTGTAAGGAAAGCTAATTTCTATTATCTCATAATCATCATTCATAATATTTATTATTTTATTAATTAACTTATTAATTCGCAGATGATTTGTTGCAGAAATCATTACTGCATCAGGATAATTACTACTTAAATATTTAATTCTATTTGAACTAGCAACTAAATCTATTTTATTTAAAACAACTAAAGTTTGTATATCTTCTGCACCTAATTCATTCAATACATTATTTATTGTATTCATATGTTCCTTGATTTGATTTGAGGAAGCATCTAATACAATTAAAACTAAATCAGATTCAACTACTTCAAATAATGTACTTTGAAAACTGGCAATTAAATCATGTGGTAATTTCCTAATAAATCCAACAGTGTCACTTAATAAAATTGAATGATACCTATCAAGATCAACTTTTCTTATAGTTGTATCTAATGTCGCAAATAATTGGTTTTGTATATAAACATTTTCACCTGATAAACATTTCATCAAACTTGATTTTCCAGCATTTGTATATCCAACCAATGATACTCTATATTTACTTATTCTTTTTTTACTCTGAATTCTTCGCTCTTTTTCAATCTGAATCAGATCTTTTTTTAATTTAGAAATTCGTTGACGAATCAATCTTCTATCAACCTCAATTTGTGATTCACCCATACCGGCACGGGTTCCAATACCACCCATCTGTCTTTCCAAATGAGACCACTGCTTTGATAACCGCGGTAACATATACTCTAAATGAGCTAATTCAACTTGTGTTTTTGCTTCTCTTGTTTTTGCATGTTTACTGAAAATATCTAATATTAATCCACTACGATCTATTACTTTTATTTTTTTTGATAATTTTAAGAAATTTTTAACCTGACTTGGTGTTAGTTCATCATCAAAGATTACTAATTTCACTTCAAGTTCTTTAGCTTGTTCAATAATTTGTGAAGCTTTTCCTTTTCCTACGAAAAACTGAGAGTTAATTCTTTTTATGGATTGATAAATTTCATCAACTACTTCTGCACCCGCAGTTTCAGCTAAAAGTTTTAGCTCAGCAAGATGTTCTTTTAATATGTTTGAATCTTGGCCATCCCTTTGGACACCAATAAGTAATGCCCTTTCATTATTAAGAATATTATTATTCAATAATTACTCTAAATCAGTTTTGAGTCTATCTTTATTTGGAATTCCTAGTATTGATTCTAATATTAAACAAATTAAAGCAATTATTAATAAAACCCTCCAAATCGACTTTCCATATCTAATATCTTTTAATACGTTACTAAAATTGTTATTTGATTCAATAATTTTGACATTTTTTAAAGATTTATTATTTAATACAGAAATTACTTCATTCTTTTTTGTTGGTAATTCATCTGAGGAAAGAATTGTTGAAAAAGATGAAAAATGCTCTCTATTAATGTAAACTTTATATGAACCCAATTGGTTCGTATTATGAATATATAATTTTTCATTGGTGTAATCTGGAATTATTTTAATTTCATTATCATTAGGAGTAATTACAGTCCAATCATCATTTATATTTTGTCCTCTTATATCAATAATTTTTTTACTACCAACTATAATAGATTTTGAATTGAATTCTTTCGTTGCAAGTAAAATGAGCATTCGATGTAAAATAGGTACTAACAACCCCTTAACAGTAAAATCATTCCATCTAAGATTTAATTTAGAAGTGAAAGTAAATGTAGTGCTACCAAATGAATTAGATTGTATTAAGAGCGGATGGCCATTATTTAATTTTAAAAGAGGTACATGATTAGATTTTATTCGAACCTCATTATAAGAATATACTTGCGGCAATTCGTCTTCAATTTTTTTCATATCAAAATCATTAAATATTGAATTAGTTTTTTCTACAATTGTAGTTGAAAAGAAAGATTCCCCTTCTAATGTAACATTTTGAATTAATTCTGGAAGTCGTAGTAGAGAAGGCCATAATAATGATTCAGCTTGTTCTAATTCATTTCCTGTAAACCATATTAGCCCTCCTCCTCTCATAAGAAATCTTTGTAAATCCTCTATAGCCTTAGAACTTAGTATTGGAGCATCATGAATTAATATTATATCGATATCATTTAAAAATATTCTATCAATTTTTGAAGATAATTGTTTATCAACTTTAAGTAATCCTGTATTTCCTGTTATGGCATTTAAAGCTAGATCAAGAAGTAATAATTCTTCTTCTGAATTGCCTATAATTTTAATTGTTATTTGACTCGGTATAACTAAATCAAAATTTCGATAATTATCTAATGAAAAATCATCATCTGGAATAACTATTTTACCATTTATAATTCCGGTCTGACCTGGAAAAACTTGAAACATAAAGTCTTTATACTTATCCGGGTTAAACTTACTTACTACTTGGCCAACACGGTCATTATTTAAGAATAGCTCGATAGGAATATTTTTAACTTCTGATACACCATTATTTCCAAGATTAGTATTTAATTTAATTAGATGATTTGGTAGCTTAATTTCACTTAATATATCTACACTAGTAATAGATATATTATTGTTCACGTTTGGCTGATCAATACAATAAAACTTCCAGTTTTTGAAATTAAGAAGACTATCATTATGAATTTTAGGAGTTGTTTGGAAATCACTAAATATATAGCATTCTAAATTTGGTTCTGAAGCCTTAATATTGGAAATTAATGAATCAGTAAACTCCCAAAGATTATCAGATAAGTTTGTTTGGGATATACCTTCTATTTTTGAAATAATCTTTGAAGTGTTTAAATAAGAACCATCGTATAACTTTTGCGGTGGATTAGTCTGATAAATTTCTAGTGTACTCTGACCTTCTAAAACATTTAATAGCTCTGGTATAGATGATTTCACCCTATCGAGTAAGGAATAATCATTTATATTTACATTCATACTTGCAGAGTTATCAATTATCACAATTGCTCTAGATTCAATATCTCCTACAAAATAATTAAAAGAATCACCTTTTATTAATGGTCTTGAAAAAATTAGTATTAAACATAAAATAGCAATAGTTCTTAAAAATATAAGTAACCATTGATTTATTTTTAAGCTTCTAATGGTTTTATGCTCTAAAAACTTTATAAATCTTAACGAACTAAACTCTTCATACCTAGTCTGTCTTAGACTAATTAAGTGTATTATTATAGGTATTGAAACCGCAAACAATGCCCATAGAATAGATGGTGATAAAAACGTCATACCAAGAAGAAACTGATAGTATACATAATTGTTCCAGAAAATAAAGGTATCCTTAAATTATCATCAATTGAAACTGGGATTATTTCAATTATCATTGCAGATAAAGCACCAAATATTATAACTATATTTGGTAGGCCTAAATCCATTAAGAGCCCTATGATTAAGCACATGACAAAACCGGCAAAGGCTCCCTCAAGCGTTTTATTATAAAATTTTATTTTGCCTATTTTTCTACCAATTAAACCTGCAGTAGTGTCACCAATTGCCATGAAAACCAAACTTATCACTGCAATTTCTTTTGGAAAAACCGCAATTGAAATTGTTGAAGCTATAAATACCCAGGTTGCTCCTGTGTATTTACCATTTTTTTCATGTTTTCGAAGCATCGCAAACAAATACTTATTGAATATATTTTTTACCCTATAAGAATTTGTCCTTAAATATTCAATTATTAATGCAAACAAAGTTATTGGTCCCAAAACTATAAGAGCCTCAATCTTTGAATGAAAATAAAATAAATATGTAAATGGGATAATCAGGTTACAAAGATGAATTAATTTTCTAAGTAATTCGCTTTTGTAGATCAATTATGGCTCATTATTTAAACTATTGAAAATATCCTGCATATCAAGCACACTTACTACTAAATTAATTGTAGCAGACACATCGAGCACAGTTCCATCTTTAATTGATTGATCAAGAACAGTATACGGAACTAAATCTTGATCTTGATGATAAGAAATTTTTCCAACTTTTAATCTAGACTTAAATATAAGATCTTTAGCTTGATTAATTGATAGCCCAATAAGATTAGGAACTTGAAAGAAATTCGGAGGCATACCTTTACTTACTGTAATTTGTATCCCCATACCCTTCTTTCTTCTATCTCCAGCCTTAGGATACTGCCAAGCTATTGTACCATTAGGGTATTCAGGATTATACTCAGTATATACAGTATCAATAAGTAATCCCATCTGGTTCAACTCAAGTTCTGCACTTCTTCTTGATTGCCCAATAAGATTAGGTATAGCAACAGATTTTTCTGGATGAGCAATTTTTAACCTTACTGTTCTACCAGATTTAACTCTCGTATTAGGCTTTGGATATTGATCAATAATTGTACCCAAAGAGAATTTATTAGTATATAAAGTATCTGAAACTTCATACCTGTAATTTTCAGATTTCAATAATTTAATTGCATCATTTAAATTTCTATTTATTACATCCATCATAACTTTATTTTGGTTTTGTCTTGTATATACTGGCATTACTAAATACTCAGCAACAATAGAAAAAATAAATATCATTACAATAATAGATAGTATTAATCTAACTAAATTCATTATCTATCTTTGATCAGACGAGCTGCAAACATTCCAATTAATTTATCTTGAGGAGGAAAAATCTCCATAATATTTTGTTTCTGGAACCAATTTTTAGGTAAAGAATTTTTTGCATTATCTATTTTATATTTCTTATTCAATTTAAGGAAAGCATTAATGACATCCCAATTCTCTTCATGCTCTAGTGAACAGGTAGAATAACAAATTACTCCACCTGGTTTTATATAATTAGAAATATTAAGCAATATTTTTAGTTGTTTTCTCTTAAAATTTTCTATCTGTTCTTTATTGCACTGCCATCTAATTTCTGGATTTTTTCCTATTGTTCCTGTCCCTGAACAAGGAGCATCAATAAGCGCTCGATCTAATAAAGGAAATTGTTCTCTTTCAGCATCTTTTACACACCATTTTATCCAATTAATTTTATGGCGCTCGCTATCTTCATAGCACATTTTAAGACGACTTGTACTTATATCTGAGGCAATCAATTTCCCCTTATATTTCATTAATTCAGCAATATAGAATGCTTTAGTCCCAGGAGCTGAACAAGCATCTAAAATAACTTCACCAGGCTTTGGGCTCAAAAGTTCAACAACAGCACCAGCTGCGCGATCTTGTATAGATAATGAACCATTATTAAATAGTTTATTTTTAAATAATAATCCTGTCCCCTTAACTAAATAATAGAAATTATTAGAATTATTATATTGTTGAACAAAGATTTTGTCTTTAACTAGTTCTCTTACAAAAGTATTATGTCCAATTTTTAATTCATTTCTTCGAACCATTATAGGATAAGCCATATTAAAATATTTACATAATTCTACAGCTTTCTCTTCTCCATATTTATCTATCCATTTTTTTACAATCCAATCTGGATAAGATAAGCCCACTCCAATATCATTAATTTCATATGGGGATTTTTTATTAAAAATGTATTGATCAGATAGTGAGATTTTCCTAAGTATAGCATTAACAAAACCAGTTATATATACGCCGATTATTTTTCTACTAAGTTTTACATAACTATTTACAACTGCATAATTGGGAGATTTATTATCCATCAATAGCTCATAGATAGCTAGACGAAGAATATTCCTTACACGAAATTTTATATTTGTATTTTTTTTATTTAAATTTTCATCAATTATACTATCTAATAATCGTTTCCATTTCATTACTTCATTAGTTAAAACAATAGTTCTCTGTGCAATATTTTTTGTTGGTTTTAACTTAACAAAATGATCGTTTCTAATATTTTTCAGCCAAAGATCTGTCCCTTCATATTCACATAAAACCTTGAAAGATAATAAACGCGCATCCAAAATCAATTACCGAAAAAATCACCAATATTTATTATATAACCATTCAGAAAAGATTTTATATCTAAAGATTTTTTCCCTTCTAATTGAAGTCGGTTAATAGATAATACTCCATTGCCAGTCAGAATAGATAAATTATTCTTTGAAATATCAACAACTTGTCCAGGTTTAAAAGAAGATATATTTAAGTTATTATAATTTAAAATAGTGTCTTGAATTTTGATCTGCTTACCATTAATCTTTGACTTTGCTCCTGGATTAGGAGTAAGACCTCTTATAAGATTATGAATACTTAATGCACTAGAATTCCAATCTATATCAGTAATATCACTGGTAATTTTGGGCGCATAAGAAACAGAGCCCTCATCCTGTTTAATAAGTAAAGTTTTTCCATTACTAATTAATTGAATTGAATCAAGTAATAATTTTGAACCCTTTAGAGCCATTTTTGCACTTAGAGAACCATAATTATCATTATCTAATATTTTTATTTTCTTTTGACTAATTATTTTACCAGTATCAACTCTAGATTCAATAAAAAAGGTACTTAACCCTGTCTGAGTATCTCCATTAATTAAAGACCATTGTATCGGCGCAGCGCCTCTATAAGCTGGTAATAATGATCCGTGTAGATTGATACTCCCTAACTTTGGAATACTTAATAAAGACTTTGGTAAAATGCGATAAGCTACAACAACAAATAGATCAGGTTTACACTTTTTAAGCTCATTTTCAAAATTAAAATCACTTAAGTCTTTTTGCTTTATAATATCAATTCCAAATTCTTCACATTTTAATATAATATTATTACTGATATTCTTTTTTTTACGACCTATTGCTTTTGGAGGATTTGTAACTACACTTAAAATATCATAATTAGATTTCACTAATAAATTAAGACTAGGGAAAGAAAATTCTGAATTTGTCATAAAGATAATTTTCATAATTGATTGAAAAAATTTGTTATAGATAAAGAATATTGAGACTCCACTATGTTAGAATCTAATAACTCTGGAAGTTTAATATTTTTAAAGTACGAAGTCTCTTTTTTTGTTTTCAGATTTTTTGAGGATAATTGAGCTATTTTCAATTTCTTTTAACTTTTTCTTATACTGTATAGCTAATAGAGGATTAACTCGGTCAATAATAAAAATTCCTTTAAGATGATCCATCTCATGCTGAATAGCTCTTCCAAGTAAACCATCAAAATCACCAATGTGTTCTGATCCATCAGGTAATTCATATTTAAATCTAATTTTTTCAGGTCTTTTAACAGGCAGTCTAACATCTGGAATAGATAAGCAACCTTCTTCCATTTCAGAAGAACCAAAACTTTCTATTATTTCACCATTAACAAAAATATTAGCATCTTCAGCTTCATCCGTATGCGAAACATCAATTATCATAAGGTTCATATCAATTCCAACTTGATTTGCTGCAAGACCTATGCCCTCTTCCTCATACATAGTATCAAACATATTTTCTATTATTTCTGGAAGAACTTTATAGTCCGTTACCTGTTTACATTCTTTTCGTAAAATAGGATCTCCATAGTGAACAACTTTTAAAACAGCCATTAGTTAATATCTCCTAGGTTTGAATCTTCCGGTACTTTACCATCTGCTAATCCTGAAATAGCAGATCTATTTATATTAATATTTAAGCTTTTATC
>CEUY01019986.1_pt1 | contig 9916 bp, 6 predicted proteins | sample 361481 | NCBI WGS metagenome assembly CEUY01 (sample SAMEA2622737, study PRJEB7988) | marine metagenome | isolation source: saline water (ENVO:00002010), including
ATAGAGCAAAAAGCTTCCCACCAAAATATAAGCAACCTAGAAGTTGTGAAATGCGATATCAATCAATATATCCCCCGACATAAATATGATCGAATAATTTCAATCGAAATGTTTGAACATATCAGAAACCCCAAAGCTTTAATGAATAGAATAGACAGTTGGCTAAATTCAAAGGGAACATTATTCATCCAAGTTTTCTCACATAAGGTGTACCCACAATATTTCGATGACCAAAAAGGCTCCTGGATGTCGAAAAATTTCTTTACAGGAGGAATGATGCCATATGACGGATTTTATAAAACCCTAAATTCTAACCTTGAAAACGTTGAGGTCTGGAAATTATCTGGCCAAAATTATCACAGAAGTCTGGAATCCTGGTTAAGTAACTTCAAATCTAATAAAAAGATTATATTAAGAGATATGGACGAAAATAGTTATGGAAAAGAAGGAGCAAAGTATTTCAATCGATACAAGCTATTTCTAATCTTTTGTTCCGAGCTATTCAATTATAAGGATGGCGGTGAATGGTACATACTTCACTACCTTTTTAAAAAGAGAAATTAAAGTCATCATGAAAATAGCGGTAATAGGAAGTGGTATCTCTGGCATTTCTGCAGCATTCAATTTGCAAGGCCCCCACCGTGTGACTTTATTTGAAGAACAAGACCGCCTAGGTGGACATACAAACACCGTAATCACAGAAGATATTGACCGTACAATAAGATACATAGACACAGGTTTCATAGTATTCAATGAAAAAAATTATCCCCTTTTTAATGAATTTATAAAAAAACTAGGTATAGACAGGAACCCATCTAATATGTCTTTTTCTTTTCACGATGAAGTAAATAAGACTTGTTATGCGGGGTCGTTTGGGGGATTATTTCCAAACAAAAAAAAGATGTTTGAATACCGACACTGGCATACTCTTTTAGCGATTTACAGATACTCCAAGAAGCTTTCAAACGGTAATGTATCCGCAAGTAATTCTGATTCTATCTCCGAATACCTTAGAGCTCTTGGATGCCCAAATTACGTAATCGAGGACTATTTTCTTCCCATTGCTGCTGCGATTTGGTCTTGCACCATATTAAGTGCAAGTAAAATACCAGCATCAACATACGTGAGTTTTTTTAATAACCATGGCCTTTTTCGAGTCAAAAATAGGCCGTCATGGCAAACCATCAGTGACGGATCCATAAGATACATTGAATCCTTTAAAAAATCCTTCAATGGGGAAATTCGTCTCAACAGCAAAGTCACTCATATAAACAAAAGTGAAGAATCCTCAAGCTTGACGATAAATGGAAATCAGTCTGAGGCATTCGACCGGGTCATTGTTGCAACACATGCCGATACCGCAGCCAAACTAGTAAAAAAAGACTTTCCCAACATCCATATCATTTTGAAATCTTTCAAATACACCAAAAACAAGGTTTATTTGCATACTGATCAAAAATTCATGCCACCTGTAAAACGTGCATGGGCTTCATGGAATGTTATACGTGCGCATAACTCCAACGAGTCATCTGCAACCTACATGACTTACTACATGAACAAACTCCAAAATATTTCTTCAAAGACGAAGTATTTCGTTACTCTTAATCCACCTCAAATACCCGAACCGACTAAAACTATATACTCGACCGAATATAGCCATCCAGTACTGGATAAGACCGAAATGGAATCATTTAAAGTTAGACAAAGTATTAACTCTCACAAAGCAATCAAATTTTGTGGAGCCTACACAGGATACGGATTTCACGAAGATGGATTCAGGTCAGGTAAAGAAGCGGCAGATATGATAAACGCAGAGGTAATAATATAGTCAAGCTTGTGGAATCCTCTATAGCTCGCGGGGAATTGATTCATAGTCGGTTACACCCAGTCAATAACACGTTTAAGTCAACACATACAATGTTGCTTATAAACCAGGCAGACCTAGCTGCAACAGGCGATTTTGGCTGGAAATTCCCATCAAATAAATTTTGGTTCCTTTCAATCAAAAACCATAACTATATGGACAAATCCACCACTTCCATTAAACAAAAAGTTGAGGACTTCTTAAGCCAAAAATCATCGCAATTAACAAAGTACGATAAAGTATATCTACTTACCACGCCTTCAGTCTTTGGATACGGATTCAACCCTGTGATTTTCTACATAGTTGTTAATTCGTGCCATGATATAAAATCAGTTATAGCTGAAGTAAATAACACTTTCAGTGAGTCTCATCTATACTATCTTGACGAAGTTCAGCTCGATCAATCTCAAGGAAATTACTGGTCTTCAAAACAACTTCACGTATCCCCTTTTCTAGAAAGAGTTGGAGAATATGAGTTCAATTTTCATCTCTCCACTGATGACCTAAAGATAACAATCACTTTACACCAAAGATCAGAAAAAATGATCACTACCTTATTCGATGCAAAGCTCGTCAAAATGACAAGCTTCAACCTTTGGAAGATTTGTCCTTCAATAATGAAAACCGTGCTTTTCACCGAAATTAATATACTGAAACATGCTTATAAATTATTTCATCATTTAAAAGTCCCTTTCTATAGCAAACCAGATAAGCATATTGATAATCTTGAATCACCGTCACGTGGCTTTATACATAGATTGAGAATCCCATATAAGAGAGAATAATTTGCCAGCAAATCTCCTTCACAAAGTATTCTTCGCTACATTTGTAGCGCTCGCATACTTTGGATCAATGAACTACACCTCTTCAGAAGCACACATCCCTTACCTTTCCAAAGACGAACATTTTGACGCAGAGACTGCGTTGCCAATAAACGACATCCACATCTCTAAGGCGATTTACCAAACGCTAAGTGAATCCAGACCTACTTCATGGATAAAGTTTTACGGCTCACAGGAAGAAGATTTATATGTGCAAATTGGTGTTCCAAAGATACAAGAGTTAGAAGATTTCAGGCCCTCGCTATATCTAATCAAGCCTTCATCGACCAAAAAAGAAGTGACCTCAACCGCAAGCAAATTTATTGATACGTCAATTAAGAAGCCTATGCTATTTCACGAACCCTACTCCGACACACATTCATGGGTTTTCGGAGAAATCACTTTGAAACTTCCGGAAAATGGTACTTATTACCTAGTTAGCATTAAAGACGAATTGAAGGTTGGTAAGCTCTGGGTTGCAATAGGCAAAGAGGAAAGATTTGGGATGTCGGATATGGGAAGACTACCAGGTACAATTACTGAAGTCAGAAAATTTCATTCCACTCTAGTCACAGAGAAAGATATAACTTCACAAAGTAATCCCCAATACTTTACATATATTGCTGTCGTATCCTCAATTACGCTTATTTGTCTTCTCACTTTATCAATATTTTTCTTGCGTAAAAAAAGACGCCTTAACATCCCGTCTGATTAGCTCATAACAGACAAAATAGTTTTGTAATCCGATTCCCAGTCACGCTGGTTTCACTTTTAAATGGTTAATTTAAATACATACTTGTGTTTTTTACACAATATCGGTATTATTTGTGCCATAAAGCAAATTACACAAAGGGGGTGCATTAAAATGCATATGGGCAATTGCAGTAGATGTGGAGGTAATATCGTTCATTTCGACGGTTATTTGGGCATAGAACACAAATGTCTAATGTGCGGGAGGAGTTTCAAAGAAATAGTGTCAAGAGAAACGAAAGAATCTAAACAAAAAGCAGCTTAAACAACAAATTAAAGGAAATTAAATAATGACTTCAAACGATACATCTTTAAAAGCATGGATAGAGCTCGCAGAGGGACTCTACGAATTTCTAAACCGCAATGGAACCACCATTAATTACCAATTCAAAGATCTGAAAGTATCCGTACCCCAAACCACAGGTGAGAATTCTGAAAAAGCAGACTGGGGCATAAATGGAACGGTCAGTATAAGTACTAGTGAAGTTCCAAAAGCAGAAACCGCAGATGTTGCCTAGAGGAACATCAATTTCGGTATCTGGGACAGTAACAGTTGATTCAAATTACCTGAAAAGCAACACTGTCATTCAAGTTGGATCAAACTTCAAATCAAACCAGCCTTACGCAAACAGCTTCCTTCCATACTAATACGATTTTTGGGTGCCTATATTGGATAGTGCTGTATCCTCTTCACGCAGTTATATTCAGAGGAATGCTGAATTCTATTGCAAAGAAATCAATTCAATGAGTCCGTTAAATTGACGAATTCCTTAAACGAGCTCAGACAGACGCACACTAGTGCCTAATTCAGGGCAAATATCTTCTATCGAATGTTCTCGTCCATCCTGGAAAGATTTATTCGCTGCATCACCAATTAACATGGAAGCAGCTCCTTGCTGATGTCCGGCATTTCTACCCAAATAATCAACAACTTTAGAGTCAGCAAAAAGATAATCAAGCATTTGCGGATCAGCTCCCCCATGACCTCCTTCTGAAGATTCAATAATTTCCTCGACGGCAGGCTCAAAAATTTTCTGTAAGGTTACTTTAGATGACCATTGATCCTCATCAGTATCAATCGCCCGACCTATCTTATCCATACGCGTTCTTTGGCGATGTATTTCTTCATAATGGAGTCGACCGCTATCTCCATGAAATGTCACAACGAATCCTTCCATAGATGAATACGCGACCAACGAATAACTTAAATGAACTCCACTTCTGTATTTGACTACTACACTCATGGTGTCTTCAATGCTTATTCCTTCACTAAAAACATCTTGATCTCTTCGATATCCATCATGTCGTTGAGCCTGCAAGTACAATCCATCTAATTTTTTTGAAGATGACAAATCTATGTCGAATGGATTAGAGATCTCTATACCATCAGCATAATTTCTGTCTTCTCCGTATATTTCTGATGGACCATTGTTGTTTCCATAAAAAGCTAGTTTGCCAGCCCCATAAACCGTTGATGGAACCGAATCTATCCACCAGTTGACCAAGTCAAAATGATGTGTGGCTTTGTGAATAATAAGTCCCCCAGACATTTCTCGATTCCGATGCCATCTTCTGAAGTAATCTGCTCCGTGGTCGGTATCAAGTAAGTACTGAAGACTCACATGGTGAATACGACCGATAGCGGAGCCTTGAAGGAGTTCTTTAACCCTACTCACCCCACTACCCCATCTATAATTAAAAGCAACTTTGACGTCCAACCCTGTCTCATCGACAGCTTTTATGATCTCCCTGCAGTTAGCCCCGGAGGTCGTCATAGGTTTTTCGGTTATCACATTACACCCCAATCGCAAAGATCGAATTATGTATTCGTGGTGTAAGGCATCTACAGTTGTAACTATCACAAAATCTGGACGCGTGGTTAAGATCATATCATCAAAATCCTGTGACAAAAATCCCGGAGTTTCTCTATTGAACTTTTGACGAGCTATAAAATCTTGATAATATCGGATTCTCTGAGGATTTGTATCACATATACCGACCAGATCATGGTTAGCTCCATATTTATTCGTGAGTGCTGATATGAAAAGTTCTGAGCGGGATCCAGTTCCTACCAAAGCATATTTCATTTTTTATCCTTTCATCTAAAAATATCTAGTGTTGGATTTCTGAGGATGACCTCAATGTTTCAGCCGGCGAATATCTAGCGTAGAACCTATGCGCTACGACAAGAGACAAAGCACAAAAGATTACAAGCACCACTATCAAAACTAAAACCGGGCCCCAAGAGTAAACAAATTGAAACGGTGGCATAATTGTCTGACCATTTTCGTTTTTGCCTAAAACCGGCATGATTAATTGACCGATAAATCCACCGATCCACAATCCGAACAATGAACCGATAAAAAGTACGGTGGTAGATTCAACCCATTGGATTAAATTGATCGAATTTTTAGTCATCCCAAGGTTTTCTAAGGCCCCAGATTGGCTAAGCCTCAATTTACAAATGTTTACAGTTCGAGTCCAAAAATATAAGGTCGTAAGAAATGCAAGAGATATCAGTGAAACGGTAAACAAAATTCTCCATCCAGCCGTCCTTAATGGATCTTGTACGAACCCCGCTGTCATTTTGACTTGATCATATAAATATTGAGTTTCAAAAGGCTTTAATTTCAAAGATTCAATCAAAATATCATCCCCAACTACTGTTTCATCCACATCGATCCACATCTCATTAATATTCCCAGAATTTGCTATTGGATCTAGATTTAAATGGAATCTTAAAGTATCCAAATCAACCAAGACAAGATCATCAAAATTAGTATTTACGGTAGGAAAATAATTTAATATCCCCATAACTTTGAAGTTAACAGCAGTCCCCTCCAATTTCGCCAGAAAAGTATCTCCAACCTGATAATCTTGCGCCTGTGTCATGTTCTTGCTTATCAAAGCTGGTACGCTACCTAATTTAGCCGAATGTCGAACCCCTTGGGTCTGATAAATACCCATTCTAGGCCATGAAAAATATAATGATTTTTTCAGTTGACCCTCAGACAAAGTGATAGCCTCTGGGGGTGTCGAACCCAACATTTCTATCCACTGATGATCATCTGAAAAATCTTCGACAACTATCGTGTCAACACCAGTTCCTCCATCAGGCAAATTATTCACAACGCTGGAAGATATAGATTCCAGAGATATTCCGCCTCCCTCCATACCTTCAACTTGAGAGTCACTACTGAATCCGATTGACATCAAGCTATAGGGTCTATATTTCTTCGCAAGTGGTTTCAACGGTGAGTACAATGTCATCCATTCTGGTTCCCGTAGATTACCGAGATAGTCTGACATGCCCAACCAGCCAACTCGGTGAGTATAAAATCTACCCGCTGCATCGATAAGTTTTACATGGACCTGAACATGTGGCATAGGCTTATCAGGCCTTATGTTCAAGGCTATCGTCCTACCTTCGTCAGGCAATTTCAATCCCGATTCCCTGCTGGCCTTCAATAAATCTCTTGTCGATTCTAGGCTACCTTCAAAAAAATCCTCCCTAATCAATGAAACAACATCAGTTTTTTCTATATCTATTGCCATTACTTCATATGGATCTAATGATGGATTGTCAGCATCATAGGCAGTCTCTCTATACACAGGTGTCACGTCATATATCCAAGGTAAATCCGTATAACTTTGTTCAGCCGAATTTGAAAATCTGCTTTCCTCAAGCACAACTCCCTCTAATCTGACGTCACTACCAACTTGATAACTTATCTGTTCCTTTTCATTTACCTCAAGTGTCTTGATAAAACTGACTGAAACAACCGCTATTGCAACCGTCACCGAAACCATCAATAAAACCCCAGAGTAATTTGCGGGAGCTCTTAACAAAAATTTCAATGCAAGGGCAATAGATGGATTAAGTTTTTTGGAAAAAACCAAATCAATCGGCAATAAAATTGTTGGCAACATTCGTGAAGACAATACACTAGCAACTATTAAAAAAATAATCGGCACAAAAATCCCTAAGACTCCTCCCAAACTAGAATCTCCACCCAACGAAGTCCATATCGGATTGTCCAATCCACCGCTTGTCCAAAATGCTAAAAGAAGCACAAAAATAATTGCATTTGATGGAGTAAATAAAATACTCAAAACACGATTATTCTCAGCTCTATCAAAAATTGAAACAGATCTGTCCTCCAAAAACCCTCTAGAAATCAGACGTGTCGCCAGTATGAGGAATCCAAAAAGCACCGCACTTCCACTAGCCAACCAGGTCTGTTGGGTAAAATATAAGCTGATAGGAATATCACTGAAAAGATCTCCCAACCCCAATATGAAAGCTACAATTTTAAACATTACATAAGACCCGATGGGACCAATTACTGCAGCAATAACACAACTCACCAATATGGGAATAGAGATAACTATCATAGGCATAAAACGCCCTGAACCTCTTAATCTGAGCAGATCATAGTAAGCAGATTGACGTTCATACAAAATATTTGTAACCGAAAACACATATATGAAGGTAAAAACAACGAACAAAAAAAGCAAAGTAGTCATTGCCACTTTGGAATCAATCAATTTTTCTCGAAAATCATTAAGGACATTAAGAAGTGAAGTTTTAAGGCTGGCAGTTGGGTATTTAAAAGTTAATTCATTGTGGATGGAAATTATCTCATCCACAAACAGCTCAAATGTTTCTGCCCGAATCACATCTCTCGATATCATCATCTTAAAAACATAAGAAGACTTAAATACATGTTTTTCGTTAGAACCAATACTGAAATAGGTGTCTCTGGAAATCAAAATCGGTAAAGTGGCAACAGTTTCAGTATTACCAGACATAAGGTTTTCCTCATACATAACCCAAAATGGATCCGTTGGATCAACGGGACGGTAAAATCCTGAAACCTTTACTTGAATCATGGCCCCGGATTGCGTTTCAAGAAAAATTTCGTCGTCCACTGAAATCGAAAATTTCACAGAGTCGTCATTACTGATCAGACCTTCAATCGAAATCACATCTTCGATTTCAATCAATCCCGATGAGGGATAATTACCAATAACACTAAGGTCCTCTTCACGAAGATCAGATTCTGGAGAAAAAAGAAATGATCTTCGATCTTTGAGCTTCGTTGAAGATTCCCCCTTGAAATTCAGTGTTTCAGAGCGAACAGCCCATGATTTCTGTTGCAGCAAACCCTCTGACTTTGAGTCGATTATAGAAAGTGTTTCATTCTTAAGATCGCTAAAAAAAATAAAATTTGTCGGAGCCTCAGAGACCATCAACGCAAGGTTAGGATTTTCTTGCCCCGAAGTATCCAGTAATTCGGAAAGTGATGCCTCCCTTAGGGTGCCCCAAAGAACTACTGCAGTCGCCGATAAAATAGCTGCTACCATAAGTCCAATGGCAATCAATGCAACAAGGCCCCCATTGTAGCGTGTCCATTTTAGGACCAGGGGCAAAAGAGTGAACACCTTAGACAATTCCCTAGGCCTCTAGATCAAATCTGAAAGAGGACGTATGCAGATTCCTTATTTTTAAATAAGTGAAACTTGCCCGAACTGCGAGAGACAAAAATACCAAGCAACCAGTTAATATGGCGATGTTGACCCAGGATTGATATACCCCCCCAAAAAGCAATCTAGTATCGACAGGAATACCTAATCCCTCGACTATTGAAGGCAGAGTAATATAAGTGAGTAACATAGCAGATACGACTCCAAATGATACCCCCAAAATCCCGTTAAATATCCCTTCTACGATTTTTTGCAAAACAACTGAGATCTTATTGAAACCCAGAGAATTCATTACGAAAACGCTGACCTTGTTTTGATTAAAATCCCTTATCTCATAGAGCAAACTAAAAACAAAAACAACGAAAAAACTAATTAAGATTGCCATTAACGCTTGAAGTTTCCAACCTTTTAATTGAAGTTCTGCAAATGGAGAAAGCGACCTTATCAGGTCATTTTTTGTGATAACAACTGTCCCTGATGACAATGCCCCATTGATGATTTCCTTGTTGTAAACAGAGTCATTTTCGAGTTTTATGACGATTTCATTAGGGCCAAAAACTCTGGAATTATTTATATCCCATGAATTTAAATGGGACCTCACAACTTCAATGTCCGCAAATATAAACCCTCTCGATGAATCCGACGTCCCCGGTATTTTAGCGACAGTACCTACTCTATTTACATTTAAATTCCTTCCTTCTAAATTTATAGTGAAATTATTACCAAGATCAGGATGTGATTCTAAAAATGATCTGGATGACAAAACTGAAATACGTTTTTCATGGCCAGAAAAATACAAACCAGCCACAGCTTCTTTTCTTCCCTTAAGAAATCTGTATGTGACATAGTCGTTTTGCCCTGATATATCCTGTAAGTTACTGGTTTCCAATAGTTTGTTCTCAGACAATGGTGACCAACGTGAAAACCCTTCAAGAAAATTAGACCCCCCTAAACTAGTGTCCTTAGAACTTAGGTGCATTCCTTTTATCTCAAT
>CEUY01048077.1_pt1 | contig 9909 bp, 13 predicted proteins | sample 361481 | NCBI WGS metagenome assembly CEUY01 (sample SAMEA2622737, study PRJEB7988) | marine metagenome | isolation source: saline water (ENVO:00002010), including
GTCGGTGTAGAACATAAGGGTACAACAAAAGAAGATGTGGCAAACGCCATCATGAAGATGTACAAGGGACATTCAGATATTGAACTGGACGGTCTCGACGAACACTCGTTTGATGCAATTGGTGCGGCAAACTACTTCTGGCGTGCTGAGCTACAACACTTCTCATCCTTAATACAACCTAAACCGAGAAATAAAAAACCAAAAACGAAGAAACGCAGACGTTCTAGACGTCGTAAGGGTAAGTGATGATATGTATACATGTGTTGTCTATTCTTACAGTCGTAGTTTACGGCATGATAGCCATCGTTGTTGAAAATGAGGGACTATCTGATTGTTTCGTGTTTCTAGCCATCTATTCGGCACTTCAGTGGGCTTCGGCTTACTTCATAGTGTCACGGTATAAGGAACAGTGTAATGTCTATTCAAAGTGAAGCTGCTGGCATCCTCTTGAGCGAGTTAATCGCCTTAGGACGAAAGCAGATTAGAAGCTCAGAGAAAGCAGACTTTATCGTAGAGGCTTCTCAAAAGTTATTCGGTAAAGAAGTGGACACTAAAGAATCCGCTCAAAAACTGTTAGCTTCTCTACGCGAGCCTCTATTACGAGAGATTGACGGTTTCGGAAATCGTATGGCAGACGAGGCAGTGAATGCTGTCGATGCTATCCGTCCGGAAATCGCAAACCGTACTTTCTTACAATGTTACGGCGACCTCAACGGCGGTGCCAAGGTTGCGGTCTGGGCAATGGTTATTATCTCGGCTATTGCTACGGGCTTTTTCAACTACAACGTTTATGTTGCAGACGAGCCATCTGTTGACATGATGCTGCTTGGTTTGGTTATCCCTATCGCGACACTACTGTCGCTGTGTGTACTACCAATCAAGTCAGTGGCGTTTAACGTTATCAAATACAGCAGCATGGCTGTAGAGTCACGTGCACGTAAGTAAGTATAAGCAGTAGTCTTCGGGCTACTGCCTCTTATTTTTTATTTACAATAGAGGGCAATTATATAGTTGATAACAGGAGGATTATAAATGTTAAGTAAAGGCGGAAAGATTATCTACGCTTGTGCGCGCTGTCGTTCGCATGAGATTGAACGTTGTGGGACAGTTGTACGTAACGCAGAAGACAACTGTTTTGAAATTCTAGGCATGTACAACCACCGAGATGACCATTATTACTGCCCTGACTGTGGGCACTTCGACCTTTGGACATCTCGATTAAAACTTTCTAGAAAGAAACCTATCCCTTACGTCAAGGTCGATTTGATTATGCCGGAAGATGACCCACGCCGCGCATATCGCTCATTCCATAACTTTGAGTCGTATCAGGTGGCGCGTATCCCACTTCGTGGCGAAGTAGATTTCAGTATGTTGTAGAGGTAATGATGGACAGTATTCGTTTTACAAAACACAGCGTGATTTTAGATTATCGCAATGTGTTTCGTTCAGTCCCAACAACTCATACGTTTAAACCGCGTGCTGATAAACAAACTACCATGGCTGTAATTGCAGACGTTGGTTATGACCTATCTCGTAAAGGGCTGCTTTCTAATAACGCGAACCTCTCAGCCAATTCTAAGTGTGAAGGGCGTGCGGCATTCGGTCGCTTAAAGATGTTAGGCCATAGTTCTAACGTGGCACTTGCTGTGGTTGGACGAATTAAAGACTTAATCCACGGGGACAAGTCTGGGTTACATACAACACTTTTTAGCGAGTATGTCTCGCCTTATGAGAACCTTGGGTGGTATACGGACGGTTATGCTAACGGTGACGTTTGTATGCCCATTGTCTCTTTCCATCGTGTGATTGTTAACGGTAAACAACATTCGCTCAATTGGTATCGTGAGAAGTATTTACCGAAGGTGCTTAGAAAACGTATGTTAAAAGAGCATGGGTATTTTAACGAAGGTGAACTTTACATGATGCCACCTAGATTACTTTTAGGGAGTGTCGACGATGTCTTCAATCACCTCTCAAAATGTCTTAAGGCTTCCTAAGAACGTCTCAGACGAAATGTCCATGGGTAATCGCGGATACCATATGGACGGAACTATCGTTCTCGGTGTCTTCGATGATGAGGTATGGGAACAGTGTGTTTACTGGCACGAGGTAGGTCATCTGGAGTGTGGAGATGATGAGCGTGAAGCTTGGCTATACGCGCTAACTAAACTCCCTAAAGACCTGCCCTTTAAATATAAACGTGAAATGATAAAGTGTATTAGGAGTTACTTATAATGTTTGTCGAGATACACAAAGACAAAGTAAGGAAGGGCTTGCTCGGTTTACGTAACCTGTTCGATGAGTACGCACCATTGGTTAGCTTTGAGATTCGTTGTGTCGGATTGATGGTTGATGACGAGATGGTGGGTACGGTCGTTTATGGTGGGGGTCGCATCTTTGCATTAGGTGTAAGCGAAGACCATCGTGGTTGCGGTTACGGTCGTCAGCTTTTCGAGTATGTCCTAAATGCGAACGGCGAAAAGAGCACTACGATTTACATCCCTAAGAGCTACCATAAGTCGGTTGCCGCATTCATTGGTTGGGGTTGTTACTTCGAAGGTTTCTTCACCAAGATGGACTGTAAGACCAAATGCTATCGTATTGTCTACAACAAAGACCAAGAGTCTGAAATTGTGGATTACTACGATGAGAAGCTTTGGCACGACACTACTTCCTTAGCAAATGAGGCAGTGGTGGCATATAACGTAGGTTCTGTACTATAGAGGGATTCGTCCCTCTTAACCTATTTTTTCTTTGCCCTGAATTACTATGAGACCATCTTAGAAGAGGATAGGAAAATGACTTACCAAGTCAACCTGAAACACACGAATGAGGAGATGTTACTAGGCTTAATTAATCACGACAATAACCCTGATAACATCCCACATCAAGATTTGTGGCCAAAAGTTAGCGCCGTTGACATCGAGAATGTTGTCGAGGGCAGTCGTTATATCGCACCAGAACATCCATGGGTTGTTGGTGTGGACGGTAAAGCGATCGATATGGTAGTTAAGAAAGAGCTACCGTTTGAGTCGAAGACCTGTAAGGTAGTTATTCGTGGCGACGACTCCACACGTATTTACGTGGACGAAGTCGGCTACCAAGGTAACCGAAATAAAGAACATAAAGCTACCATCAACATCCCTGTAGAGCCGGGTATGCGAACAGTAGCTATTTGGGTAGTAAATACCGAACTAGATGGTGGTCTGTCTTTTGCTATCTACGATGACGAAAAACTCATCGCTGTAAGTGACGAATCGTGGGGCTACGTTACCCCAATCGAAAACCAGATTGTCAAGGAACGTTACTTCAAGAAAGGTTGGCATGTAATCCAACCTGAAGATGTTTTATACATTCGTCCACCAGTTGCTATTGATGTAGGTGACTACGAGAGGAACGGCACTATCGACAATGCGGACATCCCGGTTGAACCGGGCGTGGGCAACTTTGCTCATGAGCGTTGGAATCAGGCCGAGGTCTACCCGGGAACACCTTCAAGCTACGAACGCGTCCATCCTGACGCTAAGTACTTGACCATCAATGCATGGATGCGTCCACCTAAGGATTCAGAGCTTTGTTTTGTACGCTCGGTTAACTGTTTAACAGGCAACCTTAGAATCGAGGTAGTGGCTGATGACTACGCGACAGTGTTCGTTGACGGCGTAGAGAAGAACCATACGTTTAATCACGTTAAGTCTTCTCTTGATGTGTCGGTGACTCCGGACATCCACAAAATTGCGGTTGTGGTAAAAGAGGGGCCGGGCGGCTCTCCAGTCCAAGCTAACTGGGCTATCTACGATGACGGCAATGTGGTTGCTGTATCCGATACGACTTGGAAAGCTAAGTGTGACCAAGAGGCAGATTTCACCGCTAAGAAAGTTAAAGTGGTAAACACTATCCCTAGCGGCTACCGTATGGACTTCGAATGGCTAGACAATGGCGTTGAGGCTATTGAAACCGTAAGTACCATTTACAACCCGGATGGTAGTAAAGTAGAGACGCGTCTTGTTGACCTGCAAGATACAGACTGGATGTGGACAGCAGAGTTTGTGAATCTAACTCCGCCACTTAACACCATCACTACTGTGGTCACAACCGACGACGAGTACGAGGTGAAAGAAGTTCCAGTCTCGTACAACCGTATGAGCGTAGATAAGCTATTTAGTCTCTGCGGTCTAAGTGTCCGTGAGATTAACCTAGATGTTGCACAGGACGGCAGTATTGTCTTGAACCAACGCGTTCTAGATGAGATGAACCGTCGCTACGGTGTGAACTTCCAAGTGGCAGATTTCGAATTAACCTACGATGAGAAAGGTTACAAGTTAGCGGCTTCACCTAACTCTGTTGCGTTTAATGACGAAACTGCATTCACTGTAATTCGCTCGTTGACCACCCGAATCCCGAACCGAACTCTAAACGGTTTCTTAAGTGACAAAGTCGAAACAGACTAGCACTTATTATGAGGATTTATTTGCGTCAAAACCTTGATGTTTCTTGGTTTTGGTGTTGGCTAGGACGTCTCCTAGGACGTCCTTTAATATGGGAACTATTTCCCAAGAAAATTCAATTGTCGGGTCAGCAGTTGACCCCAACTAGAAGGAAAAGCAAATGTCTGCTTACATCGTAAATCTTGGCAAAGCACACCGCCAATCTCTACTTGAGCTAATCAACCACGATAACGCTGCTACAATCGGTGCTCCACTGACTGTTGCTGAGTTCTCTCTATCAGACAACGTTAAGCAAGGCGACGAGTCGTACAACGCTACTGTTACTAACAAGAGCTACACGGCTGACCAAGTTGTAGTTAACTACACTAAACTTGCAATGGGCGACTTCATCTCAATGACTGAAGCTCAAGACGACTTTGACTGGTACGTACCTGATACTTGGGATGAGTCTACTGACGTTCCTAAAGCTATCGCAGCGTTCAAAGCAGCGTGTCTACGTGACGGCGTTAACCCAGATGCAGCATTCGATACTATCGAAGTAACTCGTACGTTCGATGCTCCTTCTAACCACTACCAGCTAAACATCACTGTTAGCTCGTTCGTGTGGAAAGAAACTGTATCTTACCAAATGCCTAAGCACTTCTCTGAAGTGATCGACGTAACTGACATGAACGGCTTCGTGTTCGCGCCAATCGCAGTTGATGCTGTAGTAGACCCAGTGCTACCAATCCAAAGCAACTAATTGAGACGTAAGTCTTAATCAGTCTTTGAAAAGCCAATCGTTAGGTGGGAGATAGTCTCCTGCCTAATTCAAAATCAAAATCTCTTTAGAAGGATAACGAGATGTCATTTACTCCGCTATTTAACCAACGCCCAATCCTAAACGTGATTGGTCTTGTAAACGAACAAAACAACAAGGGCTATGTTGAGTCTGACCTAGCAATCCGCCCTCTAGTTGTCGTACCTGAAACTGATGCAGGCAACACTACTTCTGTAGAAATCGACCTGCTTAACGCACCATCTGAAGTTGATGGTGACTGGGTGACGTTCTACTACTCTCGTATGGAACTAGCTACAGTGTTCAGCCTAATCACTGCTGAAAACAAAAACACCTTCCGCGAAGTTGACATCGCTCTAGGCGAAGACGGCATGCCATCTGACCTAGACGCTTTCCGCGCTGAAGTTCTACGTAAGTTCGGCTTCCTAGTGACTGCTGAAGACTACGACATCAGCCTGAAAGAAGCTGGCGTGATTCTAATCACTGCTAAAGCAGAAAACTACGCTTACACTGGTGCGTTCGAACTAGCTGTAATCGATAGCCTTGCTACTCGTGTTGCTAAGACAACTCTTGTCGGCTTCACTGCTGATAGCACAGAAGACCACGTACCAGCATCTTAATCGAGCTGGCTCAGTGAGTCATTTAGATGTGGGCTTCGGCCCACATCTATCCTAATATTTTTTACATTAAAAGCTTTTACTATAATAGGGAAAATAAAAAAGGGTAAATCATGAAGATTGCCGTCATCGGCTCACGGGGAACAGAAGCCCACGTAATGGCATTTATGTGTGGTCTCGTGAGACGTATTGCCGTAGAAAACCCGGACATTGTTTGGACGTCTGGAGGTTGTAAGGAGGGGCCTGATGAAATAATTACATACTTGGCTAAGAAGTATTACATTAATCACGTCATTTATCTACCTGATGAGTGGAAGCGCAAAACAATGCTAAGAGACGGGCCAGACCTGAATCTAGTAGTTGCCGCCGACTATGAAACAGACGATAAGTACAGAGATATCGTGAACGGCTTACATCCTGCACCAGATGCGCTAAAAGATTTCCACTATAAGTTACACGGTAGAAATCTAAACATAATAGCAGGGGAACATCTTGATGATTTAGTTGATGCTGTGATATTTGCAGCAAAGACTAATAAAGATGGGAGTGTAAAGGGTGGAACAGGTATGGGTGTCGCATATGCCCGCTCAAGAGGCGTACCAACATTCAATCTTAATCACATGGAAGATGTGAACCAGTTCTTTACGTTCTTAAAAGATTTTAATATATAAATTATAACAATGGAGGTAGCTAGGATGTCACCGTAGAATCGGTATAATCTGAGGAGAAGCTTATGTTCACCATTAATACTAAAAACGTTGAATTAGTAAGAAAGTTATGTGGTATCGAAATGGCATGCCGTACTATGCCTGACATCACTATTGACATGTCTAATTCTGTTATCAAAGAACTCATCATGAACGATGAGATATCAAGAGAGACCGCTTTAGCGTCAACCAACATGGGTCCATCGGAGTTGGGAGAGGTTGAGTCTCTGTCGTTACTAGAACGTTTTGCATCCCTAACAAACCCGCACTATGCCACAGCTTGGTATAAACGCCGTAGGGATTGGGGACGCCTGTTATACAGCACTCCGGACAACCCAGAAGTCTTAAGCCGTGTACTTCCAAACCTGCCAAAGGATTATTTGGCTAACATGGATTTCTCGACAGCAAGATATTTGGCCGCTAAAGTACCATATATTGATTTGGTTGCAGAGTCAACCGTAGATGATGAGGAGGACATACCACAACCTGACCTGTACGTATCAGACCCTACACTATCGATGTGGCGTCACTTAATTTCGAAAGAATTGTTGGATACATTGAGAGAGAAGACCCAATGGGATATCTTTGACCCTCAATCAAACGAATGCATATTCGTCAACACCACCGAGGAAAAAACTCGGTTAATGTTACTTTCGAGAACCAAGCCATTGCCTGTGATTATTGCACGTGGCAAATGGACAGAGGATAACTTGCCCGACCTATTGCGACAGATAGAAATGTCTGAACATCCAGAGTCGATGATGTTAATCCTATTTGAACGAGTCTGCCGTCTATACGGCCCTAGCTCGGAACTTGCTAAGGAAGTCAAGTCTAAACTACGTTACACCAAAATACTTAACCCTGAGGGGCTGCTAAAGTATTACACGGTAAACTGGTATCCGTCTGTACCTGCTATACACCACTACGTGATGGAAGCGTCAGAGTTGGAATTAGAAAGACTTATCGATGCAAACTACCGCGCCGGAATCGGTATTTATGAAACGGTTGGTATAACGTCTCCAACTGCTCTACGCAAAATCTGTGTAGCATCACTGCGATGGATGTTAACAAACAAAGCGGCGGAAGCCCAATCCATTCGCAATATACTAAATATAATTGCTCACTACACACATAAAGTCTCTTGGAATAGAGATGATGCTCAGGTATGTCAGGATGCACTATCCTACACATATACCAAGGAACTCAAACTACAATTCGTCTTAATGGCTAGTTACCCGCAAGAATATAAGGAGGCATTAGCAAAAGACTGATGGTCTGCGCCCCCCTACTATGGTAATACAACTATAGGGAGACAATTACCATGCTTAAGAAGTTCCTAGCACAGTTAGCACTAGAAAAGATAGTGCAGCTAGTTAAGCCCTCTGCACCTGTCATCGCTGGACTTGTGCAATACGAAGGGACGAAAGATGAATTCCACAAAGAGATGGAAGTACTTTCAGACAGTTCCGTCAGCGACGGTAACGGGCGTTGCACTGTATATCTGTACAAAGGTAGAACAGTAGGTGTACACCACCGTTGGCCAAATCGTGACTTTTGTTACCTTGGCGACTACAAATAGCGTGTGGGGAGTGGTTGATGGCGGAGGCCATCACCACTTATCTCCCTTTTAATTTTTTTTTGGTTTCCTATGACAGCGTATAGGAGGACATCATGGACGCTTTATATTCTGACTACGAGATTCTGATGGATGACTACGAAAAGGTGGTCGCTCTTGAGTCATTGGGGCATGGCCCTGAACATCCTGCTATTAAGCAGGTTATGAAACGTTGGGTGATTGAGTCCCCTAGCGTTGCACACGAGTCAGTGGCAGGTGCTGTAATAGATGCCTCTGCACGAACTGCAAGTAAGATTTCAAATGCGATGCTTGAACGTATGCATGGTTGGTTAGCCACGAAAGAACGTTCTATCCGTAAGAAGATAGATACGATGACTTCTAAGGCTACAACACTCCAGACTAATCTGGAGAAGTTAGAACCACGCATGCGTCTTGCTGAAAACCTACCAACTCACCCCATCGATACAGGAAGCTGGACTTCTAAAGTCTGTGTGGATGACAAGGTAGATGTTGAGGCTTGCATCAAGTTTGCTGATAAACCCGATGTGTTGGATGAGGTAGTTAAATCGTATACGGTTTACACTTCGGCTTACGGGAGACCTAGAACGAGAAAAGGCGAAAGTCTTGAACTCACCAAATTAGGGAAGTCGTCGAGTAGTGCACTGCGAAGAGCTTCTGGACTGATTGGTATCTCACCAATTAACACAGCAGCGGAAGCGTGGACATTACCGGGCAACGTTATCGTGGTAAAACGTGGTAAAGGAATCAATAGTGAGATTGTAGACTTCGCTGTAGCCCGCTCAGGCGATTATGGCGATACAATTGACCCATTGGATAAAGATACCGCTGACCGCGCTCTGAAGGCCGCATGGAAGCTTACAGAGCACCTTAAGACACGTAACGTTAAACGTGGTGTCTTTTCATACACTGGTATCTACGAGAAGATAGAAGAGTTGAAAGCTGCTAAAGCGGAAGAGATAGACAAGAAGGCGATTACTGCTGCTACTAAACGTCTACGTAATGCGCTAGCTGTGGAAGACGCTTTGACGACCGCTATGGTTCGAGTGTGTGAAGGTTTGACAGACTACGTTAAGAAAAGTCTGCGAAATTAATTACAAATCAACGTCTTACTTTGGAGGGACGTTATGTACAAAAAACCTGTAACAACGCCCCCATCCAAATATACATTTAAGGTTGGCAAATTTAATCCTAGATTTTTTGGATGGGAGGTGGTGAAGATTGGAAGCAAAGTCTTCGAATTTCCACCGGGAACCACGCAGCACGTTAACTGTGCTTTCATTGAGAAAATACTCAGTACGAAAGCTGCACCCCTATATCGCAATCTAATGGCTTATGAGCTAAAAGCGACCCAGACTATGGACGGCACCAAACCGGGCTATTACATGGTTCACGGGATGTTAGTACGTGTAGGTCTACCTAAACCACAACAAATAAAGCACTTCTCTGAGGTCGTTTCAGAGAGTCCGTCCGGTAAACCCATCTTTGGGGATTCCGGAATTTTATTCCACACGAAAATCGGTGAGGTTGAATTGAAGTACGCGTTGGTATCCACACGTCAGTTGATGGACATCGAAACGTTCTACAAGAATATCTTAGTTTATACCAACTGGATAAGCTCGGTTTACATTGATGGAAATAAGGGCGCATATCGATTACTTGAATCACGTTACCCTGATTCAACGACGGTAATGCGTGGAGAAAATATGGTATTGGCGGACGGGAGGCTAAAGACTTGTTCTCGTATTGCTGAATCCATTTATTA
>CEUY01058061.1_pt1 | contig 9868 bp, 9 predicted proteins | sample 361481 | NCBI WGS metagenome assembly CEUY01 (sample SAMEA2622737, study PRJEB7988) | marine metagenome | isolation source: saline water (ENVO:00002010), including
TCAGGGAATGAAAACGTTTGGGTTATTTCTGTTATTGATGGTCGTGAGCTGGGTGTTTTTGTCACCGAAGAACCGGTCAAATCTTCTCCCTTAGTTTATGAAGGTTATCTTTATGTTCATGCTTTGAACGGTCATCTTAAGTGGTTTTCAGTAGACGATACGACCGAGCGTGGATGTGTCGAACTCAAGGATGGTGCTCAATGCAATTGAGCACTTACTTCGACACTTCGATTAGTTTGTTGCAGAGGGCTATTTAATGGAAATTTTTGGCATTCTGTGGCAAGAACTTATCATGCGTCCGATGATCAACAGCCTTGCTTTGCTATATCAGCTGTTGTTCAGTAATTTTGGGTTCAGCATCATTGTCTTCACTATTCTCATTCGTTTAGCCATGATTCCTTTGACGGTGCGTCAGACTCGACAAATGAAGAAGATGCAGATCATTCAGCCGAAAATGAAAGCGATTCAGGATAAATACAAAGGGAAATCCGGTGATGCTCGTCGCCAGATGTCATCTGAGACGATGGCTCTTTACAAAGAAGCTGGGGTCAGTCCAGTTGGATGTCTTGGTCCAATGATTATTCAGATGCCAATTTGGATCGGTTTCTACCGAGCCATTTTGCAAACCATGCCCTCGACACCAGAGGGTATGGCAAATCTTTCATCACTGTTTTATAGCTGGAATCCTGCCATTTCCGCAGTGCCGTTTAACAGCCAATTCATCGGTCTATCACTTGTAGATCTTGTCTCAGCGGCTAGTTTGCCGTGGAATTACGTGCTGCCTGTGGTTGTCGGAGCTTCAATGTTCTTGCAACAAAAGATGACTACGAACCCCACAACAGACCCGCGACAGCGCCAGACTAACCAAATGATGCTGTGGATGATGCCCATAATGTTTGGGGCATTTACCTGGCAATTTCCAGCTGGCCTGGCGGTTTACATACTCTTTTCAAACATCGTTGGCGTGATAATTCAATACTACGTAGGCGGCAAACAACCAATTGAATTGTTCGGTCGATCGTTTTTAGGTACCGATCAAACTAAAGCTGAGCTAGTAGCGCAACGCGCAGTAGAAGTTGCAGAATCTAACGTGGACGCGTCTAGCCCGAAGGAGTCAGATCAAAATGGCCAGAGTGAGGAAATTCAGCGGAAAGACAGTAGACGAGGCGACAGAAATCGCTCTCGACGAAATGGACGTCGAACTAGAAGACGTCGAAATAAAGGTAACTAGAACAGGGCGTTCTGGAATACTTGGATTTGGAGGAGAGCTTGCCGAAATTGATGTTGCATTAGTAGCCGATGGTGGTATTACCGACAGTGAAGAAAATTCAAACCAGGCTATTGATCTCGAAGCTAAGACTTCTACGGCACCGGCTCATTCTTCTCGGCGTCGCGGGCGTGGTAACACAGGGCGATCCCGACATAGTGGTAAAGGCAGTGGTCGGAGCCGAGCAAACTCAAATCGTGAGGTAGATTCAAAGACTGAAAGAATATCTAAGTCTGATTCAAGTAATAGATCTGAAGATTCATACGACAGCAAGACTAAATCTAATCGTGATTTTTCTCGCGCAGATAACGCCTCGCGTTCTGAACAGAGTAAAGAAGTTGCGGAACCAATAATTAGAGGAAAAGATGAAGATGCAGAGCAGCTTGTATCAGAACTGATTGATTACTTTCTTGGTGCAATGGGTGTAGTGGCCGACACTTACATTCGTGAGGATGATGAAGGAGTGATGACATTTGAAATTGATGGACCTGATGCTGGTCTTCTGATAGGTAGGCGGGGGGAGACTCTTCAAGCACTTCAATTTATTGTTCGCATGGTTACCAATCGTCAACTTGGTCGTAAAGCTCATGTTGTAATTGATATAGAAGATTACCGAGAGCGACGTGTTCAGATGTTGCGTCGTCTTGCGAGACGTACAGCTGGTCGGGTCGGATCTAGTGGACGTGAATATACTCTCGAGCCTATGTCACCTGCAGAACGCCGAATTGTTCATATGTCACTTGCCGGACATGATGAGGTTCGCACGGAATCTGAAGGTGACGGGAATCAACGTCGGGTAGTGATATTACCTAAATGATTTAGTGTCGTTTAGGAACTTGCCATAAACCACATGTAGTAAGGCGCTATGAGTTTATTCATCAGCATTTTGGGATGCGGAAATTGTGGTTGAGGCCAATTTTACACAACTGAGGATAGTGGATTTGGTTGAAAACGCGTCCTTCCTATTTATGAAGTTGTCGGAGTCGCTGGTTGTAGGCTAATTACCGCTATGTTAAAACATCCAAAATTCCTTGCGATCGGTCACCTTTCGTTTGATGTCAATATAGTTGACGGCAGATCACCAAGTGATCGTATACCTGGCGGAGCTTCGGCTTATGCAGCTTTGGTTGCAAAAAAACATGGAATTTCTTCTGGTATTTTGACGTCAGTGGGCGATGATTACCCAGTTGAAGAGATTCTTAGCGGGATTGATGTTCGTGGGCCCATGAGTGAGCATACGTCTTCTTTTGCAAATTACTATGATGGAGATAACCGTAATCAGGTGCTAATTGCTTCTGGGAGTAAGATTTTTGAGTCTGAAATTCCGGTTGGATGGACGCAGCCAAACATCCTATATGTGGGCCCGCTACTTCATGAGGTGCCTACCGATATTGTGAACTGGTTTGAACCGGAACTTTCTTGTTTAGTCCCTTCAGGGTGGTTACGCCGATGGGGTGCGGATGGAGTTATAACTCATGCTCGATCACTAGTCTTGTCTCAAAGTAAAAAATGGGATGTCATTGTGGTATCTGAGGCTGAAATCGCGAATTTGTCTTTAGAGCAGCTTCGCTTATTCAGTGAAATTATTTGTATTACACGCGGGCAATTGGGTGCGCGAATATGGAACGGTGGAGATTTTATTGAGATACCAGCGATCAAGTCAGCTCCTGTCGACCTTACTGGCGCAGGAGATGTTTGGGCTTCGGCATTTGCACTAGCAGTAAGTGATGGCAGGAGCATTGAAGATGCTGGGGTGTATGCATCAGCAGCTTCTGCTATCGGAATAGAGTCTATTGGACTACTTGGATGTCCTTCCCCTACGGAAATAGAAAATAGGTTAGCCGATATACATTTATCAGGCACCTGACATTTGCTTAAGAGCAAATCTGGATATTTATGTGCCTAGATCAAGTGCTTCTAAGGCTGCTTGTTTATTGAGAAATCCGCCTGACTGGCGCCACACTTCTTCACCATCAGGACCGACTACTATGAAAGTTGGCGTTACGTAAGCTTTGTATCTACGCACCAGTTGATATGCAATTGGATCTTGTACGTTTACTTTTAAAACCTGTACATTGTCTTTGATTGCACCTTCAAGGCTTTTAACTATGGGCTCTGATGCTAGGCAGGCTGTACAAGTATTTGAGAAGAACTCTACAAATATGGGTTGACCAGAAGCGAGTATTTCCTGAGCTTGTGATTCAGTTGCTACAGAGCTATTTCCCGGTTGGAGATTAAATAGGACGATTAACCCAATTACTACCACCGAGATGTAGATTGCGATTCGTTTTTGCCAAGTACGGATTGGAACTAGAGCAGTTAAGGCAATAATTAAGATAGGGATTATAAAAATTGCTGAATAGTGATTAATAAACTCTAACAATCAGGATCCTTGGTTGATTTTTCAAACTATTTGAAACGATGGAAAAAGAGCGATTATTAACAAAAATTAATTTGACCTTTTACCTTAAATGTTCAGTATCCCTACGGTTATATCTGCTTTTTGAGTCTAGTTTCCGCTAATCCTGAAATTGTTGACCGTTGATAAGTGCTCGCAGCGAATGGTTGTTTTCCAGTTGTCCGTCAATTTCTAATCTGTGGGTGCTCAACGTTACGTGATTATGGTCGCACGTAGAAAGTACCTGCTCAAACCGTTCCGTAGTGGTGTTTCCAAATAAAATCAGTACTGGCAGAACGTGCCTTCGCTCGGCTTTGAAGATTGCTGCTTGGTACCAGAGTGCTTGTCGGAGTCCTTCCGACCAAGAATCAGCGCGTTCGATTTCTATTACATGTGTCGGGAATTTTATTGTGTAGCCAATTAACAAATCAGCGCGTTCCTTGCCAGTCCACATTTGAGCTTGCTCAATAGTGCTGATGCCGGCCATTTTGAAAATAGTTGCCACTTCTTCCTGGATTTCAGCTTCAGCTTTTTTGGGAATCCCTTGTGCTGCATCGAATCCTTTCATAATTCCGTCTTTTAGAGTTGCATGCGTTAGGTTGAACTGTGATTCCCATGCTGAATATAAAGTCGATTTACGCAAGTTACTGAGTTGAGACCAACCTGATGCCTCAGCTTCGCGGTGAACAGTTGAAATCACGTGATCACGTTCTCTAATAGATAGTTCGGTAAGTGTTCGAGTCATTGTTTTTGGTTTGTATCAGGCTTAAATTTCTCGCCCAGTTTGTATGCTTTCAGACGTTTTTGTGCGAGTTCAACATAATCTTTTGATACTTCATAACCCACGAAATGGCGATTGTTTTTCACAGCGGCCAGCGCCGTAGAACCGGTTCCCATAAAGGGGTCTAGGATTATTTCATTTGAAAATGTGTATAACTCTATTGCTCTACGTGGGAGCTCTTCAGGGAATGGGGCAGGGTGACCTACTTGCTTGGCCGACTGGGGCGGGAATTCCCAAACACTTTTTGTGAATTCCAAAAAGTCTTCTTTATTGATAGTGGCCTGTCTACCTTCAAGTGGTTTTCTACCAAAAGGTGGTTTCTGGAAAACGAGTATGTATTCATGTGTGTCACGGAGAGTGGGATTAGATGGGGACATCCAACTCCCCCATGCGGTTGAGGTTCCAGCACCAGCCGATTTATTCCATATTATTTCGCCACGCATATAGAATCCGGCGAGGGATGCCTGCTCGATGATATATGCGTGCAAGGGTATGTAAGGTTTGCGACCTAAATTAGCGATATTTACTAGGGCTCTTCCACCGTCTACAAGGACGCGGAATGTTTCTTTCATCACGTTTCCAATTAGCCGCATGTATTGACTGTGTGTTAGATCCTCGTCGTATTCTTTACCTACGTTGTACGGTGGTGATGTGACCATAAGGTGGATCGAGCGATCCGGGAGTTCGATCATTTTCTCGCTCGAATGAGTGAAAAAATTGTCAAATTCAGCACTTGTCAGTGGATGTTCGGGCTCTGGTTGTTTCTCAAGATGTTTTAGGTATTTCGGTTGCAAGGCTCGCGCGTAGTATTTTGAAGAGTCATGACTGAATCTTCCGTTTGACCCGAAGGATGAGGTGCTAGTCGGGGTTTGTTTTTGCGTTGATCTTGGTTTGCGTGGCATCTTAGCTACAAAGATGCTAGCAGTTGTTAGGCATTAGCGCGAATGCTTGTTGCGTAGTTACGGGACAACTTGAGATGTACATAGCTAATTGGTTGCTTCGTCTAAGATATTGATTAAGTCGACAGCACGCTTTTGTTTATTTTGATCTTTTGTGCCTATTCCCTCGTCAAACATCTGGATGCAAAATGGGCATGAGACAGCGACGGTGTCGGCTCCAGTCTCTAAAAAGTGGTCAGTTCGCATATGGTTTACTCTTTGACCCTCCTCTTCCATCCACATTCGGCCGCCACCGGCTCCGCAACAAAAACCTCGCTCACGATTAAGATCCATTTCCACGAAGTTTAATCCCGGGATAGCGCTCATGATCTCACGAGGAGCATCGAATTCGCCGTTATGGCGCCCTAAATAACAAGAGTCATGGTATGTGACTGTTCCAATTTTCCCGATCCCGGCTTGATTTGGCTTTAATTTGCCAGCTTGAAGTAATTTTCCAATAAATGCTGTGTAATGAACAACTTCGTAGTTACCTCCAAGTTGGGGATACTCGTTTTTTATAGTATTAAAACAATGAGGGCAGGTGGTGATGATTTTTTTTAAGTCATATTGGTTGAATGTTTTGATATTTGCTTCAGCTTGCGTTTGAAATAGGTACTCATTTCCAAGTCTACGGGCTGGATCTCCTGTGCAAGATTCTTCATCTCCTAGGACAGCGAAATCGATCCCTGCTTTTTTCAATACCGATGCCATTGAGCGGGTGGTTTCTAACCCACGTTCAACTAAGGCTCCAGAACAACCAACCCAAAATAGAATCTCTGTTTCGGGTTTTTCGGCCATTGTTGGAATGTGGAGGCCATCCATCCATGTTGTTCGTGTAAGCGTCGTGCCACGCCATGGGTGGCCTCTCTGCTCGATTGATTGCAGAGCAGATTGAGCGGTTTCAGGAGTGCTTGCTTCTTCGAGAGTTAGGAACCGGCGCATATCGATGATTGGATCGATTTGGTTTATTTCTACCGGGCAGGCATCTAGACAGGCAGCACAGGTTAAGCAACTCCAAAGCACCTCATCGCCGATAGCATCGTGGACCATTGATTGTGATGGAGGTGGTGGAACTTCTCCGCTTGGGGTTCCGAGCAAAATCGGACTTCGCTGCTCCATGTAACCTTGCATTCCTTGGATCAAAGCTCGTGGAGATAAAGGTTTTCCCGAAGCCCAGGCGGGGCATGCGTCTTGGCATCTACCGCAGTTAGTGCAAGCGTCGAAACTTAATAATTGAGTCCATGCCAAATCCGGGATGTCTTTCGCACCAAATGTCTCCAACTTTTGGAAATCACCCATAGGCTTTAAAGCACCGCGGGGACCTAGATTCCTGTAGTACCAGTGCATTGGGCTCACTAGTATGTGGGTTAACCGATCGAAATGACTCGCCGAGTAGATAATTGCTATTAGGAATATACCAGCATGCATCCACCACCCTGCTGTGTGCAATGTTTCGAGCATATTTGTTGAAAATCCAATCTTTAGAAGGGTTTTTGCAAATACCCATCCAATCGGAGACCAACCAGCGATAGATTCATTGAAATATGGTGACGCGGGATTTAATTCAGTTGCTCCAATGCGTAAACCTTCAACCAGGAACCCGGTTATTAATATTGCGAAAAGAAAACTGAGCACAATACCGTCATCAAGTGCGGTGTTCAATCTGCCAGGTTTGATTACATAACGTCGCCATAAAGCCATAAATAAACCGATGGATGCTAAGCCACCTCCAAAAACGTCCCAAATAAATCCGAATTGGATGCGGATATGCATGGTGGGCAATATCCAGTTTAAATATTTTTCAGCGTTGAATTCTAATGCTGCGAGGGTCGTGGCGATTAACAGAATGCTGAACCCCCAGAAGATGGCAAAATGCATTATCCCTGGGTAGGTATCTCGTTTGCGAACGAACTTTCGATGTGCGAGCAATCCACCTGCAATTAGTGATAGGAATGACTTCCACCGATCGGAAGTAGATCCTAAATCTACTGGTGCTTGAGCGCTATGCCATAGTTTCCATCTGCGTCGTATAGCGTAGGCGATAGAAGCTATTGCAATGGGAGCTATTAGATAAACTAATATCCCGGCAAATGGGTAACCGATATTCCAAAAATCTGTACGGCCAGCGAATTCAGCCATTGTGGGATTTTGACCTCTTCAGGCAGGTTTTAATTTTCGATGCTTGCAGTTTAAAGATTGCTGGGGAAAACGTGGCTTTTAACCCGTAGAATGACTTGTCACGTTAGATGTTTAACTTTTATTGGGTGAGTCGGGTCCACATCAAGACTGATGAACCGGTTAGTAGCCAAAATAAATTGTTTATGATCAATGGGCGGTCTTTGAAAAGAATTTCTTCTGGATTCTCACCAAGGTCTTTGACATGGATTAAGTAGAGGTATCGCATGATCCCGTATGCCACGAACGGGATTGTGAGCATCATTGAATGGTTGTTAGGGACGTTAGCCTCAGTGACGCCAGTGCTGAAAGTGTAAAGCGTGTAAGAAATCAGCGTTGCTGTTGCTACTACATTTATTAAGTTGTCAAGTAGCGGTAGGTTGTATTCGCCAAGAATTAGTCGTTGAGATTTTGATTGTTTGCCCCACGCGTGAAGCTCTTGCCGGCGCTTTGCTAGCGCTATCAGTAGTGCGCCTAATGCCGTTACGACATATAACCAGGGTGAAATAGTCAGATCGAGTGGAACATTGTTTCCGGATTCTTGAATAATTGTGTGATCTATTGCGATCGATCCCGCGGCAGCTCTCAGGACGAAACCTGAAGCAATAACCATCACGTCTATCAGGATAATGTTCTTTATCCACCAGCTGTAGGCCATATTGATTCCGAGATATGAGGCAATTGTTATCAAAAGTGGGATCGAAATTAAATAAGCGCTAGTCAACCCTAATGTGATCATTAACGTTGAAATTCCCAATGCCCACGGGATTGATATTCGTTTAGCGGCAATTGGGCGGAAACGTTTTTTAGGATGCATGCGGTCTTTTTGGGCATCGACTGAGTCGTTGATGAAATAGACTGCAATAGAGATGAGTGCGAAAATTCCCAGCGCAGCAAGGGCCCTAATAATGATTGAGCTCATACCTGATAAATCTGATGGGTTGTACCAGATATTAACTGTGAAAAAGAGCGGAACCAGTACCAGGACGTTCTTTAACATTTGTTTAGGTCGCGCTTGAATAACGATGTTGTGGATGCTCGGTATTCGGGGTGTATTGTTAGTGACTTCGTGTTTTGCCGACATGTAAGTGATGATAGGGGTATTTGCAAATCGCGGTCAATTTGGGTTACCTACATAAAAGGCAGGATTTATGCATTCGGATTCAAAAATTCGCTTAGATCAACTCCTTGTTGATCAAGGGCTTGCTTTTGATGTTAAGCAAGCTGGTGCATTTGTGATGGCAGGGAAAGTCGAATTGCCTGATGATCGCAGATCACCTACACCTGGCATGCAGGTGGATATAGCTGCGAAAGTTGTAATTAAACCCGTAAAAAAATTTGTTTCTCGAGGCGGCTATAAACTTGCACAGGCGCTGACTACATTCGATGTTGAAGTCAATGGCGCCGTTTGTCTAGATGTTGGAGCGTCTACTGGAGGGTTCACTGATTGCCTCCTTCAAGCTGGGGCTGCTCGGGTCTACGCCTTGGATACCGGTCGCGGTCAGCTTCACCACAGGCTGTTAAATGATAAACGCGTCATTAGTATCGAGCGTACGAACGTTGTGTATTTCAAAAATCTTTCTGAACCTATTGATTTGGCGGTTGTGGACGTTTCGTTTACGTCTCTTGAGATCGTAGTACCTGCTGTGTTGAAGTTGTTGCCCCAAAGGGGCCAGGTTATAGTTCTGTTGAAGCCTCAGTTTGAAGCCCGTAAAGCAGAAGTGCCTCGCGGGGGCGTTATTTCAGATTCCATAGTTCACGCCACAGTGATAGGTCGGTTTTTAAAGTGGGCTGTTGACCGAAATATTCGGGTAAGAAATTTTCTCAGCTCTGGGGTACTTGGTGAAAAGGGAAATCGCGAGTTCTTCCTACACATTGAATCCCCCTCTGTTAGATGAGAAGGATTTATAGGTTTGTTATTCATTTTCGCGTTGACCAATCTACTCTAGGCAAGTTAAAATCCGAGTCTCGACCATCGGCGGAATTAGGATGATTTGTTGGTATTCTAAGTCGTTATGAATGTGCGCCTTGATTGTCAAATCATCCGGAAAAAAACCGGCTATATTAGTGTCAGATACTCAATCCGCGATCAATATGAATATTGACGATAAGCCGCATGAAGAATGCGGTGTTGTCGGAGCATTCATACCCAGTGAAAATGTGGCTCGCACTGTATTTTTTGGCCTGTTCGCGTTACAACATCGCGGACAGGAAAGCGCAGGCATAGCTACTTCTGAAGGTGATGAAATTAGGCTTAAAGCCCGTATGGGTTTAGTTTCTCAAGTCTTTCATGAAGAAACCCTTGTAGG
>CEUY01006909.1_pt1 | contig 9865 bp, 9 predicted proteins | sample 361481 | NCBI WGS metagenome assembly CEUY01 (sample SAMEA2622737, study PRJEB7988) | marine metagenome | isolation source: saline water (ENVO:00002010), including
TGGCTATTATATTATCGAGTGGACAGGTATTAGTTTACTCTGGTTCTAATCCTGGCAGTGGGTTTAGTCTCATTGGTACATTTAGAATTGCAGAACCTGTTAATGAGCCTAGATGCGTTGCTAAATTTGGCGGTGATATAGCTGTATCGACAAAAGAAGGTTATGTAGCGTTATCGCAGGTAATGAAAAATGATGTCATAGGTACGAGAGCAAAAGCGTTATCTGAAAAGATAAGAGGCACAGTTATTAATCAGGTTGCTTCAACAGGATCAACGACAGGGTGGCAGACATTTATGTCACCAGACGGCACAAAGATATATTTTAATTATCCAACAGGTGATGGCACTGATCCTTATAATCAGCACGTTTTTAATCCTATTATTAATGCCTGGTGCATTTTTGAAGCAATACCTGCAAGGGTTTGGGGTAGCTACAATGGTGATACCTATTTTGGCGGTGCATCAGGAGTTGTTTATAAAGTTGGGGGTACAGCCGATATTAGCACGGCAATAACAGGTGATGTAGCCACTTCCTTTAATTATTTTGGAGACAGGCAGAGAGTTAAACGCTTTTCATCAGTAGCACCAATGTTGCAGGCTGATACCAATATATCGTTTGATTTTGGCATAGCGGTAGACCAAGAACCAACATCAGGATTAAATTTAAGTACAACTGTATTTGCCAGTGATACGGCAACATGGGATGCAGCAGAATGGGATACATCCCACTGGTCAGATCAGGCAGGTGCAGGAATTACACAAAAAAGAAAATCGATCAGCCGTTTTGGGCGTAGTGCATCACTGCGAATAAAAGTGGCATCGAGTTCACAATCGGTCAGCTTTATTGCTGCAAACTTTACTTATATACCAGGAGGCCCTTTCTAATGGCATACAGTTCAGGAACTTTTTCACGACTTTATGATTGGACTAATGATCGAGATGCAGGTGTTAAAATTCGTGCGGATCGCATGGATGCAGAGTTTGATGGAATAGCAACAGCTTTAACCACAGCCGTTTTAAAAGATGGTACGCAGACAACCACTGCTACAGTACCTTTTGCTTATGGCATATCTGTTGTTGACAACCAATCTGTAACACTTGGCACAAACTCTGATTACACAGTGATGTATGATGAAACCACCAGAGATTCATTGATGATAACCTCTAATGTTGAGGGTGCTGTTTTTTCAATGGTTTTAGCAGCCGACCAAGGCGATGATGCAGGTGATGAATGGAAAATAGGCATTGCTGATGGTGGCGTTTTAACAATAGGCAATGACATTAATTCTGCCCATACTTATGTTGCACAACTAACCCTTACACCTAACTCCACAGTAGCCAGTTCCACAACTGCCGTTGCAGGTAATTTAACAGTAGGCGGTTCACTAACATTAGGTTCTGGTGCAGTTATATCTGAAGCTGAAATGGAAATGCTTGATGGTATTACCGCAGGTACAGTTGCTGCCAGTAAAGCTGTGGTTGTCGATGCAAACAAAGATGCTGCAAGTTTTAGAAACATAACGCTGACAGGTGAATTGGATGCAGGTAGTTTAGATATCTCAGGCGATGCCGATATAGATGGTACAACCAATCTTGATGCCGTAGATATAGACGGCAATGTGCAGTTAGATGGTACTTTAACAGTTGGTGTTGATGATACTGGTAAAGATGTAAAATTCTTTGGTGCTACTTCTGGTAAATACATGGAGTGGGATGAGTCTGCGGATCAGTTAGATGTAACTGGTAGCCTGGATGTAACAGGCAATACTTCAATGGTTGGAACTTTAACAATCGGTGCAGATGACTCTGGACATGATGTAATATTTTATGGCGATACAGCTTCTGCCAATATGACATGGGATACTTCTGCTGATGATTTAATATTAAGTGGTGCAGCAGGCCTTGTAGTGCCAGATGGACAGTTATCATTAGGTTCAACAGCCATTACAGCCACAGCAGCAGAAATCAATTTAATTGATGGTGGTACGTCAAGAGGAACAACTGCGGTTGCTTCTGGTGATGGAATACTTATCAATGATGGTGGTACTATGCGAATGACCAATGTTGATACAGTGTCAACATACTTTGCATCTCACTCAGTTGGTGGTGGAAATATAGTCACCACAGGAGCATTAGACAGTGGATCAATTACAAGCGGTTTTGGTGCAATAGACAATGGAACTTCTGGGATAAGAACCAACACTTTTACAGCCGAGACATCAATAGTTCCAAGTGCATCAGATGGTGCAACATTGGGAACAGCATCTTTAGAATGGTCAGATTTATATTTAGCTGATGGTGGTCAAATATTATTTGGTAATGACCAGGATGTAACGATTACCCATGACCCTGATGACGGATTAATATTAAAATCTACAGCTACAGCAGATGACAATCCATTTTTATTGACATTACAAACTGGCGAAACAGATTTAGCAGCCAACGATGTAATAGGGAAAATAGCCTTTCAAGCACCTGATGAGGGTACTGGTACAGATGCTATATTAGTTAGTGGTGCTATACAAGCTAGAGCAGAAGGTGACCATAGTTCATCAAGCAATGCTACAAGTTTAGATTTTATGACAGGTGCATCAGAAGCAGCAACTACTAAAATGACAATTACATCAGGTGGAGATGTAGGAATTGGTACAACTAATGCCCCTGGAAGTAATGGCGGTGGATTAGCAGTTTATGATGCAGATTACCCAAGAGTATATTTAAGAAATTCCACTACTGGTGATACTGCTGGGAATGGTGCTGGAATATTTATGAATAGTGATGATATGTACATATCTAATGAGGATACTGATGGTGTAATACTTTTTAGAACAGAAGCAACAGAAAGAATGAGGATTATAAATTCAGGCTTCACTAAAATTTATGATGCCTCATCATCAGCAATTTCTCTAACAGCATCTTATCACCATATTGCACACGCTAACAATGACACACAAGTTCTTTTAACGTATGCAAAACATTCTAGTTATGCATCTGTTGTAGTTCAATCTACGTCTTTAAGGGCAGCTTCTACTGCTCATTATCTTTTTGCAGGCAATTCAGACGATGGTGCTGATTCAGAGTTTTATGTTCGTGGAGATGGCGTAGTAGCTTCTGATGGTGCTAATAATTTAGCAAGTGGTGCTGACTATGCAGAATTTTTTGAAACAACGGATGGTAAGGCAATAGCTGTGGGAACAACTGTTGTATTAGAAAATAATAAAGTAAGAGCATCAAAATCAAGTGATTCACAATCTTCTGTTATAGGTGTGGTAAGACCTAAATCTACTGGGGGAAATCAAGTCGCAAAAGTTGGGGTTGTGGGAAATACAGCCTGTATGCGTTGGATGAATAAGTATTTAATAGATGACTATGGTGCATATATTATGGAAGAAACAACCATGACTAAATGGACTTCAAAAGTAGTAAATTCTGTAGGTGGTAATGAAGAAAGAGAATTTATTTATGAAACAGATAAAATTCCTGCTGATGGAACAGATATATGGGGTGCTAAAAACCCACCATCTGATGCTGTTGTTTATGATACAGAACTATCTGGTGAATTGAAAGGTAAAAAAATATTACGAAGAAAACTTAATCCTGATTTTGATGATAGCAAAGAATACGTTAAGCGTGAAGACAGAGATGAATGGGTTATTGTTGGATTGATGGGTCAGGTTGCTATTACTAAAGGTCAGAAGATGGGTGATAGATGGATTAAGATGCGTGATATTTCCGATACAGTAGAGGAGTATATGATACGATGAGTACATTTAAATTAGAAGATAAAGAATATAAAATTGAGGATATGACTAACAGAGCAAAAGGTTTGACGGCCCATGCTCGTGATTTAGAAACCAAAATCCTAAGACAGCAGATGGATTTGGAACAAAATATTACTGCCAGAAACGCTTATATTGCTGAACTAAAGGCAGAACTTGAAAAAACAAAAGAAGAGCCACAAGCGGCAGAGTAATGGCACGAAAGTCAGTACAAGCCGTTGATAGCGAATTGCAGGCACATGAGAGGGAGTGTGAAGTACGCTATCAGTCTATTTTAACTCAATTAGAAAAATTTGAAAAACGACTTTTTAGAATGGAAGGATTAATATTAGCAAGCACAGTGACTGTCTTAGGCAGTGCTGCCAGTTTGTTTGTTTTATATCTTAGCTAAAATACTTAGAAAGATTTAAAATGCTTGCTGAACTTGCAGCCATAAATTCTGCTATGGCGGTTATAAAAACCACGATTGCTCATGGCAAAGATATAGCCAGTGCAGGATCGGCTATTTCCAAACTAATACATAATGAAGAAGAATTGCGAGAAAGGGCAAACGCCAAAAAGAATAGCGTTTTTAGCCAGTTATTAGGCAAAGAAACTCACGACTTTGAAGAGTTCATGGCGTTGGAGAAAGTCAACCAACAGCGTGAAGAATTGCGTGAGATGATGCAGCTATATGGGCGAGCAGGTATGTACACCGATTGGGTTAAGTTTCAAACGGAGGCTCGAAAGAAAAGGCAAAAAGCCAAAGAAGAACAGAAGAAAGCTATGGAAAAACTGATAAGGAATATTCTGTTAGCGGTTCTGTTTATCATTATAGCAGGCGGTCTTTTACTGGTTGCTTATGTCGCATGGTTTCTTAAAGGCACTTTATGATAAAACTGTTGTTAAACCGAGATGACTATGTGTCAGCTTGGGTGCAATCAAAAATACCTAATATAAACTTTAGAGACACTAAAGCTATAGGCGTTTTAAAAGACGGCAAAATTGTCGCAGGGGTTGTTTATCATAACTTGCGTGATGGTCAGATAGAGGCATCAATAGCTGTCAATCATAAAGGTTGGGCGAATAAATCTATCCTATATGCACTTTTTGCATACCCTTTTAAGCAATGCAACTGCCATAGGATTTTAGTAACAGCTAAAGAAAGCAATGTTGAGTCTATCAGACTTGCCAAGAAATTAGGCTTTAAACAAGAAGGCCGTTTAAGAAAAATGTTTCCACCAGAAGATGCTCTTTTGTTGGGGATGTTAAAACACGAATGTAAATGGATAAAGGATAATAAAAATGGGAAAATCCACAAGAGCAGCACCACCAATTCCTGACCCTAATCAGTTAATTCAGGCACAAGCGGATCAAAACAGAATTACTCAATTTACGCCTTATGGTAATTTGCTGTTTGGTCAAGTTGGCGATCAAGGACAATTTGTGCAAGGCTCAGTGCCAGAAGGAGGACAGGCTGCTGCTTTTACACAAGAGACACCTTTTCAAAGCCAGTTAAGATCGCAACAGGAAAATCTTGGGTTAGGTTTGGCTACTGAGGCAGGGCAATTATTTGGACAGTTAGCGGCTGATTCACCAACCGATTATACCGCAGGATTGCCTGATTATTCTTTTCAAGCACCAACGCCATCTCAAGAATTTATTGGCACATTGCCAGGCGCAGGAAATGTTCAAACAACATTGTCAACAGAAGGTTTGCCAACATTACCCACTGATTTTGAAGGCACAAGGCAACAGGTGGCAAGAAGTGTGTTCGATAGGCAATTAGGTTTGTTAAACCCTGAATTTACAAGGCAGAGGGAACAGCTAGAGCAAAACCTTGCGGATCGTGGATTGCCTATTGGCGGTGAAGCATACAATTCAGCTATTGACCGATTAGAACGACAGCAGGGCGAACAAAGGCAGAGATTGGCACAGCAAGCCGACATTATGGGCGGTCAGGAAGCAGGGCGGTTGTTTGGTCAGGCATCACAGGCAAGGTCACAGCAGTTCGGTGAAAGAACGGCACAAGGGCAATTTGGTTTAGGTTCTCAGCAACAGCAATTTGCACAACAGGCAGCCAATGTTGCACAGCAGAACCAGGCAAGACAAATGCAAATTAATGAGCAGTTAAGAGATCAGCAATTAACAAATCAGCAAAGACAGGCCTTGCTAAATGAACGCATGGGTTTGAGAGGACAGCAACTGAATGAATTAGCAGCCTTGCTTGGTGGCCCTCAAATACAAAGACCGACATTCTTTGCTCCAAGTGCTGTTGATGTAATGGGTGCAAACACATTATCGCAACAAGCAGCAATGCTGCCTTATCAGCAAGGGATGCAGACGTATCAAAGTGGCATGGGCGGTTTATTTGATTTAGCAGGAGCATTAGGCTCTGCATATATATTGAGTTGAGGTAAATTATGGCAACAGGATTAACATTTGGACAAAGATACAGAAACAACCCATTATTGCAGTCTCAATTAGCAGGATTGTTGCAAGGACAAATGGCTCAACAACCTGCCGCAAATATTCAGCCATTAGCCAATACTGGTGCAGCACAAGCACAACCTGTAGCAGCAGGAAGTGGCCCTACCTTTCAATTTGCTGATTTAACCAAAGCCTACCAGACAGACCCCAGAAATGTGCTTTCAAGCCAGTTAATGCAACAAGGCATGAGGGGTGGCCCTGTTAGTTCGCCACTGCAAGGCATAGGAAGACTATCTCAATCTTTGGTGGGTGCGATGCTACAGAAGAAGGCTTTAGATAGGCTAGAAGGGCAGGAAACGGCTCGTTCTGAAAACTTGCAGACTCAATATGATGCAATTTTAGGCAATTTGCCAGAAAACGTAAAATCATTATTACCAACTGTTGCAACGCCTGATTCTGTAAAATCTGCACAAAATTTAGCTTTACAAATACAAACAAAACCAACAAGTGAATTTGGATTTGAAGAAGTGGATGGAAACATTGTTTATGGAACAACAATAACTGATCCATTAACAAACACTACAACATTTCAACCTGCAGGACAATTTGCAAAACCTCAAGAAGTAAAGCCTCCTGCAAAAACAGCAGCCATACAAATTGCAGATGATTTAAAACTTACAGGTGATGATCGTAAAGAATTTCTTGAAAATTTTAAAAAGAATACTGTCATCAATTTAGACCAAACTACAGAAACTGAAAAGTCTAAAGTTGGCACAAAATTAGGTTTAGAAACTTTACAAACACTTCAAGAGGAACTTCAAGCTGACCAACAAATAACATTTAAGCTAAATACTATGGCGGCTTTATTAGAAACTAATGCTATTGAAACTGGCCCTATAACAAGTGCGACAAAACCTATAAGAGCCGTTTTAAATAGTTTAGGGTTATTAAGCAGTGAAGATTCGCAGAAATTATCTAACCAAGAAATTTTTGAAGCTGCTGCTAAATACATTATTCCAAGAATGAGACCGCCTGGAAGTGGTGCAACATCAAATTTTGAAATTAATACATTTGAATCTGCTGCTGCAACTTTAAACAAAACGCCAGAATCTAACCTTATTATTGTAAAAGGAATGTTAGCACTTCAAGAGCATAAAAAACAAAGTCTAATGCTAATGGATAAATATTTACAAACAAGCAATCAAGGTTTGTTAGGTTATGCACAATATGAAGAGCAGAATAGAACACCAATCTTTAAAATGTATCAGACTGAAGAAGAGTACAACACAGCAAAAGAGTCTGGAATATTAAAGAAAGGCGATCTTTTTTATGATGGTGTAGCAGGTGAATTTAAAATAGAAGGGTTTGGAGAATAGATATGACATTTGGCGTAAAAAGAACAACTGTTAATGAACAAAATCCAAGAACATATTTTAATATAGCTAGAGATGTTGCAAGAGCAACTACACAAGGTTTAACACTTGGTTTTGCAGATGAAATTGAAGCAGGTGTCAGATCAGCTTTTGACAGCAACAAATCTTATACAGATATTGTTAAGCAAGTAAGAGGTCAGATAAAAGACTTTAGAAAATCAAATCCTGGAGTGGCTATAGGCACTGAAATAGCAGGTGCTATACTCCCTACAGTTGCGGCACAGTTTATTCCAGGTTTAGGGCAAACAGCTTCAGTAGCAAATACAGCAAGATTAGCTAACATTGCCAAAGGTGCAGGTGTAGCAGGTGCAGAAGGAGTTGTTTATGGTGTAGGTACGGCTGAAGGTGGTTTAGGAGAAAGATTAACTAATCCAAACACAGCAATATCTGGTGCAACAGGTGCTGTATTAGGTGGTGCAGTTGGCGGATTAGCACCAAAGATTACACAAGAGGCTAAAGAGTTAATTAGTAAAGGCGTAGAGGTAACGCCTGGTCAAGCTGTAAAAGGTTCGACATTAGGTGGTACTACTCTATCAAGGTTTGAAGAAGCTACAGGCAAAAATGTATTTTTCTTAGGTGATGCCATAACATCAGCTTTACAAAATGCACAAACAGGATTTAACAGAGCAGCCGTAAATGATGCTTTATCAAGAATAAATATAACAGTACCTAAAAACTTAGAAGGCAAAGCATTAATTAAATTTGGTCAGGATGCTTTAGAAAAAAAATATAATCAGATTTTACCAAAACTATCAATTAAAAACAGTGACCAATTAACAGGTGCTTTGCAAAATATTCTTAATGATGTTGATAAAGACATTAGCAAGGACATCACACAAAGGGTTAATAAGTTATTAATTAAAAAAATTAAACCTGCACCAGTTACTGAGGCACTTGGCGGCAATGCAATAAAAACTGCTCAAACCGAATTAAGGCGTATGATTACTCGTTTAAGGCGAGAAGGTACAGAAGAGGCTTTAAGAAAAGCAGATGCACTTGATGATGTGCGTTTAACAATCAGTCATCAGTTACAAACTGAAATACCAGAACTTGCTGAAGAATTAGCAAAATTAGATCAGTCTTACGGCTTGTTTGAAATTGTCAGAAACGCATCTATTAGAACAAAACAAAAAGAAGGTTTTAGTCCTGTTGATTTATTGCAAGCATCAGCTAAAAGCGACATTACTAAAAGGCAATCTAAGTTTTCTAAAGGTGAAGCTAGGATGCAAGGTTTGGCACAACAAGCACAGGATGTAATAGGTAATACAGTACCTGACAGTGGTACATCTCAAAGAATATTAGCATCTTCTGCTTTTGGAACGGCAGGTGAATATGCTGCTCCAGGTGCTTTAGCATCATCAATACCGCCAATAGTTGCAGGTGGTTTAGCTTATTCTAGACCAATGTTGCCTATAACTAGAAATTTACTAGGTAGAGGTTTACAGCAGGGGGGAATGGCGGCAGCACCAGTGACAGGTGCTTTAACTGCTGACCAAATAAGACAGATGTTGGCTAATAGGTTACAAAACAGGCAATAATCATGGACATTCAAAAATTACGAGAGCAACTCATTATTGATGAGGGTGTTAAGTACGAAACTTATCTCGATCATTTATCCTTAAAAACTTGTGGAATTGGACATCTTTGCAAAGAAGATGATCCTGAATTTGAATTACCTATAGGCACAGAAATATCTGAAGAAAGAGTCACAGAACTGTTTGAAGAAGATATACAGATTGTTATTCAAGACTGCAAAAAAGTTTATGATGATTGGGAAAATCTGCCAGAAGAGGTTAAGCAAATTATAGCAAATATGATGTTTAATCTGGGTAGGCCTAGATACAGCAAATTTAGAAAGCATATACAAGCTGTAATAGATGGCAACTGGCAGGAAAGTGCCAATCAGATGCGTAGTTCGAGGTGGCATAAGCAAGTGCCAAACAGAGCAGAGCGGTTATGTAAACGCATGGAAGAAGTAGAGTGACCCAGAAAAAGCTACAAAAGGGTTCGGTTTATGAGCAAGCTGACCTGGATGGAGATGGCGAGATAACCGACAGGGAAATGTCGCTGCACAAAGAATTGGTGCATTTAGAGAATGTCGATAAAATGATGGATCAGCACAGGGCTATGGCATGGGTTGCTATGGGCTCTGTGTGTTTAGCTGTCACAGCACTTTTCACCCCCCTAATCCCCTTAGAACGGCTTGAAAGCATAAGTGGCTTTTTAAACACATTTTTAGTGGCAC
>CEUY01108104.1_pt1 | contig 9863 bp, 6 predicted proteins | sample 361481 | NCBI WGS metagenome assembly CEUY01 (sample SAMEA2622737, study PRJEB7988) | marine metagenome | isolation source: saline water (ENVO:00002010), including
TATCCTCTGACCGTTGAATACTTCAAGGCCATTTCTGAAGGCTTATATCCATTTTTTAGTTGGAACTTTGGGGTGGGATTAAACAGTTTAGCGGAATCTCAGCAGTCGCTTCTACATCCGCTAAAGATACTTCTTTCGATTATATTGCAATCACCTTATCGCATCGATACGATATTCCTTTTGTTTCACGTGGCTTTGATATTTATCACGTCCATCAAACTCTCTAATTACTTTTTGCCCAACATAAAATATCCTTACGAGAAAGCTATAATTGCGACCTATTTAGCCATTGTAATCATGCTTAATATCGCGATATTTTCGAATTACGCGCATGTTTTTTTTGTTGCCGTCTTTGCTTACTTCGTAGTTTTGATATTTCTAATAGAAAAATTTCTGTCGAATCCTAGTCGTTGGTGTTTTTTTCAGATTGTTGTGACGACTTGGTTGATGCTTTTGTGCGGAAATTTCGCCCTGCAATGGGTCGTTTTCCTTGCGCTTGCTGTTTTCATTGGCTGCAGAGTTTTCCAAGAAAAGCTGTCGTTTTCCCCAGCTATCCTTGTGATAGTTGCGTTTGGTCTAGCCTTCGTTATCGCCGCACCGCAAATATTACCGACTTACGAATCGATGCGTCTTTCGGTTAGATCTACACCAGGAGGCTACGATAAATTCTTTATGTCTGCTGGTCCGGTCCAATGGTTGAGCTACGTTGCGCCAGGGAGTGCCTATCTGTTGTTCAAATACTCGCACGAGGTTTTCGCTAGATGGGGAGACAATAGCCTCACAGATGGGCTTCACTATATCGGCGTAATCCCTGTGGCATTGTTTTTCTATTCGCTGGCGAAATTAAAAGACATGCCTGGACAGGTTAAGACATTCTCGTCAGCTGCTCTTCTAGTGGCGATTCTTGCTGCAGGATTGTTCGGATTCGTAAATCTTTTGCTCAATCAGCTGCCCATATTTGGTCAATTTCGAGCGCCTATTCGTAATTTTTGGACGCTAGATGTGCTTGTTCTTTTGCCCACAATTTTCGTGCTTGCTAACGTACGTACGATCGATATGCACCGGCTACGCCAAATACTGAATGCCATCATTTTGGTGATAATCTGTGTAACTGTTTGTGCATTCATTGTGAGTTTAGGTTGGGAGAGATCCCTGCAAGAAAATTGGAATCTCCTTACGGTTAAGGAAATAGCATACTGCTTTGTTAGTTTAACCATTGTTTTATTGGCCAGGGCATTTGTGTCGAAAAAACGTCGTGCCAACGGTAGGTACCTATTAATTGTTTTGGTCGGACTTTCGACACTTGACCTTGGGTTACATCACCTGGGGATTGCGAAAGAATGGACAGATCCTACTGTGACGATCCTCGACGAACGTTCATCCGTTGTTGATCGTCGTTGTGACGAGATGGAAACGCAAACGGTATGGATGGACTTTACCTGGCCTAAATTCACTACGACAATATTCCCTCTGACTTCATCTCAAGGTAAATTTCACACGAACGAAGAATTGTTGCCTACGCCCGAACTTAATGGAATTACTTGTACCCTTTCGTATAGCTTGGTTTCGTCACGTCTCACCTCTAGAGCGATGAATGTGTTTTATGGTCGTTGGATCCAAGAATTTGATGACGAGGAAAGATATTCTCTCCTTAAATACATGGGTTTCGATAGCTATTCGTTGATCAACTCGAACGTCGGTAATTCAAGTGCCAGTGAAGAATTTGTGGCGATACCTTCGCCGTCCGTACCGATACCCACTGCAGTAGAAAAGCTGGAAACTGTTATTGAATCGCTGGAACGTACCGATGAGCCCACGTTTATCGGGCAGCTTGATAACGTATATATGTTCTTAAACCAGCTAGAGCTAATACAATACCTTCCAAGCACAGAGCGCGAAACGGTTCGTCTTTCAAACGACAATGTTGCTCTATTATTACCGCCACCTTTCTACTATTTGATTGAATACGAAGGGTCGAGCGTGGTCCCGATTCAAAGTCACGGTCCATGGTATATCCTTCCCGACGAAGTGTCCGGAAGCGTTAAGGTAACTTATGTTCCGGTGCCTGAGTTGATTGGGATATTTCTCAGTATGGTCGGCATATTAATGACGGGCTTAATTATTTTTCTTTTTAGATCAGACTGGAATGTCCGATTGGATGTTTTACACAGACTCACAAGCACGATCGTTGGGGCCATTCAAAAAGGATTTGTAACATTAGTCAGAACACCAAATTACCGAAATTTGTTGTTTGGGGTATCTGCGCTAATTACGTCTGCTATTGCCATAGCAGGTTTCACGGTCCTTAACACAATGGCCATCCTAGTGTCGTTTTCCTTTCTACTCATTCTTATCTATGCCGTATATCGAATCGTCATCGCCGTTGGTAATGACCATTTGTATGGATATGGAGCCGCAGCACTCGTGGCCTTCAGTTTCTCGGTCGGGATGTTGTACGCTGCATTGAACGCTGTTATTAACAAGCCTGGAATTGGTTCTAGCATCGTTGAGATTCTTGATATCGCATTAAAATCATTTGGATTCGGCAACTAAATTCTTTTTTACGAGTGGTTGTTTTTTCGATGCGTATTTCTACGTGATGAATGAGGCTACCCGTCGATGTTCTACTTCGGACATATAATGCCATGACTACTAAAAGACCATCAGATCGATAACAGCTACGTCGTCATCAAGTGAGACTTCTTGGAATGAGCGCTTTCAAATAACTTCATTGTCTTTACAAAGATGGCATATTCAACAACTATAGAAAATGATTTAGATGAAGTATAATCGGATTATGAAGGACTTTTTTGAACTTATCCGATGGAATCATTGGGCAAAAAACGTATTCGTTTTAGCCCCTCTATTTTTCAGTGGGGACTATTATGATATTAGTAATGTCGCGCAAGTACTAAAAGCCTTCTTTATATTCTGTCTGGTTTCAAGTTGCGTATATATATTTAACGACCTACTCGATTACCAAGCTGATAGTGCGCATAACAAAAAGAGGCTCAGACCTCTTCCGTCTGGACGTATAAGTAAACCGATGGCCGTGTTGATATTATCTATTATGTTTATATCAGCGTGTTTGTTGCTATATGCATTACGTATGCCAATTAACTTCATATACGCGGTGTTGTTATATGCTCTGATCAATTTGGTTTATTCGATGGGACTTAAACACATTCCAGTGCTTGAATTAATACTGGTTTCAAGTGGCTTCGTTTTGCGTCTAGTGGGTGGCGGTGAGGCTCTGAGCATTGACCTGTCTCCATGGATTATTGTTGCAACCGCGTCGCTGTCGCTCCTCATCACAGTGGCAAAGAGAAGGAGCGATTTGGTCCAAAAGAGTGATCCAGAAGAACAAAGGGCATCGCTAATTGGTTATAACGTTGAATTTCTGAACTCACTCTTATCAATATTGGTATCAGTTACCATTGTTGTATATGTTATTTTTTCGATATCTGATTACGCGACCGAAAGGCATGGTCAATTTATTATATTTTCGTCGATACCAGTATTAACAGGAATGTTTAGATTTTTACAACTTGCTATTGTTTTTGAACGAGGCGATTTTCCCACGGAATTGATTACTCGAGACAAGGGGATGGTAGCCAGTATATTGTTATTTGTTTGTATTTTTATATTGACAACATTCGTTGGTGGTATTTAAGACTATGCGAACCAGTTATTCATCTATCAATACAACACCCAGGTAATATATTATGAACCTTGGATCTTATAGATGTTGTTAGACTATATAATAATTTGTCCTCTCGCATTTGTGCTTGGGGGTTCTATAAAATTTTGTATCAATTCGATAAAGTCAAGGAACTTAGCGTTTGATCAGATAGGCCTGGGCAATTTTCCGAGCACCCACATTAGCGTCGTTTCGTCTATTACATGGCTTGTATATTTTAGGGAAGGATATTCCGATCCTTTGTTAGGCGTGTGCTTAGCTTTGTTAATCATCGTGACCATCGATGCGCTCGATACACGGAAGAAGATCGAGGACATCGTTAGGGTGTTGCGAGTTGAATTAGGTGATGGCAAAAGTATAGAGGGTTTGCGCGATAAAACAGGTCATAATCCCATTGATGCAATCGGTGGTGTTGGAGTTGGATTTCTGGCTGCGTTAATTATTGTCTGTACAACCGCTTAGAACGGTTTAGCTTTTGATTATTGAACGACATTTACCGAAGTTCTTGATTGTTGGTGTTATGGGCACCGTTATTAATTACCTGGTTTTCTATCTTATATATTCAATATGGAACGTTCATTATATATTGGCATGTATCGTCGGATATATATCAGGTCTTTTTCTGGGTTTTTATTTAAACAAGGAGTGGACGTTCAAGAGGAATGATCACGTATTTTCTGGGAAATCCCTGGTGCTCCGATATATATGTCTGTACGGGTTTACGCTGGTCGTAGCCGTCTTAGTACTATACCTGATAGCAGAGATTGCAAATGTGGATCCCTTATTTGGCTATATCGTGTCTATTTTCTGTTCGACAGCACTGAATTTCTATGGGCTCAAATATGTAGTATTTAGAGCCAAGGAGTTCCGATAAACGACTCGGATAAAGGTGCGACATCTTGTTCTTCTAGTTTTCTCGTAAAGACTTTTGGCATTGAAGATGAGTTAACTTATTACTTTGAAAGAGAAGATAGTAAGAAAAACTGTTATAAACTACTCCACGGTGTTAGACGCCATGCAAACCATTAATACTGTATGTTATTCTTAAGAATAGAAAAGTATAGAATCAACAAATATATCCTCAAGCTTCCCAGTATTAATCAAAGACTTTTATATGCATAGCTGTTAATTATTTAAAGTTGCCCAGTAAAGTTAAGCTTAGTGTAATTTTTGCACTAAATGACGAACCTAAAAAACTACATTTCCTAAATCGTCTTCTTCAGTCAATGACTTTATTCTCACGTACTGAGCTAAAATATGCATCAAGCTATGATGGGTGTCCTCCACAACTCCATAATTTTCGTTGGGTATGTATATACTGTAATCGCTCTCATCTCTTGCCTTGCCTCCCGAAAAACCTACAAAGCTTACTGTAATCATCCCTAAAGTTTTTGCAGCTTTAATAGCCTTTACAATGTTAGGACTATTGCCACTGCTAGAAACACAAATAAGGATGTCTCCCTTTTCTCCATATCTTTCTACCGGAAAAGAAAAAACACTCTCATAGTCTATATCGTTAGCAACTGCTGTAAGTGTTGGTGTATTACTTGAAAGAGAGTGAATTACTGGAGAAATATCAGTACCGGTAGAGGATCCTTTCAGAAAATCACAAACAAAATGTTCTGAAATAGCCGAAGAACCTCCATTGCCACAAGTATATATTTTCTTCTTATCTTTAATTGAGTTAATCAACAATGAGGCAATTTCATCCAGCTCTTCCAAGTCAATTGAATCGTAAGCCTTTTGCATTTCATAGGCGTAATCTTTTACAAATTCATTCAATTTAAGGTGTTTTTTGTTTGGGAATTTCAATATCTTAAGTTCCTACATTATTAGATTGGTAAACTCTACATTAATTAAAGAATTAAGTACAATTGTGGTCTTAAAAATAACTTAACCACTTGTTTTTAAGCATTTATTATTTGTGCGATTACCCACAATCAATAGTTGCACGACTTAAAACCCTTACAAACAAAGGGATACAGAGGTAAAAAAGTAGTTTGTCATAAGTTTGTTAGAATAACAGCTTTTTATGAGCAGGTACAACCCATAACTGTTGAATAGGCTTCTACCTTCCCTTCAACGTAAAGCTATTTTATTTTATGAAATAGAGTTAGTATAATTTTAAAACTACTTACTGCTTTTTCCAAAATTAACACCATATAGCAAATCTTCTACTTTGGATTGTTTACTAATCACATCTTTTCCATTTAAAGTTAAAGTTGAATTCAGTTCCACTAAGTGAACAAAATCAACGTTTGTCATCTCCAAACCATTTATAGCGGCTTGACTGGCGCCGTACTCTGGTTTTTTCTGAAAAACAGCAAAACCTAATCTTGTATCCTTAATCTTTAAATCAGTAAGGCTAACCTCAGAAAGATCCTTACTAGTTATACCTATTTCAGTATTTATGATATCGATATTATTACCTGAAATTTTACTTATTTCACCAGCACTTAAAACCTTATCTCCAACTCCATCAAAACTGAGATCAGATAGTTCAGCTATACTTCCAGAAAAATCAACGGCATCATTTCCAATATTAGCGAATTTGCTATTTATAATTTTTCCATTTGAATGGTCACTATCAAAAGCATCACTTTGAGCAGATTTGAAATATGAGTCGCTAATTTCATATCTTGAATGTATTAAGTTTAAAAAATCTTCAGATTGATTTTGATCAAAAATACACTTCTTAAAAGAAGCTTCAGTATCATAAATAGTTATACTTGCAGTTAATCCTGAACTTCCAGCATATGGAGAGGTTAAATGCTCAAAAATAGTATTCATAAATATGCTTTCTGTTTTTGGACCAATAATAACTAGGCCACCTCCTTTCCGATCTGATGACGTAATTTTTATGGGATTTATTGTTGATCCAATAAAGTTGAATGCTGATTTCGAATAAATAGATGCCCCATTTACAAGGTTTATTGTTAAACCAGGCTGTCCTTTAACAATAAAATTCTCAGGGATAAATAAATCTTTACTTATATTTATAACTTTTTTATCAAATAAAATTGTCATTTTTGAATTGTCTATAATTACATCACTGTTATTAAATAAATAATCACTAGATGTATTCCATAACTTAGATAAAGATACCCCTGTGTTGAATGATTTTGGTATTACAATTGCCTCTCTTACTAAGTTATCAATACCATATATTTTATAACTGAAATTAAGATCACGAACTGTTACATTGGGCTCTAAGTCAAGTGAAAAAGATATTTCTTTTCCGGGTAAAACTATTTTATTTAAAAATGTTTCTAAACTTTGGTCAGACGAAAAAATATTAATTAATTCAATTGGAAATAAAGAATTGTTAATTAATTTAATATTATATAAAGCAAGATTATCCTCATCAACGTTAGCTACAACACGTAAATCCTGATTAAGCCATCCTATAATTTGTTTTTGCCTTTCATACATATATTCTTTAGGGAATTTATAAAATGGAAATTCTCTATACAATATGTTTATTTGTGAGGTGAAATCTTCATCTATATCTGCAAAAAATTCATCAAGATATTTTTTATCTGATAATTTTACGAGTTGTTTTAAGTATAGTGCAGTAAACTCTTTATTTTGAAATAATTTATGACCAAAACCCCAGGCTAGTGCATTATCAGCTTCTTCCATACCAAATAAGTGAATCATTAACTGGCCAGAAGGTGGTCCTTGATTATAAGACAAAGAATTATATTCCCGAGTTATTGGCTCTATTAAGTTTGTAATAGGATTAAAGTAGTAGACAGAGTTATAACCCACAGCATGCCAACCATCCATTAAATCAATAATTGCATAATGAATTGCAAATTTTTCTAAATCAAAAATTCTTCCTATTTCTATTTCATTATTTTTTACACTTTGTAATGCTGATTTTAAAAGTCTAATACGATTAAGGCTAATTGGATCATTACTGATTTTTTTTTCATTAAATATTTTTATTGGGTACAGTGTTGTTGAAAAAAACCCAACACTTTCTTGATTGTCGTTGAGATATCCTACTTTTGCTGAAAAAATAATACCTTCACGGGCTTTTCTATTTTCTAATAATTCCTTATTAAAGTGTTCCTCAATAACATAAACCCCTAGATCATCACCATTCAAATTAAGCTCAACGAAAAAATATCTTAGGGAGGTTAGTCCTTCTTTGTCTTCAAGTGCATGACCTACCCATTCAGTCATATTCTGCCGGGTAACTGGAGGAAGTAATCTAAATTCTTCCATGCCATATATCTTCTTCCCTTCCAATACCTGTACTTTGTATGCCCTTTTATTAGGACTTCCAATCATATCTAAAGCCTGGCCTGTCGGAGACAGCTTAACCTTGTATTGATTATTGCCAATAGATAATTTCGCCTTAACGGTTACCTTTTCTTCTTCGTCAGTAATTAAGCCTCTTGAGAGAGCAGATTCTCTAGCATAGTTAAGAAGTTGGATGCCTTCAAATTTAACATCAAGATACAATTGATCAGGTGAGCTGGCTAAGCCAGACATATAATTTTTAAAGACTGAAAATTTAGTCTCAGCTGCATTAATTAGTAAATCCTGAATTTTTGCCGCACTTCGATTTTGTTGGAGGCTTGCACCATAATAAATCAACATTAAACTTAGCATTGCTACAATTATAATTGCCGCTAAAAATCCAAAGAATTTAATGCCCTTAACAGACCTCAATTTACGACGAATAATAAAGTACGAACTTTGAAGGCTTTCTTGAGACTTAATTTTCATAATTAGAAAATTTTAGTATTATCTAGGAATGTTACTTCTAGCTGATCGTCTAATTTGTAAAGAGCTTCCCTTAATTCAAGCAATTGAGTTTTAACTTGAAATGAGGTAATAAAGGATACTTCATTAGCTGTCGGGCTTTCATCTAACCTCTTTAAATCAACTTCAAAAGAATTTTTTTCAAGTACTTCTAGTATTTTTTCAATATCTAGCCTTGTCTTTGACTGCTTACTAATTGTTAAATACATTACATTAGAATTTTCAACTTTAAAAGCCGATTTACGGATTAAAGCTATTGCTATTACGACCAATAGAAATCCTACTATGGTTACAGTTATCTGATTAGCTCCATAGCCTAGACCAATTGCAACACATATAAAAAGATATACTAACTCTTCTGGTTCCTTAATAGCCGCTCTAAATCGAACAATGGACAAAGCCCCAACAAGACCAAGAGACAAGGCTAAAGATGACTTAACTATTGTAATAATAATCATAGTAGTCATTGCCATAGGAACAAAGGTATTGCCAAAATTACTTCTATTTGATAATGCTGTTCCAAATCGCACATAAATTTTACTAAGGATATATGCCGTTATTGCAGTTAAAATGAGACTAATAATAAATCCAGGTGTAGAGATTTGAGCCTGAGCTTGAGTTAAATAGTTTTCCCAATCAAAAACAAAGCTGTTCATTTTTTTTCTCCGTTTGTTATATTTTTTTTAAAAATTATTGTATTTTCATGTGAAAGTGTAACTGGGCGTAGTCTCCATTTTGTCGAAAACTCAGACATATGAATAATATTATTGTCTCTTAATGTGATAAGAGAATAAAGAGGTGTATTTAGTTCAGTAATATTTTTCATTATAAACGAATAAGGTTTTTTAGTGATATCAATACTACAATCACCATTGAATTTTTCTACCTTATCTGATGAGGCAATTCGCAAATCAAGTGAACACTTATTATCTTTCTTAATGGCCAAGATAATTTCATAGTTTTTATGCTTGCCTATCCACTGGCCGTTTAAGCTCTCTAAACTAAGTATTTTTTGAGAATTGTTTGTCACCATGAACAATATTATTATTAAACAGCTTGTCAAAAGTATCACAAGCCCCCAAGATTTTATCATTTCCAATTTTTTATCCTCTCAATTCCAATCACATATTTTGAATTTTTTGAAACACGAAAAGGGAAATTTTTTGTAATGGCTCCAGCCCCATTAACATATTGCTGATCGTACTTGAATTCAACAACCGTTTTTTCCTCATCTGAAAATATTTTAAAATACTCTCTAATTGGATTAATAGAATAAAATTCCATTTTATGATCTAAAGTAAGTCTATATTTTTTATCAGAAGACAAATAGTAGGTTCTTTCATATCGGTTAAGTAATGTTGGACTAAGAAACTCTAAACCCAGCTTA